>WNFX01000554.1_pt1 | contig 36336 bp, 33 predicted proteins | sample 5400111 | NCBI WGS metagenome assembly WNFX01 (sample SAMN13153363, study PRJNA577476) | soil metagenome | isolation source: 40 cm soil or saprolite under grassland replicate 1 | place: USA:California | collected 2016-06-15 | reverse complement strand
ACAGCGCCGCGTCCAGCTCGCGCGACCCGTAGTACTGGGTGAACGTGTGTCGCTGCTCGTCGTACCCTTGGTCAGGATGTCGCGGCAGATCTCCTCGCGCAGCTGCTGCCACCGGGGGAGCGGGCCGTCGAGACCGAACTGCTCCACCGCCTTGACCGCACGGTCGGCAGCCACCCACGCCATCAGCTTGGAGTGGGTGAAGTGACGCGGACCGCCACGCACCTCCCAGATGCCCTCATCGGACCTGGTCCAGTTGTGCTCGACGAAGTCCATGAGTGCCACCTACAGGGCCCACGCCGGCTTGTCCGTCTCCAGCCCGGCCTTCCGCGCCTGGTGGACGGTGTCCATGACCTCGCCGTAGACGTCGAGCTGGAACTGCTCGGCGGCGGCGTTGCCGATACGCACGGGGTTGCCGCAGTAGCCGGGCAGCCAGTCGGCAATCCGCTCATCGAGCCGGCGTTCCCGGCCACGCCGTACATGATCTGAAGTTCGGCGGGATCGCCGGCGATCGCGCGCAGCAGCCATTGACGCCACGCCCGCGCCTCCTCGACGTACCCCGAGTACATCAAAGCCTGGAGCGTGATCGTGGCGTCGCGCAGCCAGCAGAACCGGTAGTCCCAATTGCGCACCCCGCCGAGCGCTTCCGGCAACGAGGTCGTCACGGCGGCCACGATGCCGCCCGTCGGGCCGTAGGTGAGCGTCTTGAGGGTGAGCAGCGAGCGGACGACGGCATCGCGCCACTCACCCTTGTAGGTGCAGCGGTCGACCCATTCGCGCCAGTACGCCTCAGTCGCCTCCAGGGCGACGATCGGGTCGACCGGGTGCGGGGTGGGCAGATGCGAATCCCGCCAGGTGAGGACGAACGGTGCGTGGAAGCCCTCGCCGACACTGAAGTCCGCGACACTCGCCATGTTCTCGCCACGTACGTCGACCGGCGTGCGCAACCACACCGCGTCGGGACCGGCGATGGCGACGAGATCTCCGCCGACGTGGTGCACCCACGGGATGATGTGGCCATAGTCGAAGCGCAACCGCAGGTCCATGCGCATCTGTACCCGACCGCGGCTCCTCGCCAACGGTGCGCAGTGTGGTCCGGCTATGAAGCTTTCGCATTCCGACACCGAACGCATCGTCCACGTCAACGGCGTGGACCTCTGCGTGGAGATTTTCGGTGACCGGGCCGACCCTGCGATCCTGTTGATCGGTGGCGCCACCGCCTCGATGGACTGGTGGGAGGACGACTTCTGCCGGCGACTCGCCGACGGTCCCCGCTTCGTCATCCGATACGACAGCCGCGACACGGGACGGTCGGTCACCTACGAGGCCGGCGCCCCGCCCTACTCGCAGCTCGACATGACCGCGGACGCCCTCGGCGTGCTCGAGCCTTCGACCTGCCGCGGGCCCACCTCGTCGGGATATCCATGGGCGGCGGCATCGCACAGCGCATCGCCGTCGAGCACCCTGGGCGGCTTGCCTCACTCACCCTGATCTCCACCAGCCCAGGAGGCCCCGGCGGCCCCACCAACCCGGACCTCCCACCCATGGCAGACCACATCACAGCCCACTTCGCCACACCGGCACCGGACCCGGACTGGTCCGACCGGTCCGCCGTGATCGAGTACATTGTCGACAGCGAGCGCCTGTTCGGCGGCTCGTACCCGGTGGACGAAGACCGGCTGCGGCGCATCGCCGCCCGCGTCTACGACCGGACCACCGACATGGCGGCCAGCATGACCAACCACTGGATCATCGACGGCGGAACGCCGATCCGGCCGCGGTTGGGGGAGATCACCGCCCCCACCCTGGTGCTGCACGGCACCGAAGACCCGCTCTTCCCATACGGCCACGCTCAGGCGCTGGTCACCGAGATCCCCGGCGCCCGGCTCGTACCGCTAGACAAGGTCGGCCACCAGATGCCGCCGCAGGCGGCCTGGGAGACCGTGATTTCCGCCATCCTCGCGCACACCGACGCCGGACCGCGAGGCCGGGGCGAGACAACCCCTTTAGACCGGAGTCGTGCGGGAAACACGCTTCCGGATCCGCCCCCACGGCTTGAACACGGACAGCGTCACCGCCAGCAGTAGCAGGGCGGGGGAGACGATTGGTGGGTAGATCAAGTCGCCGACGACAACGGTGACCGGCGCACCCGCGGCCAGTTGCCGGCCCTCCTCGGCGGCTCTGGTCACCTCAGGTCGCAGCGAGATCAGGACCAGCCCGTTCAGCAGGATGTTGAGCGCAAGCTTCGCCGCCACCCACCAGTACCGAACCAAGCCGTACTTGCTGCCCAGTCCGAGAACGACGCCGCTGGCCAGGCAGACCATGCCGGTCGTGAAAAGCGGCCAGATCGCGAAGAGCTTGAGCCCCTGCAGGCACAGGGCGCGGGTGTGGCCGTCGTCGCTACCCAGCGCGGTGAAAATCAGTACGGCCATGACGACGTCGATACCGAGCCACGCGCCGGCGGACGCGATGTGGACCACCAGGACGGCTTTGCGGGTGCGGGCCCCGAGGCGCCTTTTCTCGCTGTTCGGTGCGGTCTCCAGCATGGCGGATGCTCGCCCTCCATTTCGTGAAGCCGGTTGCCTCGCGGCAAAAGCATCGCTGCCTGAGCGAGCGCACGTCGTCTGTTGTATGGCGTATTCGGGCCTACCCTTGGCGCACTCCCCGAAGCGGCTCGAGTACGCCCCACGTTGTACGGCGAAGCGCACGCCGCGTACGTCGACGTGCGTAGCCGAGGAGCCGCTCGCCGGCCGACGCCGGCCGGCACCCATCGGGCCACGCTTGGCTGATGACGTTTCCTGTGGTAACCGAGGCGCTGACCAAACGCTACGGGCAGGTCATGGCCGTGGACGCGGTAGACCTGACGGTCCGGCTGGGCGAGGTGTACGGCTTCCTGGGCCCGAACGGCGCCGGTAAGACGACGACACTGCGCATGCTGCTCGGGCTGGTCCGGCCCACTTCCGGGACGGCCCGGGTCCTCGGCCACCCGCCCGGCCACCTGGCCGAGGTCGGCGCGCTGATCGAGGGGCCCGGCTTCTACCCGTACCTGTCGGGACGGGACAACCTGTGGGTACTCGCCCGCTACACGGGCACCGCCGCTGCGCGGATCGACACGGTACTGGACCTGGTGGACCTGACCGACCGGTCGGGTGACCGGTACGCGGCCTATTCGCAGGGCATGAAGCAGCGGCTGGGTGTGGCGGCGGCGCTGCTCAAGGACCCGCGCCTGCTGATCCTCGACGAGCCGACCAACGGGCTGGATCCGGCCGGCATGGCCGACATGAGGGCCCTGATCCGCCGTCTCGGCACGGCAGGCTGCACCGTGGTGCTGTCCAGCCACCTCCTGGGTGAGGTGCAGCAGATCTGCGACCGGGTCGGCGTCATCTCCCGCGGCCGGTTGGTCGCCGAGAGTACGGTGGCCAGCCTGCGTGGCGCGGCGACGCTGCGGGTGGTGGCGGCGCCCCTGGACGTCGCCGCGAGCCGGGCCCGGACACTGCTGGGGGACGATCGGGTGACGATCCGCGACGGCGGCCTCGACCTGGCCATCGAGCCGACCCGGGCGCCCTGGGTCAACGCCGAATTGGTTGACGCCGGGCTCGCCGTCAGCGAGTTGCGGGTCCGTGAGCGGGATCTCGAAGAGGTCTTCCTGGAACTGACCGGGAGTGGACATCATGTGGAATAGCTTCCGGGCCGAGAGCTTCAAGCTGGCCAAACGCCCGGCGACGTGGCTGCTGCTGGCGCTCGCGCTCAGCCTCGGGCTGATCTTCACGTACCTGGTGCCGTACGCGGGGTACGCGGCCGGTACCGGGGGAGTGCGCAGCGGGCGCGGGCTGCCCGCCCTGCTCCCCGACCGGCTCGTCGGCAACGCGATCGGCGGTCTGCCGGTGTTCCTCGGCGCGATCACCCTCATCCTGGGCGTCCTGGTGGTCGGTGGCGAGTACGGCGCCGGAACCTGGAAGACGCTACTGGTGCAGGGGCCGTCACGAATGACGGTGTACGTGGGCAAGCTGCTCGCGCTCGCCGCCGCGGTGCTGGTACTGGTGCTCACCATGTTTGGGATCGGCGCGGTGACCACCGCGATCATCGCGGCCGCTGAGTCCCAGCCGATGCGGTGGCCCGGCGTTGCAGACCTTGCCGCGGGCGTCGGCGCGGGCTGGCTGATCGCGTCGATGTGGACGGCCCTCGGCGTCGTGCTGGCAGTCGCCCTGCGCGGCGTGGCGCTGCCGATCGGGCTGGGACTGGTCTGGCTGCTGGCCGTCCAGAACCTGCTCGCGGTGATCGCCGCGCCGCTGCTGGCCTGGGTGGCGTCGCTGCAGAAGGTACTGCCCGGCCCGAACGCCGGGTCGCTGGCGGCGGCGCTCGGTTCGACGTCGGACACGCCCGGTGTGGCCGCCCTGGTCGGCGGTGGCCGGGCGACCCTGGTCGTCGCGCTGTACCTGGTGGCATTCGTAGTCACCGCCGGGGTACTGCTGAACCGCCGTGACGTGGTGTGAGACGGTGCGGCTGTGAGGTGGCGAAGCTGGGCCTTCGACGCGCTGGTCGCGGCGGCGGTGCTCGCGGGCGGCGTCGCCGCCGCCGGGCCGGCCGGGGCGAACCAGCCGGGCACCACCCGGCCCGACGGGATCGCGTACGCGCTGATCGCGGTGGCGGCGCTGGCCCTGGTGGTGCGCCGGCACTGGCCGCTGGTGACCCTCGTCGTAGCGACCGTCGCCACGTCTACGTACCTGGTGCTGCGCTACCCGTACGGCCCGGCGCTGCTGGCCGTGGTCGTCGCCGTGTACACGGTGGCCGCCCGGCTGCCGATGCGCCGTGCGGTGCCGGCCGCCACCGCGGCGCTCGCGGTCCTGCTGCTGCACACCGTCACCGGCGCTGTGGACTGGACCGGCGCACTGCCCGGCTCGTCGCTGGTAGTGGTCCCGTTCGCGGTGGGTGCCACGGTTCGGCTCGGCCGCGAGTCGGCCGCCCGCGCCCGCGACGAGCGGATCCGCGACGAGACGTACGAAGCGCGGCTGCGGGTCGCCCAGGAGGTGCACGACGTGGTGGGACACGGCCTGGCGGCCATCAACATGCAGGCCGAGATAGCCCTGCACGTGCTGCCGAAACGACCCGAGCAGGCAGAGGCGGCGCTGACCAGGATCGCGCGTACCAGTAAGGACGCGCTCGACGAGCTGCGCGCCACCCTCGCCGTGGTACGCCGCAGCGAGGCCGCGGAGCAACGCACCCCGGACCCGGGCCTCGCCCAGCTCGACCGGCTCGTCGCCCGGCTGGCCGGCACCGGGGTACCCGTTGACGTTCACGTCACCGGGGAGCCCCGGGAGCTGCCGGCCGCCGTGGACTTCGCCGCGTACCGGGTCGTGCAGGAGTCGCTGACCAATGTGCTCCGCCACGCCGGAAAGGCCACCGCGACCGTCCGCGTCGCGTACCGGCCGGACGCCGTGACCGTCGAAGTCACCGACACCGGCAGCGGCGGCGTTGCGCCGGACGGCCACCCTGGGCAGGGCATCCCCGGGATGCGGGCCCGGGTCGCCGCGATGGGTGGCGAGTTCACGGCCGGCCCGGCGGCGGGCGGCGGGTTCAGGGTGCGGGCGGATCTCCCGGTACCGGGGAGCGCGGCATGATCCGCGTCCTGCTCGCCGACGACCAGGACCTGGTCCGCCTGGGGCTGCGTACCCTGCTGGACAACGAGGACGACACCGAGGTGTGCGGCGACGCGGCCGACGGGTTGGCCGCGGTCGACCTGGCCCGACGGCTGCGCCCCGACGTGGTGCTGATGGACGTGCGGATGCCGGGTATCGACGGCATCGAGGCGACCCGTCGCATCGCCGCCGACCCGGACCTCGCCGGCACCCGCGTGGTGGTACTGACCACCTTCGAGCTGGACGAGTACGTGTTCGATGCGTTGCGCTACGGCGCCAGCGGCTTCCTCATCAAGGACACCAAACCTGCGGAACTGCTGCGGGCCATCCGGCTTGTCGCCGCCGGAGAAGCGTTGCTGTCGCCGTCGGTCACCCGCCGGGTGGTGCGCGAGTTCGCCCGCCGCCCGACCCGGGTGAGCCGGCCGCATCCGCGCCTCGCCGATCTGACCGACCGGGAGCGGGAGATCCTGGCGCTGGTGGGCGAAGGGCTCAGCAACGACGAGATCGCCGCCCGGCTGGTACTCAGCCCGGCGACCGCGCGTACCCACGTCAGCCGGGCGATGGTTAAGCTGGGCGCCCGCGATCGTGCCCAGCTCGTCGTGTTCGCCTACCAGTCTGGCCTCGTCGACTGAGCACGCCCGCGAGCCGGCGCCCGCGGGCGCCGCGGGCGCCGCCGGCGCCCGCGCGCCGCGCCCCCCGGAGCTCGTCGATCTAGGAGAAGTGGTGCCCCAAACCTGGCGAATCGACCACAACTTCTCCTAGATCGACGAGAAGGGACGGTCCAGCGTGTCTCGCGTTGCCGGCCGGCTTGCGTGCAGCCCGCACTTGTGACACGTGCGCGGCTTCCGACGCTGAGAGATCAGAACCTTGCCGCCGTAACGCCCTTCGATGTGGCTGACGATGTCAGGAGGAGCGTGCAAGTACAGCAACGACGAAGGCGATACCGGTCCGCCATCCCGGCGCACACCGCCTTCCGGGCACGGTACCCTTACTTCGACCTGCCCGAGTGGCCGGCGCGGGTCTGGCTCCTCCTGATGTTGGTGGTGGTGGCGCTCGTGGTCCTCGCCACCTCGGTCCGGTGGCAGACCGCAGGCCGCACGGTGCTCGAGCCGCCGGTGCCAGGCGCCAGTGGCGTCATGCAGCCGCTGCCCTTCGACGGGTCACCACTGGCGGCTTCGGCGACCGCCGTGCCGTCGATCCCCGCCGGTCCCGCTTCGGCGGCTGGCGCACCACCGGTGCCGCCGCCGCTTCCGCAACAGCAGCCGGCGAAGAACGTCCAACCGCGGAAGTCCAATCCGGCCGCCCCCGCGCCCCCGCCGTTCTCCGCCGTCGCCGGGTTCCGCTGTCCGGAGACCGCCAGCGGCGGTTTCACGGAACATGTCGGGTCAAGCGGCTGGTGGGTGGTCACTGGCGGTGGTTGGACGGGCAACGGGTGTGTGGGCCACATCATCGACATGCCGATGTCCGGCGACCCCAACCGCGACAACCTCGACAACGTCCTCCTCTGGTGGTTCAGGTTGCCGTCCCGCCCCAAGTGCACGGTCGAGATGTACGTGCCGGGCACCGAGAACGTCCGGGACGCCGCCGGTGACCCGGCAACCTATTTCGTCTACGGCACGACCGACGGCAGCGGTTCCCCGATCGGGCAGTTCGGCATAGATCAGGTACACAACCAGGGGCGCTGGGTCACCGCGGGCGCGTTCCCCGCCGGGAGCGGGCAACTCTCGGTGCGATTGATGAGCCGCGGAGTATCGAGTATTTCCGGTGCTCACCTGGGCGGCTCCGCGGCCCGCGTCAGTTGCTGACCGCTCGACGCCCGGTGCTGCCCGGCGATCGTCGCCGGCGTGTGGGCCGTCGACCGTAGAGCCGGCCGCACCGCAACGGCCCGCCGTCTCCCGCGAGCCGTTGCGGTTTGCAGCCCTACCGAGACCGGACGACCAGGCCGACGATGACGTCGTTGGAGTACCAGACCACCACTTCGAGGCGGTCGGCACACTCGCAGAACGCCGGCTGCACCGATGCCTGGACCCCGTCGGACGGGTTGTCCAAGTGACGCCAGGCGTTGTCAACGAACAGCCAGAGGCTGCGGGCGCTCCCCGGTGGATACGCCAGCAGCTCCAGCCAATACTTCGTAGCGACGCCGGACGCGAGGGTCGCCCCGGCGGTGAACGCTTGGTGCCGGGCCTCGGCGTCGCGTACCGCCTCCGGCGCCGTCATCGGGCTCGTGGTGCCTGCTGTTTCGGTCATTTGCGCGTCCCCCTTCTGTCTGCGCCGCCGAGTTGCTGAATCAGCGGCCACTGTGGGTTTCAGAGTCCGCGAAATGTTTGCCGTGGCAATTCCTCTGTCTCCACGGCGACTGTCGCGCATCCGTCCGGCACGCACCCCTGTCACCTGCGCATACATGCTTTCGTGTCCACTATGGAGACACGATTGATCGGGGTCGCTCGATCGATAAACCAACCGGTGTTTCCGTCTCGGGCCGCGGCCCCCGAGCCGACCCGGCCGGCTCGGGCCTGTGCCCGTACCCGCGGGGTGATCCACCGGCCTGCCGGGCGGGCGCCGCCTCGATGAGACCACCGCGGCCGAGGCACACGCCCGGGCGAGCCGGTCCTCCGCCTGCTTGGTTGGTAATACGACGGTCGGCGCCGGCGTGCGTGTTCGGCGCTCAACCTGGCTTGACGGCGGCCTGGATCACCGCGTCGGGCGAGGTGCGTAGACGGATCGGTTTGCGTGGCTCCAACCCGGCGTCGTGCTGCCATTGGGCCAGCTCCTGGCAGGACCAGGTGCCAGAGGCGCTCGCGACGCCCGGATCACCGTTCACCTTCGTGACCGACGGCATCCACAGCGCCGTGGCGTAGACCCGCAACGTCGCCGGTGACAAGATCGTCGGCATCGGCGGCGGTGCGGACATCGGCCGGCAGGCCCTCGATGCCGGGCTCGTCGACGAGATTCAGATCCAGCTCGTGCCCGTGTTGCTGGGCGCGGGCGTCCGGCTGTTCGAGCACCTGCGGACCGCGCCGATCCGGCTGGAGCAGATCCGGGTGACGAAGTCGCCGTACGCGATCCACGTGAGGTTCCGGGTCGTCAAGCCGGAACCCCCGCAGGGATAGCGTCGCGATGGCGGGCGGGGGTCGAGTCCGCCATCGGTTGTGATCTTTGATGGCCAACGTGCTCCGGCGCGGGTTCAAGGACCGGGCGGTGATCAGGCGGAGCGGCGAATGCGTGTGAGCAGGGCCGGCACCCAGTGATCACCGCCGAGCCGGGACACGATGGTTCCGGCTTCGACGGGTGCCCGGGCGAACAGGCCCTTGCCTGCGATTGGAGACGGGCGTATCTCAAGATCCGGGTGCAGCCAGCAGCCGGCGTCCGGCATGTCGAACACCGGTCCACCATCTCGCCATCGAAGTGCGACTTCAATGCCCCCGGTCCGGGGCCTGTAACCACCACCGAGGCGGCAGGCGTCTTGGTCCTGGCGAACAGGCCTACTCGGGGGGAATATCCGCAGGCCGCGCAGGGGTGGCCGACTTTCCGGCAATCACCACGGCAAACGCATGGGTGGACGAGCTTGCCAACACTTCAATTAATACTTAAAAATATTCACGTCGGTCCATCCCGTCACGTGTCGTGGCGGGTGCGCACACCCCCACGGCCTGGAAAGGACCCCGCGTGATCACCAAGATCAGAAAATATGCTGTACAGAGGATCGGGCTACTCGTCGCGCTGGGCGCTGCCGGCATCTACCTCGGGGCGAACCCCGCGATCGGCGGGACGCAGGCGCAGGCCGCGCCGAAGTTCAAGGTCCTGGCCTTCTACAACGGCACCTGGGACGCCGCCCACATCAACTTCGTCAAGGAAGCCCGGCAGTGGTTTCCCAAGACCGCCGCCGAGAACGGTTTCTCCTGGGAGTCGACGAACAACTGGAGTCTGCTCAACGCGGGCAACCTCGCCCAGTACAAGGTGATCATGTTCTTGGACGACGCGCCGCCGGCCGGCCAGCGGGCCGCGTTCGAGCAGTACATGCAGAACGGCGGTGCCTGGATGGGCTTCCACGTCACCGCGTTCAACACCAGCCCGGCGGAGTGGAGCTGGTACCACAACACGTTCCTGGGTACGGGCGCGTTCCGGTCCAACACGTGGGGGCCGACCCGGGTCACGTTGAAGGTGGAGGACCGCAACCACCCGTCCACGCAGCGCCTGCCCGCGACGTTCACGTCGTCGATCAGCGAGTGGTACGCCTGGAACAAGGACCTGCGCCAGAACCCGGACATCGACATCCTGGCGTCGATCGACCCGTCGAGCTTCCCGGTCGGCACCGACCCGAACCAGTCGTGGTACAGCGGGTACTACCCGATCATGTGGACCAACAGGAAGTACAAGATGCTCTATGCCAACTTCGGCCACAACGCGATGAACTACGCCACCAACACCGGGTTGTCATCCACGTTCGACAGTGAGTTGCAGAACCGGTTCCTCATCGATGGCCTGCTCTGGCTGGGTGGGGCCGGCGCGACGCCCACGCCGACCGCGACGCCCACGCCGACCGCGACGCCGACGTCGACCCCGTCACCCGGGCCGATTTCGCCGACGACCTGGTACAGCCTGGTCAACCGGGGCAGCGGCAAGTGTGTGGACGCCCGGGCGGCCGCATCGACCAACGGCACCGTGATCCAGCAGTACGCCTGCAACAACACGCGGGCCCAGCAGTACCAGTTCCAGCCGACCAGCGGCGGCTACACGCGGGTCAACAACCGCAACAACAGCACGCAGGTGATCGACGTGTCGGGTGTCTCGACCGCCGACAACGCGCCGGTGCAGCTGTGGGCCTACAGCGGCGGCAACAACCAGCAGTGGCAGCTGGTGTCCGAAGGCGGCGGCTACTACCACCTCGTCAGCCGCAACAGTGGAAAGTGCCTCGACGTGCCGGGCGCATCGGTCGCCGACAACGTGCAGTTGGTCCAGTACGCGTGTAACGGCACGGCGGCGCAGTCATTCCGGCAGGTAGCACAGCCGTGACGCCGCGTCGGATGGTCGTATTCCACGCCGCCGACTGAGTGGGGGATAAGCAGCGAGGCGCTGCGCTACCGGGCCGCGCGGTAGTCGCCGCTCTCAAGCCGTTTCTTCAGATTGCGATAGCTTGCAGGCGCCCCCTTCTGTGCCTGCCGGCGGACGAGCGGCAGGAGGGGCACGCCGATCCCGTGCCCCTCGAAGTCGAGTGCGAACGTGACTCGCGACCGCGTGCCGCCGTCGAGGGGTTCGACGGTGACCTCCGCGTTTGGCCTGATCGGTCCATCGACTCCGTGAGCGGCCCAGCTTCGGGGCGGGCTGATCTCCGTTATCTCCTGCGTCATCGTCCGCTCGGCGCGGCCGATCCGGCGGGTTGTGGTGAACCTGGAGCCCACGCTGGGCGGACGACCTTCCGCCAGGCGCACGCTCACGACGTCGTGCTGCCACTCGGCGAACCGTGAGGGGTCAGTGACATACGAGAAGACCTCGTCTGGCGGGCGCGCGATTTCGATGTTGGACACGATGGGTGGCATAGTTCCCCTCCTTGTCACTGCTATGACGGACCGCGACGAAGGAATGTGACGGTGGATGAGGGCCGGCCGCCCGCGCCGAGAGTCGTCACGGCCGGCCGGCCCTACCATCATGGTGCCCAGGGGGCGGCGACGTGCCAGGTGCTGTCTGCGTCGTAGCTGGTCGCCGAATCCACGTTCTTGGGCCCGCCGGACGTCGCGATCCACACTTCGGCCGCGATGTGGCGCACGTTGTGCGCGGCGATGTTGTACGACGCCAGGGTGACATCGCCGCTGCCGTACCGACCCGGCTGCGCGCAGAACGTGGCGTCCGCCGCGAACAGTGGCGAGTTGTCGTTCGGGTCCTTGCGGATGCGGAAGCTCGAGTGCCGCAGGTAATGCCCGGGGTAGTTGCGGGACTCGAACGAGTAACAGCTGCTGTCGGCCAGTCCGCGCCGGACGTAGAAGGTCGCGTCGGCCTTCAGCGTCGCGTCGCTGCCGGCGTTGACCACTTCGGTGTACCCGAGGCTGTCGAAGTGCCGCAGGTACCGGTCGGTGAAGCCGGGTGTCACCACCTGCAGCGAGTGTGCCGCGCCGACGGTCAGGTTGGCACCGCTGCGCCACCACGGCGGCGCCACCTGCCACGTCGTGTCCGCCGCCCAGGAGTTCGCACTGTCCCAGCTGTTCGGGCCACCGTTTGCGGCGATGTACACCTCTGAGCCGATGTGCCGGAGGAACCGGCCGGCGAAGTTGTACGACTCGAACGACACGCCGGCCGTCGTATGCCCGGTGCGCAGGCAGAACGTGGCGTCCGCGGCGAAGAGCGTGGTGCCGTCGTTGCCGTCAAGGCGGATCCGGTAATTGCTGTGCCGCAGGTAGCTGCCGGGAAGGTTGCGGGACTCGAACGAGTAGCAGCCGGCCGAGGCGAGTCCGGGACGCAGCCAGTAGGTCGCGTCCTGTTTGGTCACGTCGTCGCTACCTGGCGATACCGGTGAGGTGACGCCGAGGCTGTTCTGGTGGCGTAGGTACCGGTCGGTGCAGCAGGCTGTGGTGGCACCGAGCGAGACCAGCGTGTTGAGCCGCACGCCGCCCGCCGCCGCCTGCACCGCGAGGTTCGCGGCGCGCACCTGGTCGGCGTTGACTTTCAGGACCTGCCGGTCGTACGTCCACAGCCCGTTGACCTCGTTCTCCACGTCCGTGGGCTGGGTGTAGATGGAACCGGACAGGCCGCGCGCGTTGATCAGGCCTTGCAGGGTGTCGGTGACCTCGACGACCCGGCGGGTGAGCGTGGCGGCATCCGGCGCCATCTCGTATGCGAAGCCCTTGCCGGGCGCCCACTCGTGGCCGGCGACCCGCAGCCCGACCCCGCCGAATTCACCAAGCACGGCCACCCGCGTCGCGGTGGGCAGCGCGGTGGTACCGGGCCCGACGTAGATGTGGTCGTCGATGACGTCGCCGTTGCCGCCGTCGAATCCACAGCAGTTCGAGCCGGAGTGGTTGTCTACCAGCCGGCTGGGGTCCCAACTCTTCACGAGGTCGGCGATCCGCGCCGGGTCGTACTCGCCCCAGCCCTCGTTGAAGGGTATCCATTGCACGATCGACGTGATACCGCGCAACTGGTCGACGATGCGGTGCAGTTCCGACTCGAAGTTGGCCCGGTCGGCGGCCGACGGTGTCACGTCGGGGCGCATCGCGGGCATGTCCTGCCACACCAGCAGCCCGAGCTTGTCGGCCCAGTAGAACCACCGGGCAGGTTCGATCTTGATGTGCTTGCGGACCGTGTTGAATCCGAGGTTCTTCTGCTGCTGGAGGTCGAACTTGAGGGCCTCGTCGGTGGGCGCGGTGTAGATGCCGTCCGGCCAGTAGCCCTGGTCGAGGGTGCCGTTCTGGAAGATGAACCGGCCGTTGACGACGGATCGCAGGAATCCGCCAACCATGGCCTTGCCGATCGAGCGCATCCCGAAGTACCCGCCGACCACGTCACCGCCACCGCTACCGGCGAGGCTGACCCGCAGGTCGTACAGGAACGGGTCGTCGGGGCTCCACAAATGCGCGTTGGGTACCGGCACCCGGATGTGTTCGCCGAGTGCGCCGTCCGCGCTGCCGACCACCTGGCCACCGCTGAGCACCTCCGCGTGGAGCCGCAGTCGCACGTTGCCGTTGACGCCCTGGGCGACGAGGTCGAGTGCGCCGCCGGGTACGTCGGGCGTGGTGTCCAGCCGGGTGATGTGCACGGGATGTGTCGGCTCGAGCCACACGGTCTGCCAGATGCCGCTGGCCGCGGTGTAGAAGATGCCGCTGGGGTTGAGCCGCTGCTTGCCGATCGGGATGCCGGCGGCGTCAACGGGGGAGTAGACCCCCACGATGATCTCATTGCTGCCGCCGCGCAGCGCGCCGGTGATGTCCAGCGAGAAGGCGTCGTAGCCGCCGGTGTGGCCGCCGACGTTCTGCCCGTTCACCCACACCGTCGCCTGCCAGGTTACGGCGCCGAAATTGAGCTGCACCCGCCGGCCGAACCATCCATCAGGGACGGTGAAGGTACGCCGGTAGTACATGTAGTTCTCGTGGCGCTGGATTCCGGACAGCGCGGACTCGATCGGGTAGGGCACGAGGACGGTCTCGCCCAGGTTCCGGCCGACGGGCGGGTTGCTGAGATTGGCAGCGCCCGCAAACTGCCACTGGCCGTTGAGGCTCTGCCAGTCCGGTCGGGTGAGCTGGGGTCGCGGGTACTCCGGGAGCGGGTCGGTGGCCGACACCTGGTTCGTCCACGGCGTGGTGAGCGGTGGGGTCTTGGGGGCTGAGGCTGCGTGGGCCGGCTGCGCCACGGCGATGACGCCGGCGGCCAGCGCCAGCACACCGGTCAGCATGGATCGGACGACGCGACGGAGTTGGAGCATGCGGTGCCTCCGGGAAGCGGCGGGATAGGGCACACAGCGCTATAGGTACGGTTCCTACGGTGGCGGCGATTGGTCCGGCGTTGGACCGTCGATCATCTTCGCGGCGTAGGTGCCGCCCATCGGGCCTGGTCGGGGTCAGCGCGGCGACTGTCTACCATCGACAGACCCGCGGACGGGACGCCGGGCTACTTCGACCCTCTCATTCAGCTACGTGTTCAGTTTTCGTCGATGGCTCTTGCCGTCCTTGATGGCCGGCTGTATAACGTTATAGAGCTTGGCGGAGACAACGAAAACTGTCAATAGAATCTCCTCCGTCACGCCTGGACCGCGCATCTTCGACCGGCGATCGACCCGCGACTGGTGACCCGACCCGCGGGTGGTGGCCGGCCGCCATCAACGCACCGACGCGACCGCTCACGTGCGGGCAGATCCTTGCGTTCTTCATAAGGAGTGACATCTGTGATCACACAACACCGACGGCTGGCGAGCGCCACGGCCGCGCTGCTCGCCGGCGCGTCAATTTTTCTGGCCGCATGCGCGAAGGGTGAAGACAGCGGGTCCGCCAAGGGCGGGAATGCCGCTGGGCAGCAGCAGGTCGTCACGCCCAGCGCGGATGCCGGTGGCTGCACGCTGCAGAGCTACGGCGCACAGAAGCTCGACCTGAAGGACGCGATCGTCGGGTTCTCGCAATCGGAAAAGGAAGCGAACCCGTTCCGCATCGCCGAGACACAGTCCATAAAGGACGAAGCCGCGAAGCTGGGCGTCAAGAAGCTGCTGACGACAAACGCCCAGTCGCAGCTGGCCAAGCAGATCAGCGACATCCAGGACATGATCAACCAGGGTGCGCAACTGCTCATCGTGGCACCGCTGAACTCCGACGGCCTCGAGCCGGCGCTGCAGGCCGCAGCCGCTAAGAAGGTGCCGGTCATCACCATCGACCGGAAGATCAACGCGAAGCCCTGCAAGGACTACCTCGCCTTCCTCGGCTCGAACTTTGTCCAGCAGGGACAGCGGGCGGCGGACGCGCTGATCAAGGAGACCGGCGGCAAGGGCAAGGTCGCGATCCTGCTCGGTGCGTCGGGTAACAACGTGACCACCGATCGCACGAACGGCTTCGTCGACCAGCTCAAGGTCAAGGCCCCGGGCCTGGAGATCGTCGCCCAGCAGACCGGCGAGTTCGCCCGGGACAAGGGCCAGCAGGTCATGGAGCAGCTGATCCAGAGCAAGCCCGACATCACCGCGGTGTACGCGGAGAACGACGAGATGGCGCTCGGCGCCGTGACCGCGTTGAAGAGCGCCGGCAAGAACCCCGGCAAAGACATCAAGATCGTCTCGATCGACGGTACCCGCAACGCGGTACAGGGCATCGCCGATGGCACGATCAACGCGGTGATCGAGTCGAACCCGCGGTTCGGGCCGCTCGCCTTCCAGACCGCCCAGCAGTTCTACGGCGGCACGGGGATTCCGGAGAACGTGATCATCTCTGACCGGGCGTACGACAGCACCAACGCCAAGGACTCGCTGGCCGGAGCGTACTGATCGGACACGAGTGCCGGCGGCGGTCAGACCGCCGCCGGCACCCGACCCGGTCGGCATGAGGAAGAGGAACGATGACTGACGCAGGCGCGCCGATTCTCGAGGTGGTCGGCGCCTCCAAGCGGTTCCCCGGGGTGCTCGCGCTCGCCGACGTGTCGTTCGCTCTCGCGCCCGGTGAGGTGCACGCCCTGGTGGGCGAGAACGGTGCTGGCAAGTCCACCCTCATCAAGCTGCTGACCGGGGTGTACTCGCCGGACAGCGGTGAGATCAGGTACGCCGGCGAGCCGGTGTCGTTCGCGCGCCCGCTGGACGCCCAGGCCGCTGGCATCTCGACGATCTATCAGGAGGTCAACCTCATTCCGCTGATGAGCGTCGCCCGCAACCTGTACCTGGGGCGTGAGCCGCGCAACTGGCTGGGGTTGGTCGACTTTCGCCGTATGCACCGGGAGGCGGGGGCGCTGCTCGACCGGTACGGCATTGATGTGGACGTACGCGCACCGCTGGGGTCGCTCGGCCTCGGCGCTCAGCAGATGGTCGCGCTCGCACGGGCCGTGTCGGTCAACGCGCGCGTCGTCATCATGGACGAACCGACGTCGTCGCTCGAACCGCGCGAGGTGGACACCCTGTTCCGGGTCATCGGGGAGCTGCGCGAACAGGGCGTGGGGACCGCCTACGTCAGCCACCGCCTCGATGAGCTCTACCGCATCTGCGACCGGGTGACGGTGCTGCGTGACGGACGCGTCGTGCACACCGGCCCGCTGGCCGGGCTCGACCGGCTCCGTCTCGTCTCGCTCATGCTCGGCCGTGACGTGGCGGAGGTACGCCGGCACGGGCTCACCCAGTTCAGCGACTCACACGCCGCCGTCACCAACGAGCCCGTCCTCGAGGCCCGCAACCTGACCAAGCGGCACGTGCTCTCCGACGTGTCGTTCGACGTACGGCCTGGCGAGGTCACCGGCCTGGGTGGCCTGCTCGGCTCGGGCCGGTCCGAGACCGCCAAGGCGATCGTCGGCGCGCTCCCGGTCGACCACGGCAGCGTGGTGGTGGCCGGTCGCCGGTTGCGCCGCCTGTCACCCGCGGCGGCCATCCGAGCGGGTATCAGCCTGTTGCCTGAGGATCGCAAGGCCGAAGGCATCATCCCGGACCTGTCGGTACGGGAGAACATCGTGCTGGCCGCCATGCCCCGACTGTCGCGAGCCGGTGTGGTCTCGCGCGCCCAGCAGGACCGCATCGTCGACGCGTTCATGAAGCGGCTGAGGATCAAGGCGGCCAGCCCCAACCAGAAGGTGTCGGAACTATCGGGCGGCAACCAGCAGAAGGTAATGCTCGCCCGGTGGCTGTGCCTGAACCCGAAAGTCCTGCTGCTCGACGAGCCGACGCGGGGCATCGACGTCGGCGCGAAGGCCGAGGTCCAGCAACTCATCGACGAGCTCGCCCAGGAAGGGCTCGCGGTCGTCCTCATCTCCTCCGACCTGGAGGAACTCGTCGAGGGCGCAGACCGGATCGTGGTGCTGCACGCCGGTGGTGTGGTCGACGAGCTGACCGGTGACGACGTCAACGAATCCCACCTCATGGCCGCGGTGGCCCAGGACGCCGGAGAACGCTCGCATGACTGAACTAACCGTGTCGACACCCAGCGTGGACCGGCACCGGATCGCCCGGTACCTGCAGGTCTACGGCGTCTACGCCGCGGTTGCCGTGCTGCTGATATTCAACGCTCTGTTCACCGACAACTTTCTAGCCGTCAGCAACCTACGCACCCAGCTGGTTCAGGTCTCGCCGGTCGTCATCGTCGCGCTCGGGATGGCGCTCGTCATCGGCACCGAGGGAATCGACCTGTCGGTCGGTTCGGTGATGGCGCTCGCCGCCGCGGTCCTGCCCATGTACCTCGGATATGGTGTCGTGCCCGCGATCCTGCTCGCGCTACTCGCCGGCATGGCGGTCGGCGCGCTCAACGGGACGCTCGTCGCCGTCGTGCGGCTGCAACCCATCGTCGCGACGCTCGCGCTGTTCGTCGGCGGCCGCGGCCTCGCCCTGGTCCTGGCCGGCGGCCAGCTCAAGCAGATCCACAACTCGACGCTGCTGGCCATCGGTGGCGACGACGTGCTCGGGGTTCCGGTGATCGTGCTGGTCGCCGCGCTGTTGGCGATCGCCGTCGGCTTCGTCGTGCAGCGCACCACATTCGGCCGCCAGCTCGTCGCGATCGGCGGCAACCGCGCGGCCAGCCAGCTCGCGGGCCTTCCGGTTCGCCGGGTCCTGCTCGTCACATACATCGCCTGTGGCGCATTCGCGGCGCTCGCCGGGGTGCTCGCCACCGCGCGGCTGACAGCCAGCGACCCGTCCGCGATCGGCAACCTCATGGAGCTGTCGGCCATCACCGCGGTGGTGGTCGGCGGTACTCCACTGTCGGGTGGCCGGGTGCGGGTCCTGGGCACGGTCGCCGGCGCGCTGCTCATGCAGCTCCTGCGCGCCACCCTGATCAAACACGACCTGCCCGACTCCATGGCCCAGATGGTGCAGGCCGTCATCATCCTCGTCGCCGTCTATGTCGCCAGGGAGCGCCGGTCGCGATGACCTACTCGAAAACGGAGGCCACGGTGATCGAGACCCGGGCCGAACCGGCGCCGGACGGAGTCGCCGCCCCTCGCCGCACCGAACAGGCGGCGGCGCTGCTCCAGCGGCACGGTGCGCTCGCGGTCCTGATCGTTGTGGTCCTCATCGCGACCATGGTGTTCCCGTCCTTCGGCACACCGGACAACGCACACAACATCGCCATCCAGTCGTCGTTCCTGGCAGTCGTCGCGCTCGGCATGACGTTCGTCATCATCAGCGGCGGGATCGACCTGTCGGTCGGCTCGGTCTTCGCGCTCGGCGGCGTGCTCGCCGCGTACGCCTCCCGTTGGGGCCTGCTGCCCGCGCTGCTGCTGCCACTGGCCGTGTGCGGGCTGATCGGAGCGGTCAACGGCGTCCTCGTGGCGAAAGCGCGGATGCCCGCGTTCATCGTCACCCTCGCCAGCCTGCTCGGCGCGCGGGGCCTACTGCTCGCAATCACCCACCAGGGCGCGGATACCTTCCTGGTACCCAAGGATTCCGCGTTCGCGAAGCTCGGGCAGGGCACGCTCGCCGGTTTTGGGTATCCGGTCTACCTCGCGGTCGCCGCGTTCGCGGTAGGCGGCCTGGTGCTGCAACGCACCCGGCTCGGCCAGTCGGTGTACGCGGTGGGTGGCAGTGAGGATGCCGCGAGCCTGATGGGCCTGCCGGTCGCGCGCATCAAAATCGTGGTGTACCTGGCGAGCGGGCTGCTCGCCGGATTCGCCGGAGCGCTCAACGCGGCGCGGTTGTCGTCCGGAGTCACCATCCTCGGCGTCGGTATGGAGCTGGACGCCATCGCCGCCGTGGTCATCGGTGGGACGCTTCTCGTCGGGGGCGCCGGCACGGTCAGCGGCACGCTGTGCGGTGTCCTGCTCCTCGGCACCATACAGAACATGATCAATCAGATAGGCTCACTGGACTCCTCGTACCAGTCCGTTGTCAGCGGCGCGTTCCTCATCGTCGTCGTGGTGGTGCAGACGTACCTGAGCCGCACCCAGCGCATCCGATGACTACGGTGAGGGTGACTAGCGGAGGAAACCTGGTGGCCGGAGTCAGTCTGAAGGACATCGCCAAGCGGGCAGGCGTGTCGGTCGCGACCGTGTCCAATGTCGTCAACGGGTATCGGCCCGTCGGCGAGGCCACCCGCGAGCGGGTCCGACGGGCGATCGACGAGCTCGGCTACAGCCCGAACCTGTCCGCCCGGCACCTGCGCGGCGGACGGACCGGCATCATCGCGCTGGCCATCCCCGAGCTGAACAACCCGTACTTCGCCGAGCTCGCCGAAGCGACGATCCGGGAGGCCGGCAAGCACGGCTACATCGTGCTGCTCGACCACACCAACGGCGACCGCGACAAGGAACTCCTGGTCTGCCAGGATTTCCGGGCCCAGGTCATCGACGGGCTCATCCTCTCACCCGTGCAACTCGACCGCACCGACGTCCTCAATCGGACCAGCAAGACGCCGATGGTCCTGATCGGCGAGCGTGTGTACGGCGTGCCGTACGACCACATCGCCATCGACAACACGGCGGCAAGCGCAGCGGCGATGCAGCACCTCCTTGACATCGGCCGGCGTCGGATCGCGTTCATCGGCGCCCAGGCGGATGTCAACCGGCAGCCGGCGCACCTGCGCCTGCTGGGCTACCGCAAGGCGTTGCGGACAGCTGGGCTCCCCTTCGACCCGCACCTGGTAGTGACCACCGCTCAGTTCGGCCGCCGCGACGGGGCAGCCGGGCTGCGGCAGTTGATGACTCTGCCCAGCCCGCCCGACGCCGTCTTCGCGTACAACGACCTCATCGCGATCGGCGCGATGCATGCCGCACGCGAACTCGGCGTCGCGGTGCCGGACGACGTTGCGGTGGTGGGCTTCGACGACATCGACGAGGGCCGGTACAGCAATCCGACCTTGACCACCATCTCGCCCGACAAGGACGGCATCGGCAGCCGGGCCGTCGCCTCGCTGATCGGCCGGCTGCAGGGCAGCCGTGATGATCGGCCCGAAGAGATCCAGGTGCCGTTCGCGCTCGTCACCAGACAGAGCACGCTCGGCCTGGATCTCGTCCACCGGTAACGCAGACCGGCCGGCGGCTGTGCAGGTCAGGCGATACGCCAGTTGTGGTCCGGCGTGCCGTTGTCCTGGTACTGCTCGACGTTGGCCGAATCAGCGGTCGACATGTCATGGACGGCGAGGACCTTGCCGCTGTTCCGGTTCTGGAGGCGCATGGTGAGGGCGCCGCCCGAGTTGACGCGGAGGCGCCATAGGTGGTCGGCGGTGCCGTTGTCGTCGAACTGGACGACCTGAGCCGAGTCGGCGGTGGACATGACATCGACGCCGAGGACCTTGCCGGAGTTCTCGTTGCGGATGCGGAACCAGCCGTCGCTGTCGGGCCGGAACGTCCATATGTGATCGGGGCTGCCGACGTCGGAGAACTGCTGTACACGGGCCGAGTTGTCCCTGGACATGCGTTCGACGGCAAGTAGTTTGCCGGAGTGCACGTTCTGAATCGTGATGGGGCCGTCTGGAATCAGTCGCCAGTCGTGGTCGGCCGTGCCGTTGTCGTCGTACTGGACAACCTGAGCCGAGTCGGCGGTGGACATCAGATCGACGCCGAGGACCTTGCCGCTGTACTTGTTCCGCGCCCTCAGCCAGCCGTCGCTGGTGTCGAGGAGCTGCCATAGTCGGTCCTCGGCGCCGTTGTCGTCGTACTGCTGGACGCGGGTGGAGTTGTTGACCGACATGCTCTCCAGCGCGAGCAGCCTGCCGGAGTTCACGTTCTGTATCTTCACGTATCCGTTACCGGCGTCGACGATCTTCCACAGGTGGTCGGCGGTGCCGTTGTCGCCGAACTGCACCACGTTGGCGGAGTTCGCCGTTGACATGCCCGCCACGCCGAGGACCTTTCCAGAGTTCCGATTCTGGATGCGGAACGCCGGGCCCGGCCACACCCACTGGCGGGTGCCGCCGGTCTGTGGGAACACGGTAATTCGCAGCCGGGCCGCCCCCATGGGGATCAGCGGTATCTGCTCAGTCGGCGCCGACGAGCTCACCGGTCCGTCCTGCAGCGGGGTGACGACGCGCTGCCTGTCGGCCTGCCACGCATCGATGCGCTGGGCGCTCGCTGTCAGCCGGATCGGGGAGTTGTCCGGCGTGAACGGGTCTGTGACGTTGCCACCGACCGTGGAGATTGTTATGGCGGCGTTCGGCACCAGTCCGTAGTTCCAGGCCGAGCCCGCGTGGACGTCGTACTCGGGAAACTGTGTCGAGCCTCCGGTCTGGTTCCAGTTCTCCTGGATCCGGAGGGAGAACGTCAGAGCACCGTAATTCATTGAGACGGCGTTGTGCTGGGCGGGCCAGGTCGTCACCCTCGGTTGCATGGGCAGGCGCAAGCTGACGGTGTCGCCGTTGGACCAGGTCCGGCTCGCCGTGGCGTACCGTGGTCCCGCGCCCGGGTTGACCGCCGTGCCGTTGACGCGCAATTCAGGCGCCGTGCACCAGCCGGGTATGCGCAGCCGCAGCGGGAACGTGGCCGGGTTGGGCAGGTTGATCCTGAGGGTGACGCTATCGGCGAACGGGTAATCGGTGGTCTCCGTGATCGTCACCGGCGTGCCGCCCGCGACGTTCGCGGTTACGGTCGACGGCCCGTAGAGCGCGGCGCATAGGCCGCCGTCCGGGGTGGCCAGCCACATTTCCTCGACGTAGTACGGCCAGCCCATACCGTAGTTGTGCGGGCAGCAACGGTACTGATCGATGCCCGGCCGGTAGGACTGCATCGCAAAGGTGTTCTGGAACTGGCCCATCGTCTTGGCGGCGTTGTCCAGATCGATGCTGTTGGCGCTGGTGATGTAGTGGACAGCCCTACCCTTCGGGTCCAGGGCGGCGGGCAGCGAGTTGAACGCGAGGTCCTCGACGCGGTCACCCCACACCGGGTCACCGGTGATCCGGGTAAGGATCTCGTGGCTGAGCATGTACTCGACGATGCCGCAGGTCTCGAAGCCCTGACGCGGGTCTGCGAAGCCTGGGCGTGCGGTCTCGTCGCCGGCGAACCCGCCGCCGGGAAACTGGCCGTACGTGCTCTGCACCATGCCGTAACACTCATACGTGGCGGTGCGGTCGGCTTGGTTCCCCGACAAAACCCAGTACTGCGCCGGCTCGCGGAAGCCCTGCGTAATGTTCACGTTGTGCAGGTTGGGCAGACCGTGCCGCCAGTCCGCTGAGTTCTCGTGGATCTTCCGCACCAGGTCGAGCAGAGCTGGGTCGCCGATACGGTTGTAGAGCCAGAAAATGACGTCGATAGCGTCGCCCCAGCGCCACCTCCCCCAGCCGTCACTGAACGCGGTGGAGGGCTGGGCGGCCACGTATCTGAAGAACCGGCTGAGGAAACCGTCCACGCGGTCGTCGCCGGTGTAATCGGCATGCGAGCGCAGGGCGTGCAGCATGGGCATGTGCGGCCACAGGTCGACGTGGCCGTTCAGCGCGTTGCGCAATTCGGACGGGCCGAAGAAGCCGTCGCTTGTTTGGGTGGCGAGCACCCCGTCGATCCATCGGCGTGCGGTGGCCAACACACTCTGGTCAGCGGTGACGTAGCCCAGGTCGACATAGCCGCGCAGCCAGTACGGCACCTCTTCCCAGCCGTGCAGCCTGCTGTCGGTCCAGCCGGTGTTGTCGTATTGAAGGAAATGCGAAATCTCGGGAAATCGACCGCACAGGCCGTTGACCTGGTAGTCGAGCTGTGTGGCCAGCCAACCCTGCGCCCGGACGGCACCCGGCGGTAGGCGCAGGAAGGCGGCGGGTTGCAGCGGCATGCGGTTGGTCGGATATGCGGCGCCCGGAGCCGAAGCGCGTGCTGGACTGACGGTCGCCTCACCCATGACGATGCCGCCCACGCTCACCAGGCCGCCGACAAGGAACTGGCGACGATCAATCGGCATACCCCGGGGTTCCTTCCGTGACCGGCACGAACAACGCGCCAGCGCTGATCGACGGACGTCCATGCGTCATGGAGTTCACGAATTGTAGGGCCCGGCCAGTGAAACCAGCAACAGCTTGACGCTGTCGCGTCGTTGGCAAGCTGCGGGCCCTGCGCCGGCAGCGCGGCGCGACGCTGGCGCAGCTGTCCGGGACGAGCGGTAGCGCCGGTTCATCCATTGACGGTTGTCGCAGTGGCTACTAAACTTCTGGAAAACGAGGATTGAAACGTTACAATCTCAGCGCCGGCGCGGCACCCGCGCCTATTCCCCGGGGGACCCATGTCCAGGCAGCGCTTTCGGCGGCGCACGTTGTCCGCAACAGACAGCTCAAAGTTCAATGGCATCCTCCGCGAACCGTGAACCGTAGGAGAACAACCGAGACTTCGGTGGAGACGCCGCCCGGCAGCAGAGCGTCACAGATCTCTCAACTGTGAACACGCCGAGGCGCCGCGATGGCGTGGTCGGCGTCAGCTCTACTACGGCGCTCACCTTACGTGCATCGCATTGGCTCGATGGACTAACGGAATCCATGTAGCAACAAGCCGCATTCTCCGGTGTCAGGTAGAAGACGGCTCCGATCCGGGAGGTATTCGATGCGCGAGCCATCACGTCGAACGGCCAGCCTGGCGAGCGCTTTGCTCGTGGTGGCCGTGGCCAGTGTTGCAGCGGTGCCGTCGTCCGCGGCCCAGACCGGCCCACGGCCGCTGCCAGCCGCGCTGGCCGCGGCGGCGCCCCCACCCGGATCGATCGAGGCGCTGAACCTCTCGCCCACGTCCCGGACCGTGCGGCCCGCCGCCGTGCAGGGCACCTCAGGATCGGTCGCCAACCCGCAGAACGTCCTATCTGGACAACCGACCCGGATCTCCGGCACAAACTCGTCCATCACGCTGGACTTCGGCAAGGAGGTCGGCGGAATCGCCACGCTCTCGTTTGGCGCCACCAGCGGCGGACAGCAGGTCGGGCTCGCGTTCACGGAGTCCTCGCTCTACATCGGCCGGGCGAGTGACGCCAGCAACGGCGGCAGCGTCGACGGCGCGATCTACGGGACCGCCGCGACGAACGGCACCTACGTGATGCCGGCCTCGAGACTGCGTGGCGGGTTCCGGTACCTGACGATTTTCATGAGCACCTCCGGCTGGGTGGACCTCACCGGGGTATCGCTGAACTTCACCCCGGCGCCCGGCAAGGCGAACCCGGCCGCGTACGCGAACTACTTCTACTCCAGCGACGACCTGCTCAACCGGATCTGGTATGCGGGCGCGTACACCGTCCAGACCAACATCATCGCGAGCGACCAGGGGCGGGCCTGGCCGCCGCCGTCGTCGGAGTGGGACAACAGCGCGGTCGTCGGGGTGGGCAACAGCGTGCTGGTCGACGGCGCGAAGCGCGATCGGACGGTCTGGCCGGGCGACCTCGGCATCTCGGTCCCGACGGCCTACGCGTCGATGAACGAGCTGGAATCGACCCGCAACGCACTGTCCACGATGTACAGCGTCCAGGACGCGAACGGCGAGATTCCCTGGTCCGGGCCGGTGTTCAACCTCAAGGGCTCGGACACCTACCACACGTGGACCCTGCACGGGACCGCGCTGTACTACACGTACTCCGCCGACCGGGCCTGGCTCGACTTGGTATGGACCAACTACACGCGCGGGATGCAGTTCATCATCGACAAGATCGACAGCAACAACCTGCTCAACGTGACCCGTACCCAGGACTGGGCGCGCAGCGGCCAGGGCGGGGAGAACATCCAGGCGAACGCGCTGCTCTACGCCGCGCTGATCGGGGGCGTCAACCTCGCGACGGTCAAAGGAGACACCGGGCTGGCAGACAGCTACGCCAGCCGGGCGGCCGCGCTGAAGACCGCCGCGAACGCGCGCCTGTGGGACTCGAACGCGGGGATGTACCGCGACAACCCGACCAGCAACCTGTACCCGCAGGACGGCAACTCGCTCGCGGTCTGGTTCGGCCTGACGGACTCGCCCGCGAAGGCGGCCAGCATCGTCCAGAAGCTCGGCACCCGGTGGAACACGTTCGGCGCCACGACTCCTGAGTGGGGCGGCGGCGTCCACCCGTTCACCGGCGGTATGGAGGTGCACGCGCACTTCACCGCCAACGACGACTTCACCGCCCTCGCGCAGATCCGCCGCACCTGGGGCTACATGCTGGACAGCCCGATCGGGACCAAGAGCACCTTCTGGGAGGGTATCAACGCCGACGGAAGCCTCGCCTACGGCGGGTCTTTCATGAGCCTGGCGCACGGCTGGTCGAGCGGCCCGACCTCGGCGCTGACCTTCCACGTGCTCGGCACCGCGCCGGAGACGCAGGTGGGCCAGTACCGGTTCGTCCCGCACCCCGGCGACCTGACCAGCGCCGAGGGCCGCATCACCCTGCCGCAGGGACAGCTGAACGCCGCCTGGTCCCGCAATCCCGGAGCCGGCACCTATACTGCCCGGCTCACCAGCCCCGGCGGCACGACAGGGCGGATCGGCGTGCCCAAGCTCACCGGCACCAACATCTCGGTGTCCGTCAACGGCGCGGCGGTATGGAGCAACGGCACCTTCACTCCGCGCCCCGGAATCGGCGGAGCCTCCCAGGACAGCAACTATGTCTACCTGACCGGTGTGACGCCGGGTACCTATGACGTGACCGCCTCCGGACTCGGCAACCCCACTCCGCCGCCGCCCCCGGCCGCCGCCGAGCTACCGGCCGGATTCACGCACTGCGCCGGGGAATGGGGCCAGTGCTCCTTCAGCGGCACCCGCAGCGTGGCCTACGGCGCCGGGAGCTACACCTTCAAGACCGTGACCTCGGCGACCGCCTGCACGAACGACGCGTTCGGCGGCGATCCGGCGCAGAACACCCTCAAGGCCTGCTACGTCGCGCCACTCGGCGGTCCAGCCGGGTACACGGCGTGCGCGGCCGAGAATGGCACCTGCTCCTTCACCGGGTACGCGCGGACCATCGCCTACGGCGCGAACGGCGTATTCACGTACCGGCTGTTCACCGCCAGCACGCCGTGCACGAACGGGGTGTTCGGCGATCCGATCAACAATGTCGAGAAGGCCTGTTACATCGCGCAGGCCGGACCGCCCGCCGGGGGCTGGAGCCAGTGCGCCGGCGAGGGCGGCAGCTGTCCGGCCGTCAGCGGCCAGCCGGTCGCATACGGCGCATACGGCGCGTTCCGCTACCTCACCGCCTCCGGAAACGTCACCTGCTCGAACGCCACTTTCGGCGGCGACCCGATCTTTGGCGAGGCCAAGGCCTGCTACACCCGCTCGGGTAGCCCGCCCGGTTACTCCACCTCATGCGCCGGCGAGGGCGGAACCTGCGGGTTCGCCGGGCAACGCACGGTGGCCTACGGCGCCCGCGGGGCGTTCGTCTACCGGACATTCACCGGCGGGACGGCGTGCACGAACACGGCGTTTGGCACCGATCCGCTGCACGGGGTCGTGAAGTCCTGCTACCTGACCCCGTAGCGAGCGCGGCGAGTGCCGCGATTTATGGAAGATGGAGAGGAAGGCTATCGGTGCGGCGAACCTACCAGGCCGTCCGCGACGCGGGCAGAATGGTTGATCGAGGTTGAAGTGAATGTGTGACCTCGTTACCCGAGGTGAACGGCCAGCACGTCCGCCGTCGGCTACGCGATGGCCCGCGAGAGGAGTGTCGTCGTTCAACTCGAATATCCAGCACCGGCCTGAGGGAGGATTCATGTCCAACCACGTCTACCGGCTCACCGAAATCGTCGGCAGCTCACCGGACGGCGTCGACCAGGCGATCCGCAACGCGATCTCGCGTGCGGCGCAGACGTTACACAATCTCGACTGGTTCCAGGTCACCGAAATCCGGGGCTACCTGAATGAAGGGGACATCGGGCACGTGCAGGTGACGCTCAAGGTCGGTTTCCGGCTCGACGAGCCGTGACGCGGTCAACCACGCGGGTTCGGATGCCGGCAACTCAGATCGTCGCGGCGCAGCCGAGGAAGATCACCCGCAGGATCAGCGCGGGCAGAAAGATCACGGAGCGCTCCTGGTCGGCGGAGCAGATCGGTCGTCGGGGCCGGGCTGCCATAGCCGCACGGCCCCCGTCGTCGCTGCCGTGGCAAGCAGGGTGCGCTCATGCGCCAATGGCACCGCGGCTGCCCTGCTCGATACCCTCGCGCCTGCTACCGTGACGGCCGCCACCGCGCATGCCAACGCTGCGGCGTGCCGCATCGACCCGGAGGCCGCTTCGTGCTTGCTGACGACACCGCAGCCGCCGACCAGGCCCGCCAGTGCGCGGCGGCGATGTGGGCCGACGACCGTGCCAGTCAGGCGCTGGGTATGCGCCTGGAGTCCGTCGCGCCCGGCCGGGCCACGATGGCCATGCGGGTGCGGGAGGACATGGTCAATGGCCACGGCATCTGCCATGGCGGCTACCTCGCCACGCTGGCCGACAGTGCCTTCGCCTTTGCCTGCAACACCTACAACGAGGTGACCGTCGCCGCCGGTTTCGAGGTGACCTTCGTCGCCTCTGCCAGCCTCGGCGACGAGCTCGTCGCCGAGGCGTGCGAGCGGGTCCGGTACGGGCGCAGCGGAATCTACGACGTCACCGTGCGTCATGTCACCGGCGACGACCCCGGTGGCCGCGTGGTCGCGGAGTTTCGGGGTCGCAGCCGTGGCCTCGGCAGACCCATCCTGATCCCGGCCGACAGTAGCTGATCATGGCTGATGCCCACTGTCCGGCGTCAACTCGGTGCGCTGGGGTCCCTCGCCGCGTGGTCGAGGAGGGCGTCGGTGTGCCGCTATGCTCGCCCGGTGTCCGGCTTCCTGGTGGCGGTTGACTACGGCACCTTGAACACAGTGGCCGTGCTGCGCCGGCCGGACGGGCAGGTGCGCCCGCTGCTGTTCGACGGATCGCCGCTGCTGCCCTCCGCGGCATGTGTCGGGCCGGACGGCCGGCTCCTGGTCGGGCGGGACGCCGAGAGTGCCGGCCGGGTCGATCCGGCGGCGTTCGTGCCCGACCCGCGAAGCCGGATCGATGCGGGCACAGTGGCGCTCGGCCACTCGGCGTTCCCGGTGGTGGAGGTCATCGGGGGTACGCTGACGCGGGTCTCACAGGAGGCCATCCGGAGTGCCGGTGGCATACTGCCACGGCTTGTGTTGACCTATCCAGCGTCGTGGGACGAGAGCCGGCAGGAGACCCTGACCGAGGCCGGTTTCCGTACCGGTCTCGGCGTGCCGACCTTGGTACCCACGCCGGTCGCGGCGGCGTGGTATCAGTCGGAGTCGGTCGGCGACATGGGGCCGGGCCGCTGCCTGCTGGTGTACCACCTGGGGGCGGGAACCTTCGAGGCGAGCCTTCTGCGGCGGACGTTGGAAGGCTACGAACTGCTCGCCGCAAACGGGCTTGAGGATGTCGGTGGAGTCGACTTCGACGACCTACTGATCAAGATGATCGGCAGGGCGGTGGCGCCCAGCGCGGTCGATATCTGGCAGCGGCTGGTCACGCCCACCACCACGGCCGGACTGCGCCAGTTCATGCAGTTGTGCGACGACGTGCGCTCGGCGAAGGAGGCACTGTCCCGCCAGCTCACGGCTGGTGTGCACATCCCGTTGATCGACCAGGATGTCCGCATCGGGCGCGAGGAGTTCGAGTCGGCCGCCGAGCCGCTCCTCGCTCGCACCGTCGATCTTGCGGCGGACCTGCTCACCGCCACGGATACACCTGCAGATCAGGTTGGCGAGGTGCTGCTGCTCGGTGGATCCAGCCGGATTCCACTGGTCACGACGCTGCTTCACCGCCGGCTCGGGCTCTCGGCGACAGTCTGCAAGCAGCCGGACCTGGCCGTGGCCGAGGGAGCGCTGATAGCCGCTGGCCGCACGGCCGCCGCGCCGCTCGGATCGACCGGGCGCTCGACGGCGATCGGTGAACCGCCGGCCACGGACCTGACAACGCAGGTTGCGCAACCGGCGGCCACGTCACCGGTGGCCGGGTCAGGTCCGCGCCGCCGGCCGACGCGCCTGCTCGCCATGGCGGCCGGGCTCGCATTCGTCGTTGTCCTCGCCGGCCTGTTCGCTAACCGCCCGCCCCAGCACCGGACACCCCGCGGCGGACCTGCCCCGGCCGATACGCGTCCTACGGCGACCGCTCAAGGCGTCGGTGTCCTGGCCAGCGCGGCCGCGACCAGAGCACCCATCGGGCCGGCGCCCAGAGGATCGCCCTCGACGATGACCACGCCCACGGCCCCGGCGTCCGCCACGCCGACATCGCCGGCCGCCACCACCGGCACTCCGCCTGTGGCGGTCTCAATCACGGTGACGCCCACGAGCGGGACATGCTCGACCGACGCCACGTTCGTTGCGCACTTCACGGTCAACGACACCGGAAAGTACCGCTGGCACTGGGTATTCGGCGGGCCCAACAACTACTCGTCCACCAGCGGCGACCATGATCAGGACAAGACCGGCGACGTGCATGTCACCAAGAAATTCGACGGAGGCGGGTCGGGGACCTACTGGGGACGCGTGGAGATCACCTCCCCGGTGACCGTCGCGTCGGACCAGGCCAGGATCCAGATCACCTGCAACCGGTGAGGCTTGCAAAGGCGGTTCGAGCGTACGGCAACTGGCCGGCGGCGTCAGTCGAGTCGTCGGTGGGCCCGGTGCGCCCCTCGGTGCGTCGCTTGGTCCGGCAGTGGAAGCGGTTGGGTGTCAGTATCCGCCGGCGTCCACGGCGCCTCGGTAGCGGACTTCGGACGGCGCGTCCGCCATGCGATTACGCCGAACGTACCCGCCCCGGCGAGGAACAGCAGCACGCCGAACGCGATCAGCCAACCCGTCACGCCACTAGATGCGTCCTGCTGGCCGAGCGTGGTCGGGCTGTCCGTGTCCGATGGCGCCGCTGGCACCCCGGCCAAGCCTGTCGCCTGCGGATCGACCGCTGACTCGGTCGCGCTGTCTGGCGTGGCCGACGTCCCGGCACTGGGCGAGCCGGCGGGCCGCTCGGTAATCGTGTACCTGGCCTGGGCCGACGCGTCGTCGGTAACGCTGATCGTGTGGCCGCTGGTGCCGTGGTACGCGCCGGGAGGCGGGGTCGCCTGCAGCACCGCGACACAGGCGTTCCCGGCCCGCGTCGACGCGGCGCGACCGAGCAGCGCGCCGTCCCATGCGAACGTGATCTGGCCAGGCACGCAGGCATTGGCGTGCTTCCGCGCCTTGGTGGAGGGCCACCGGTACACCGCCGTGAACTGAGCGTCCGGGCTGCCCTCGCCCGGGCTGACGGTCAGGCTCGTGTTGTCGGCTGCATGTCCGGACGGGGCGTCGATCGCGATGCCGGCCCCGATGATGCCGGCCGCGAGGAGCAGGCCGGCTGCTGGACGGCGAAGAGCGCGCATTCGCAGATCATGCCTGATGGATGGTGGTCAGTGGATGTGGCGTACCTGAACTCCGCCGCTGCCAGTGCCCGACGCTGAAGAGATCATGATCCGACCTTGATCCAGCAGCGGCACCCAGGCTGACCCCCGCCGGCTCTGGGTTGGTCTCCGACCTCGAACGGGTCGGGCAGCTTGATGAACGCTTCGATGGTGTATCCGTGCTCGAACTTCTTGCTGTTGATCGGCTTGCTGTTGATCGGCACGGACGCCCACGCCTCCAGGATCGCTTGGCGCCGAGGTGGGTGGAGTCGTTGTATTCAGCGGGCGGCGAGGATGGTGGAGAACCGTAGCGTCTCCCGGTGCCGGCCGGTCGGGTCGTGCGCCAGCAGGGCGGCGCGCAGCTCCGCATCGAGCCAGCGGCGGCACCGGCGCGCACCACCGCCGCGACGACCGACGTCGAGTACAGGTAGCCGATGAAGCTGTCCAGACTCCACACATGATCGACCTCGAAGTGGTGCTCCTCGACCCGAGCGAACCCGGCATCCGCCAGACACGCCTCATGCGGCTGGCGCGGCTCGCCCGCGTTCGCCGACGCTGGCCGGCCGCCGACGCCGGTCCACCGGCGGATCACCTCGACCGCGACGGCCTGCCACGGCTCGTCGTCCGCCCAGACACTGCCGGTGTTGGCGATCGCGACAGCGCCGTCGGGGGTCAGCCACTCCAGCGCCCGCAGCGCGATCAGGTGCCGGTCCAAGCGGTGGAACGCGTTGCCGATGGTGATCAGCTCAAACGACCCGCGCCGCGGAACGCCTCGGATCGGTCGCTCACGCCCGGCACGCTACCCCGACACGCGCGCAGACCGCCCCGGGCCACCACTTCACGGTGTCATTTGTGGGGCGCAACCGGCCTCTCCGCCACCACCGACGGGATCGGCGCCGACGCCGCGACGTACGTCAACTTCACACGTCGCCGACCGCGAAGATCAAGGAGTTCGCCCAGCCGCTATTGCCCGGTCAAGGCGCTCCATGCCATCGGGGCTACCGTCGGGCCGGCACGTCCTGCAGCCGCACGCTGCCGCGGGCGACCACCCGGCCCTCCGCGTCGGCGATGCGTACGTCCCACAGTTGCTGGGTGCGGCCCTGCTGCGCCGGTGTGGCGACGACGGCGACCCGGCCGGCGGTCATCGAGCGGAGAAAGTCGGTGCTGTTGTTGACGCCGACGGCGATCTGGTCGCGGTCGGCCACTGCCGTGCTTGCGCCGACGCTGGCCGCGCTCTCGATGGCGCTGGTGTAGACCCCGCCGTGGACCACGCCCCAGGGCGTGTGGTGCTCCGGGCCGAGATCGATGGAGCCCTCGACCCGGTCACCGGCGACGTGGGTGAGCTTGAGTCCGGCGGCGGTCAGGAAGGCGCTCGCGTTCTCCAGATTCGGGGTGGTGGGGTTCGCTTCGCTGGTCAAGGCGTCTCCTTTGAGGGTGGCAGCGACCACGCAAGATTGCCGGCGGCTCGCGGTGGAGGGTGAGTGCGCAATCAATGTGCGGTCGATGGATGCCTCGACTTTCGCACTCGACAGGCCACCCCGCATCGCTTCGGCCGACGCCGCGGACATGGGAGCACCTTCTAGCCGGACTGCGTCACGGTGCCGCGGTGGCAGGCGCGTGCGGGCCACCGGGAATCACCGGGGCTGCCCCGAGTTGACGCATGGTGACCATGTCGTTGTGGACCGCCCAGTGTTCTGCGACCTTGCCGTCGCGGAATCGCACGATGTGGATCGTGGGAGTCGCCACCTGGCGGTTGGTCGGTGGGATGCCCATGAGATCGCCAGTGTGCCGGCCGGTCATCGTGCAGTGCACCGCGACCAGGTCGCCTTCGCCGATGACGTGATGGATGTCGAACTCGAGGTCGGAGAACACGCTGTGCAGCCAACGCATGGTCTGCACGGCGCCCTCGATGCCGTCCGGTTCATCCGGACGCGCCGAGTGGTCGACGGAGTCCGCGTGCAGGACCTCGCGGAGCGCCGCGACATCGCCGTCGGGGAAGATTTCCTCCCAGATCCGGCGGGCCCTGGCCTTGAGGTCTTGGGACATGGCAGGCCTCCAACTAAGATGGATGGAACAGCTATTATTTGATGTCATGAGGATTCACCTGAATGTCTGAGGATGTCAAGCCCCGCCGCAAGTACGACTCCCGTCGCCGCCAGGCCCAAGCGGCGCAGACTCGCCAGGATGTGCTCGCCGCGGCCCGCGACGTGTTCCTGGAGCGTGGTTACGTCGGTACGACAATGACGGCGATCGCCCAGGCCGCAGGCGTTGTGGTCGAGACGATCTACCGCGGCTTCGGCGGCAAGGCCGGGCTCTTCAGGGCCGTGGTTGAGGCGGCTGTGGCCGGTGGCGCCGAGCGAGCCCAGGTGGCGCCCGAGCGGCGCCCGGCGATCCAGGCGGTCATCGCCGAAACCGATCCACGCCGCCAAATTGCGCGGTACGTGGCCACCCAGCCCGGCATCCACGCGCGGGTGGCACCCCTCATGCGCGTACTCGCCGGTGCCGCGGCCACCGACCCCGACCTCGCCCGGGTGCTGCTCGACATGGAGGACCTCCGGCTCGCCGGCATGCACGGGTTCGCGCAGCTTCTCGCCGACCGCGGTGCTTTGCGCCCGGACCTATCCGTCGAGCATGCCCGCGACATCCTCTGGACGGTCAACTCACACGCCGTCTACGACCAACTCGTCGCCCAGCGCGGCTGGCCCCCTGAGCAGTACCAAGCCTGGCTCGCCGACGCCCTCACTCACGCACTACTCGCCGCACCGTCCGACGACGGCACGGGCTTCGGCGCCACCTCGTCCTCATGATCAGACAGCGGTGGCCGGCCGTCGCCCAACCGGAGGCTGCAGGCGGTGACGAATTGCTCAGGGTCCGGCGAGGACCGTCAGCCCGGCGGGAAGCGCAGGATCCGGTCGTCGCCTGGGCGGGCCGTGCCCCGCCCGTCGGTGTTGGAGGTGGTCAGCCAGAGCGCGCCGTCGGGCGCGACCTCGACGGTGCGCAGCCGGCCGTACTTGTCGACCAGCTCGGCCTTTGGGGTGCCCACCTGTCGGGCCTGGATCGGCACCGTCCACAGTCGAGCGCCGCGCAGCGCGGCGACGTGGATGACGTCGCCGGCGATCGCGATTCCGGACGGGGACGCCTCCGCGGTGCGCCAGGTGACGAGCGGGTTGGTGTACTTGCCGCCGGACGTGTCGCCCGTGCCCTCCACTTCGGGCCAGCCGTAGTTGCGGCCGGGCTCGATCAGGTTGAGCTCGTCGAACCGGTTCTGGCCGAACTCGGCGGCGAACATCCGCCGCTGCGAGTCCCAGGCGATACCCTGCACGTTGCGGTGGCCGAGGCTGTACATCGGCGAGCCGGCGGTTGGATTGCCCGGCGCGGGTTGGCCGTCGGGCGTCAGCCGCAGGATCTTGCCATTGGGGTCGTTCGGGTTCTGCGCGGAGCCCCGCTCGGTGGCGTCGCCGGTGCCGGCGTACAGCATGCCGTCCGGCCCAAACACGATCCGGCCGCCGTTGTGGACCCCCGCCTTGCTGATGCCGTCGAAGACTACCTCGGGCGTGCCGCCGGCTCCCTCGCCGAGGCGGAACCGCACGATCCGGTTGTCGGACGCCGCTGTGAAGTACGCGTAGACGTACCGGTCGGTGGCGTACGACGGCGAGATCGCCAGCCCGAGCAGGCCGCCCTCGCCGCCCGGAACCACGCCGGGCACCCGGTAGACCTCGTGGAGCTCGCCGCCACCACCCGGTACCCGCAAAATGCGGGCGCTGTCGCGCTCGGCGACGAGCGCGTCCCCGCCGGGCAGGAAGACCAGGCCCCATGGCACGTCGATGCCGCGCGCGATCTCGCTCGGCGCACTCAGGTCGGGAGCCCGCGGGCCGGCGGCCGGACCGGCTGGGACGGTGGCGCTCGCCGACGGCGGCGGCGACGTGGGCGGCGGGAGCGTGCCAGCCGGCTGCGGGCCGCTATCGGTGCACCCGGTGAGAACCAGCAGCCCGGCCAGCAGGCCTACCGTGGCGGCCTTCTTCATGCCTTCAGTCATACCCGATCGCCGCCAGGGTCACCGGCCGTATCAATCTGGCGGGATAACAGTCACCGCCGGCTCACCCCAGACCAGGTCGCGAAGGGCGCCGGCACCGACCCATGCTTCTGGGATGTGCTCGTCGCGCACGGTCGCGAGTACGCGCATCATCCAGTCACTCGACCGGATCAGCGTCTCAAGGTCATCCGCCACGGCAGCACCTCCACGTCCGTGACCACCCGAACGTCGGCTCTGTGCTGAGCCGTTCGCAGGCTACATCGAAAGTGCGCGGATGCCGTCCGCACGCCTGGCAACAGCTTTGATGCCACCACCGGTACCGTTCTGCTCGGATTTCAGCAACTTCTGCCGATCGATTGTTAGGACGAGGCGTGCCATCGGATACGGACATACTGATCGTCGGGGGCGGTCCGGCTGGCTGTGCCGCGGCAGTCATGGCTTCGAGCCTCGGCATGCGGTCCGTGCTCATCGAACCGGGCGAGCTAGCCCACAAGCTGCACAACATCTCCTCGACGGTGAACGTGCTCGGAGGCTTCGCCACCGGGCGCGACCTGGCCGTCAGAATTTCCGATGACGTGAATAAAGCCGACGCGTGCGAGGTGCTGCGCGGAGAGCGAGCGACCGCGGTACGCACGACCGGGGAAACCGTGAGTGTCGAGTTGACCTCGGGTGCCGTATACCGCGCGCCGTATGCCGTCGTCGCTACCGGCGTCCGGCCGCAAGCCACGACCGAGACCGACTGGATCACGCAGGATGGCGAGGTCGGCCTCAAAGCGCTCTGGGAAGCCGACGCATCCGAGCTGGACGGTGCCGAGTTGCTGGTGCTCGGCATAGACCGGCCGCTCGGCACAATGCTACGCACTCATGCCGATTTGGACATGCGACTACTCGTGCTGTACTCGACGGCTGAACAGTACAAGGCCGACGAGATCAGGACCGACAAGCGTGTCGTCTTGTTGCCGACCAGCCAGCTTGAGCTGTTCCATGATCGGGACGGCGTGCTGCACCTGCGGGCCGTTGCCGACACGGGCGAGGACCGCACGTTTGTCGGCCATCACACATACCTTAACCTCGGCAGTCGCCCAGTCGTGCTCGAAGGCGTGAGGACAAACGGTTCCGGTTACTGCCCTCCGGAATTGCAACACGAGCGCATCCTGATTGCGGGAGACCTGCGCGCTGCCCGGTATCAGCGAATTATGACGGCGTTCGGTTCCGGTGCCGAGGCGGCATTGAAAGCATATTATGCGCTGAATGACGTTCCGGGTTAGTGCCGGTGGCGTGCCTGCACAGGCCGTGTGTGCGCTCGAATTGTGACAGTAGATGTCAGATCGCCCAACAGCACTTGCCGTGATCAAAGTGCTACCGAAGTCCGGCCAGACTTCGCGATCACCATGAATCACGCAGGTTAGCCTGGGCCCTTCGTTATGGGCTGCCCACACTGTGGATCAAGGGAGAGAAGGTGCCTTCTGATCAGGGAAGATAGGACTTGCTGAGGGTCTTATCCATCCCGTCACGGAAGGCACCTGCCAGGTGAAGGCTACCGGAACACGTCCGAAGATCACTGTGAGCGCGGATGGGCAGGGTGTGGTCGGACACGCCGGCGCTCGCCTGTTGGCCGATGTCGCTGATGCGACCGGGTTGACCGGCGCGGTCGGTGAGGCCCTGGCCGGGTTGCGGCAGCGGCGGCGTGGGCATGACCCGGGTCGGGTCGCGGTGGACGTGGCGGTGATGATCGCTGACGGTGGTGAGGCGATCGCCGACCTGGCGGTG
>WNFX01000553.1_pt1 | contig 36376 bp, 27 predicted proteins | sample 5400111 | NCBI WGS metagenome assembly WNFX01 (sample SAMN13153363, study PRJNA577476) | soil metagenome | isolation source: 40 cm soil or saprolite under grassland replicate 1 | place: USA:California | collected 2016-06-15 | reverse complement strand
CGGCACCACCACCGACGGCACCACCGACGGCACCACGACCGACGGCACCACCACCGACGGCGCCAGCTGCGAAGGCACCAGCGCCGATGGCGCCTCCGGCCGGGACGGGTAGTCCTGATCAGGCATCCGTGGAGAACCTGATCGACGTGGTGTCCAGGTGCACCCCTGGCCAGACCCGCAGCCCGCGCCGCAGTTCGTTGCCCGCACCGATCTCCGCGCCGGCTCCGACCACGACGCCGTGCAGAACGGCGCCTTCGCCAATCCGGGCGCCTGCCGCGATCACGCTGGCGGTCACCTCCGCGCCAGCGCCGACCACCACGTCATCGAACAGCACAGAACCGTCCAGCCTGGCCCCTTGGCCAACCGCGCTGCCCGCGCCAACCACCGTGCCACCGGACAGCCGGGCCGACGGGTGCGCCGTCACGCCGGGCAGCAGCAGCGCCTCGCCGCATTCTCCCGGCAGAGCAGGCGAGGCCAGTTCGCCGAGCACCAGGTCGCAAGACCCGCGCACGAAGGTCTCCGGGGTGCCGACGTCCAGCCAGTACGCCGACTCCAGGTACCCCATGACGACCTCGCCCGCCTCGATCAGGCCGGGGAAAGTCTCCCGCTCCACCGATACCACCTGGCCATCGGGGATCGCGTCGATGAATCGCCTGGAGAACACGTAGCAGCCAGCGTTGACCTGGCTGGCAACCGGTTCAGCCACCTTCTCCAGGAACGCGGTGACCCGGCCGCTCAGGTCGGTCGGCACGCAGCCGAACCTGGCCGGGTCGGGAACCTCTACCAGGTGCAGGGTGACGGCTGCCTCGGCCTTGCGGTGCAGGTCGAGCTGAGCGCGCAGATCGTGACCGGAGAGTATGTCGCTGTTCAGTACCACGACCGGATCGTCGGGGCCGCTGAGCAGGCTGGCCGCGGCGTTGCGGATGCCACCGCCGGTGCCGAGCGGTTCAGGCTCGTGCACATACACGATCTCGAGCCCGAGGCTGGCGCCGTCGCCGAACACCAGGGCGAACATGTCGGCCAGGTAGGACGTGGCCATGACGACCCTGGTGACGCCCGCTTCCGCGGCCCTGGCCAGCTGGTGAGCAAGGAACGGCACGCCAGCCGTTGGCAGCAGCGGCTTAGGCACGCCGATGGTCAGCGGCCGCAGCCTGGTGCCCTGGCCGCCCACGAGCACGATCGCCTCAAGCGCCGGACAAGCCGGCCGCGCCAGACCGGCGGGCTGCTCCCGACCAGCCGACCGCGCGGGCCGCGCCAGACCGCCGGGCCGCGCCAGACCGGCGGGCTGCTCCCGACCAGCGCGCCGCACCAGACCAGCGGGCCGCCCCCGACCGGCGCGCTGCATGCGGCTTGAACTCATCGAGTCGGACGGCATGACCAGGCAGACTACCCTTGCCCGGCCGACGCAGCACGCTCATAGCAGGCCATGTGAGCTTGCGCCGACACGGCCCAGCTGAATTCAAGCGACCTGGCGTACCCGGCCGCGCCAAGCGACTCGCGCAGCGCGTGGTCGTCCACCAGAGCGCGCAGCGTGGTCTTGATGCTGTCCGCATCGGGCTCGGTGTAGGCCACGGCGTCGCCGCCGACCTCGGGCAGCGACGTGCGGTGCGTGGTGAGCACCGGGGCGCCGCAGGCCATGGCCTCAAGCACCGGCAGCCCGAAGCCCTCACCGGTGCTCGGAAACGCCACCACGAGCGCGCCGCCGAAGAACCCGGGCAGGTCGGTGTAATGCAGGTAGCCGGGCCGCACCAGGCGCAGGTGCGCGGGCACTTCGGTCACTGCCTGGTCAACCTCGTCGCTCCAGCCGGTGCCGCCCGCCAGCACCAGGGCCGGCGGATCCGGCAGGTCAGCGACGGCCCCAACCCACCCCTTGATGAGGGCGGGCACGTTCTTGCGCGGCTCGAGCGTGCCCAGATAGGCGACGTATGGCTTGCCGTGCAGGCCGAGCCGCCCGGCGACCCGTTCGAGCTGTGCCTGGTCGGGACGGCGGAAGAAGGAGTGGTCGACGCCGTGATAGGCCACGTCGATCTTGGTGGGGTCGGCTTCGAGCACCCTGACGACCTCGTCCCTGGTGGCCTTGGACGGGACGATCAGCCGGGTCGCGCGCCTTGCCGAGGTGCGGATGGCGGCCTTGTAGAAGGTGGCTGTGACCGGGCTGTGGGTGTCTGGGGCGGTGAAGAACGTGAGGTCGTGGAAGGTCACCACGGAGGGCAGGCCGGGCCGCAGCGGCATCGCGTAGTGCGGGCAGTGAATGACGCCGGCGCCCGCCTGGCTGGCGGCAAGCGGCAGGCCGCTCTGCTCCCAGGCCAGCCTGGCCGGGCGGTGCGCGATGGCTGGCGGCCCAGGCACGATCTGCGCACCGGGCAGCAGCCGCGCGTAGCGCTCCTCGTCAGCGCGCTGGCACGCGATCGCGAGATCGGCTCCGGCCTCGGCCAGGGCGCTGACCAGGCCATCTACATATCGGCCTAGCGCACCGCGATCCGCGGGAACGCCGGTCGCGTCAACGAGCACACGTGGGCACACTAGCCGTCAGGCTCCTTCCCTGCCCTGCTGGCGCCGTCCCTGCTGGCGCCGTCCCTGCTGGCGCCGTCCTGGCTGGCGCCGTCCTGGCTGGCGCCGTCCTGGCTGGCGCCGTCCCGCCGGGACGCCTTCGATGTCCTGCTGGGAGTTTTCCGGGAACTGCCACGACGCGCTCGCTGCCCCGTCCCCGCCTGATCCGAGCCTACGCCTTCGGCGGCGGGCCCGGGCCAGAGCCGGCCTGGCCTTCGCCGGGCTCAGCCAGGGTTCAGGACGTCGGCTTTGGTGACGGCGAAGGTGACGTTGACGGCGGCGGCGTGCGAGCGGGATGCTTGGCGGCGCTCTGCGCCTGGTCGAGCGCGGCCTTGACCTTCGCGATGTCCTCCGCGTACAGCGCGAGGTTGCCGCTTCGCAGCGCGTCCTGGGCCTGGGCATAGTACTTCTCCGCCAGCCGCAGCTCGGCTAGCACGACGGCACTGACCTGCCCGCCGCCTGAGCCGCCGCCGCCCCCGCCCCCACCGGGCCCTGAACTGCTGATCCCGCCGAACAATTGGGCGAGCGAGGCGGTCAGCGTGTTCGCGTACCCCACCTGCCCGTTGTAGAACGTGAATACCCGCTTGAGCTGCGGATAGGAACCGCTGTTGTTCAGCGCGGAAGCGGCCACGTAGACCGGTTCCACCGAAAGCAGGCCGCCGCCGAGCGGCACGGTCACCAGGTTGCCGAGCGTGACCCGTGAGCCGCCCTTCCGCAGCTGGGTCAGCTCGATCGAGGCCGACGGATCGGATTCGAAGTTGCTCTGCACCTGCTGCGGCCCGAGTATCGCGGTGTCCTGCGGCAGTTCCAGGATCTGGATCTGGCCGTAGCCCGGGCTGAGCGGGTTGCTGTTCACCGCCATGAAGGCAGCCAGGTTCGACCGGGCGCGGGGGGTGAAAAGGCCGGTCAGCGAGAACTCGGGAGCGGCCGTGCCCGGCATGGACAAGGTCAGGTAATACGGCGGCTGGCTGACCGAGAACTGCGCGGGCACCGCCGGGTCATCAGGCACCGACCAGAAGTTCTGCCCGCCGTAGAATGCCTGCGGCTGCAGCACGTGGAACTGGGCAAGGACCTGCCGCTGCGCATCGAACAGCACTTCCGGGTACCGCAGGTGCTGGCGCAGCGGCGCCGGGATGGCGCTCTGCGGCGACACCAGCCCTGGGAACACCTTCATCCAGGTCTGCAGTACGGGGTCGGCGGCGCCCCACTGGTAGATGTGCACCTCCCCTGTGTAGGCGTTCACGGTGACCTTGACCGAGTTTCTGATGTAGTTGATCTCGTTCGTCGGCCCGACCGCCGATCCGCCAGGGCTGTAGGTGTTGGAGGTGACCTGGCGCAGGCTGATCCGCTTGGAGTACGGGTAGTTGTTGGTCGCGGTGTACCCGTCCACAACCCACAGGATCTGGCCTCCAGCGACGACCGGGTAATACGAGCCGTCCAGAGTCAGGAACGGCGCCACCTTGGCGACCCTGGCCAGCGGGTTCCTGATGTACAAGATCCGCGACCTGCTGGCGATCGCGCTGGACAGCATGATGTTCAGGTCGCGGAACTTGACCGCGTAGAGCAGCCGGCTGATGAACGAGCCGATCGGGACGCCGCCGCCGCCGTGGTAGGTGTTGTTCTGCTGGCCGCCGGTGCTGGCGTTGGGGAAGTCAAGCTCGGGCTGGCGGCCGCCCACGATCACATAGCTGGCTTCCTCGTTGCCGAAGTAGATCCTGGGCTGGAAGGTGCCGAGCTCGCCGGTGGGCGGGATGTCGGACTCGGCGAACATCGGGTTGCCGCTGGCCGGCGTCGCCGTGCTCGCCGATGCCGCCACGAAGCCGTAACCGTGGGTGTAGATGAGGTGGGTGTTGATCCAGTTTGCCTGCCCGGCCGGCGGTCCCGCCATATCCCTGACGCTGACCACTACGTCCTGCGGCTGTTGGTTCTGGCCGATCACGTACCTGTCCATCCCAAGCACCGACGGGAACTGGTAATAGCCCTTTACCTGCTGCAACTGCTGGAACGAAGCGTCGACCACGCCGGGATCGAGCTGCCGCAGATCTGGCATCGATGCCGCGGCTGCCGCCAGCTTGGCAGGCGGCTCGGCCGCGATGGCCGGGTAGCCGATGACCTTGGCCCCGGCTACCGCGTAGGCCGTCCTGGTGCTCGCTATCTCGCGGCCGATATAGGGCCGCTCCTTCACCTGCTCGTTCGGCTTGACCACGAACTGCTGGATCACGAACGGGTAGACGCCGCCGATCAGCACGGCGGACAGCACCAGCAGCCCGAAGCCGATCGCGGGCAGCAACGCGCCGCGCCGCAGCGCGCCGGCCAGGAACAGCAGCGCGCACAGCACGGCGATCACGGCGAGCACGGTCTTGGCCGGCAGGACGGCGTTGACGTCGGTGTAGGACGCGCCGGTCTGCACCACGCCGCGCTGGGAGAAGCTGATCCCGTACCTGTCGACCCAGTAGGCGATGGCCTTGAGCGCGATGAAGACGCCGACCAGGGCGAAAAGATGGGCCCTTGCGCCCGGGGTTGGCTGGGCGCGGCGGGCTGGCCTGATGCCGCCGTAAAGCACATGCACGGCGAATGCCAGCACCAGCGACAGCAGTACCGCGGCGAACAGGAATGACAGCGCCAGCCTGAGGAATGGATAGACGAAGACAAAGAATGACAGGTCCAGGTTGAACTGCGGATCGGTGACGCCGAAATGGACCCGGTTCACGAAGAGCAGCCAGGTCTGCCAGTTGCCCGACGCGGTCAGCCCGGCGATCAGGCCGATCAGCGCGAGCAGGACGATCGTGATGCCGCGCCGGTGCGGGTCGATGGCCTGGCGGTAGGCCTCCACTCCCTGCTGACCTGCCGCCTGAACCTCACGCGGCCGCAGCCGGTAGGCAAAAACGATGTTCGCGCCGGTAACCGCCATCATCAAGACCGCGCCCACCAGGAACAACAGCCATCTGGTTGTGTAGGTCGTGGTGAACACCCGGCTCTGGCTCACCGACCGGTACCAAAGGAAATCCGTAAAGATCCCGGCCGCGATCGAGATCAGCACGCCGGCGGCAAGCAGGATGATGATCGTAGGGACGACGAACCTCGGCCACCGCGGCAGCACGACTGAGCGCCCGCCGGCCGGGTTGTGCGATCCAGGAACTCGGAAAGCCACCGATCTTCCCTTCATTGGCCTGCAGCGCAGCGGTGCTGCAGCGGGTACTAGGCTCCGCGGAACCGTGCGGGCACGCAGGTCCTTGACGGCAACTTACCGGCAACCAGGCGCTAGCAGGACGGGACCGGCCCGCCAGCCTTCAGCGCCTTGAGTGCCGCGATCGCGCCACTGAGCGTACTGACCTTGATCAGCCGCATCCCCGGCGGTACCGCTCCGACCGCATCCAGGCAGTTCGCCGCGGGGGTCAGGAAGATGGTCGCGCCGGCCGCACGGGCGCCGACCATCTTCTGCTGGATTCCGCCGATCGGGTCGACCGCGCCGTTGACCTCGATCTCGCCGGTGCCGGCGATGAACCGGCCGCCTGTCAGGTTCAGCGGGGTCAGCTTGTCGACTATGGCCAGCGCGAACATCATCCCGGCGCTCGGGCCGCCGATGTTGCCGATATTGATCTTTACCTTGAACGGGAAGCTGAACGACTCGACCAGATTAACGCCGATGATCGGCTGGCCCTGGTTGTTCACCGTGGTGAGGGAGACCGCGCGGGTGGCGCCATGCCGCAGGATCTTCAGCGCCACCGGCCGCCCGGGGGTGACCGCGCCGATCATCGCGGCGGCGTTGGACCGGCAGCTGACCGGCTTGCCGTTGACCGACTTGATCACGTCGCCGCCATGCAGGACGCCATAGGCAGGGAGCTTGCCGATCCCTGGCGCGCTGCGGACCGTGGCGGAGATCGTGTCCCTGATCGCGTACGGGATGGCGAGCTGGCAGAGAGCGGCCGCCTCGGCGGTCTGCTCCGAGTTCAGCATCTGCTCGGTGTCCTGCTGGAACACCTGCTGCTGTGTCTGGCCTGGGGTGAAGATCTCCTGCTGCGGCACGACCGCCTCGTGCGGGCTGAGCCAGGCCTTGAGCGCGGCGAAGATGTTGAACGGGGGCTGCGAACCCGGCCCGCCGAAGTACGACACCGTCACCATGTTCAGGTGGCCGGACGCCGGATAGGTGCGGTGGCCTTCGATCTGCACGATGGGCTTGCCGTGCAGCGGGCCGAGCGCGTTCAGTGTCGGCCCAGGTACGAGCGCCACATACGGCACCGGCCTGAGCACCGCGACGACCAAGGCGCCGAGCACCCCGACGATGGCGATCAGCAGGGTCATGCCGCGCCTGGAAAGGCTGGCCGGACTACGCACTGTTGACCCATTCGCTGCCGCCGTCGGCGAAGAGCTGGTGCTTCCAGATCGGCACGGTCGCCTTCAGGTCATCGATCAGGGCACGGCAGGCTTCGAACGCCTCGGCCCGGTGGCCGGCCGAGACCGCGACCACCACGGCAAGATCACCGATCGCCAGATCGCCGAGCCTGTGCACCGCGGCGACGGCGCTGACCTGGTACTTGAGGGCGATCTGCTCGGCGACCCTGCGCAGCTCCGCGGCGGCCGACGGGTGCGCGGCGTAGGAAAGGCCGACCACCGAGCGGTCATGATCATGATCGCGCACCGCGCCGGCGAACAAGGCGATCCCGCCGGCCGCCGGGTCCATCACGGCGGCGCGCACCTCATCCACCGATAGCGGGGCCTGCCGCAGCTCGGCGAGCCTGATGATGTTCACCTGGCCACGCTACATCCAGCGGCAGGCTCGGTCGTGCTGCTGCCCGGCCGCGGCTGCTGCCCGACCGCGAGGGCTGCCGCCCGGCCGGCCGCGCTTGCTCAGGCGGCGCCGCGGCCAGTTCCCGGACTTTTCTAGCGGTTACGAACTCGCCGGGCCTGCTGCCTACTCCTGCCGCCGGTGCTTGCGTACCTGCCTGACGATCGCCGCGGTGCCGATCACCGCGACCGTCGCGCCCGCCGCGGTGATCGTGGCGTCCTTCTTGTCGAGCCTGCGCCCGGCCACGGCGCGGCGGCCGGACCGCTGATCGAGCAGCACCCGGAGGGCGGCCTCGTTGCTGATCGACGGGCGCCAGCCCGCCTGCCGCAGGTGCTGGCAGTCGACGACCCACGGGTAGACGACATAGTGCAGGTCCTGGACCGGGGCAGGCGTGATCCCGGCCCGGTGCAGCCGCTGCGCCGTCGCGAACGTGACGCCGGCCGGCAGCTCGATCCTGCGCAGCCCGGACAGCTGCTCGACCTGCTCGGTTTCCAGCCAGCCGTCGCAACCGACGGCGAAGGCGCCGGTCACCTCGCCGGCTGCGGCGAGCTCGATCGCCGAGACCAGGTCATCGACGTGGCAGAACTGCCAGCGCGGCGCGCAGCCCTTCACCGCCAGCAACCTCGGTGCCTCGAAATGCCTGGTGACCATGGTGTCGATGCCCTCGCCGACGAGCGCGGCCGGGCGGACCACGGTGATCGCCATGCCAGGATTGGTGCGCGGCGACCGCTCAGCCAGCTGCTCGATCTCCATGAAGTCACCGACCACGCTGCCGTCGGGCTCGGCCGCGAGCGGTGCCGTCTCTGGCAGCGGCACCGGGTTGTGCGGGTGCGCGCCGTACACCATCGCGCTGGTGACCAGCACCATCCGGCCCACGCCGCCGGCCGCCGCCGCCGTCAGCACGGTCTGCGCGCCGCGCACGTTGTAGGCGCGCCTGGCCTTGGAGTCCGAGCCAGGCGCGGTGTCCAGGTCGGTGTGCACGATCACGTCGATCCCGGTCAGCCTGCTGGCGAGCACCGGGTCGCGGATGTCGACCACGCGCCAGATCACCCCGCTCAGGTCGCCGCGCCTGTCATCGATCGCGATAACCCGGCCGAACCGCTCGGACCTGGCCAGCGTGGCGGTCAGCGCCAGGCCAAGATCGTGCGCCGCGCCGGTGACGGCTATCACCGGCGCGCGCCCGTCACCGCTCAGCCGTTGGCGAACCTTGGCAGCTCGGTCGCTCACCGCGAGGGACTCCTGGGATAGCTTGGCGGGTGTGACGCTTCCATCCTGCCTGAGAGGCCAGAGCGATGAGTGAGCCTCCCTTCGGCTTCGGCCTCCCTGGCCAGCCGGGCGACGACCCGCCCGGCGGCTCGCCAGGCGCTGGCGGCCCCGGCGGGCCGTTCGGCGACCCGCAGCAGTTCGCCGACGCGCTCCGGCAGTTCGCCGACCTGATGTCCTACTCAGGCGGCCCGGTCAACTGGGACCTGGCCAAGAACATCGCCAGGCAGACCGTTGCCGCCAAGGGCGACCCAAGCGTGCTCGGCAACGAGCGGACCGCGGTGATCGAGGCCGTCAGGCTGGCCGACCTGTGGCTGGAAGAGGCCACCACGCTGCCCAGCGGGGTCCGCACCATCGCGGCCTGGAGCCGTTCTGAGTGGGTGGAGGCCACGCTTCCGGTCTGGTCCACGCTGTGCGAGCCGATCGCCGAGCGCGCGGTCGAGACCATGGGCGGGCTGCTCAGCGTCGATCCGCAGGATATGGACGACCTGCCGCCGGAGCTGCGGTCCGCGATGTCGGCGCTCACCGGCGGGGCGGGCGCGCTCGGCGGCCTGGCCGGCTTCGGCGGGCTTGCCGAGATGATGCGCAGGATCGGCGGGATGATGGTCGGCGGCCAGGCCGGCGCGGCGGTCGGCGCCCTCGCCGACGAGATCATCGGCTCAAGTGACATCGGCCTGCCGATCGGGCCGCAGGGCACGGCGGCGCTGCTGCCCGCCGGGGTTGCCGCGTTCGGCGCGGGGCTGTCGGTGGACGCGGAAGAGGTCAGGCTCTTCGTGGCGCTGCGAGAGGCGGCGCATCACCGGCTGTTCAGCCACGTGCCGTGGCTGCGGGCCCGCCTGCTCGGCGCGGTCGAGGACTACGCCAGGGGGATCAAGGTCGACGCCGACGCGCTGCGCGAGGCCATGCCGCAGATCGACCCGGCCAACCCGGAGGCGCTGAACGAGGCACTGGCCGGCGCGACACTGTTCCATCCCGAGGACACCGCGGAGCAGAAGGCCGCCCTGGCCCGCCTTGAGGCGCTGCTGGCGCTGGTCGAGGGCTGGGTGGCGACAGTGGTAGCGGATGCCGCCGCGAACCGGCTGCCGCAGGCTGAGGCGCTTGCCGAGGCTATCAGGCGGCGGCGGGCGACCGGCGGACCCGCCGAGCGCACCTTCGCCACGCTGGTCGGCCTGGAGCTGCGGCCCCGCCGCCTGCGCGAGGCCGCGGCGATCTGGCGCGGCCTGACGCAGGCTCGCGGCATCGAGGGCAGGGACGCGGTGTGGGCTCATCCCGACCTGCTGCCGACGGCCGAGGATCTCGATGACCCCGAGGGATTCGTTCGCGGCCGTCCCGAGCTCGATATCTCCGACCTGACCGCCGAGAACCAGCAACCTGGCCAGCCCGCGAAGCCCGGTACCGAAGCAGAACCAGGCCCCGCCGCAGAATCAAGCCCCGCGGCAGATCAGGGCCCCGCGGCAGATCAGGGCCCCGCGGCAGATCAGGGCCACGGAGAACCGGGCGCCGGCCCGGAGCCGCAGAACGGCCCGCCGGACGACACCCCCTGACCCGCAGCCAGCCGACCCGCCGGCCAGCCCGCCAGCCGACCGCACCTGACGTACCCGCCCGCCCCGACCCGCGGCCAGCCCGCCAGCCGACCCGCGGCAAGCCCGCCAGCCGGCCGCACCTGGCACGCCCGCCCCGACCCGCGGCCAGCCCGCTCCGCTGACCGGCGGCCTCACCTGACCCGCGCGCCCCGCCAGCCAGCCGTGCAACGAGCCGGCCGCAATTGTTTGTTATCCACAACTCGTGCACAGCGAGAACGCTGCGTAAGGCCGCCATGGCCTTACTGATCATCAAGAAATTCACACACTGTCCCGGAGATATCCACAAGGACACTCCGGGTTCCCCCCAGTCTGTCCACATGGTTATCCACAGCTGCGGGTTGACCCGCGATTGCGCCCGGCCTATGTTTCGCGGACGGGGTTCCCGGCCAGCGAGCTGCGTCGCCTTTCGGGGAAGAGGGGGCGAAACGGCCCGCTGCGTGCACGGTCTTGGCCGGCGGCCGGGAACCCTGGCCTGCCGCGCTATCCGGCGCGACGCAGCGGCGCAGGCGAGCATCGCCGCGCCCCTGGCCACATGCCCCGCCGTTCCGCGCCGCCTGGAGTGTCGTACCCGGGTGGGACGCTTGCGCCATGCGACCCGCTCTCAAATCCGGCCTGCTGCCGGTCTGGCGCGACCGGGATACGGTTCAGATCGGAATAGATCCCCGGCGGGCGGTCGCGTTGTCGGGAATGCGTCAGGCAGCCGAGCTGATCGGTCTGCTCGACGGAAGCCGCGACCGGGATGACCTGGTGGCCGCGGCGGCGGGCCGTGGCGTGCCAGCGACCGCAACGGAGCGGATCCTTTCCCTGCTGGCGGCGAACGGCGCCCTCGATGATGTCCCGGCCAGCCTGCTGCGCAGCCTGCCGCCAGAACAGCGCGGCAGGCTCGGCGCCGAGTTAGCCACCGCGTCGGTGGCCTACGGTCACTGCGATGGCGGCGCCCGCGCCATCGCCAGGCGCAGGTCGGCCATGGTCAGCATCGATGGCGAACGGCGGATAGCCCGCGCGATCGGCCGGGCGCTGGCCAGCTCGGGAGTCGGTCAGCTGCGGCTTGGCCGGCCGCCTGGCACCGGCCGCCGAAGCCCCGACCTGGTAATACTGGCCGGGCATCAGCCACAGCAGGCGGCGGATCAGCTGGTCAGCGAGCGGGTCCCGCATCTGGCGGTCTGGGCCGGCGAGGCGATCGGCGTCGTCGGCCCGCTCGTCCTGCCTGGCCGGTCGGCCTGCCTGCGTTGCCTGCATTACATCCGGGCGGACGGCGATCCATCCTGGCCGCTGATCCTGGCCCAGCTTGCCAGCAGGAAGCCCGATCCGCCCGCCTGCGGCGCCGTGCTGGCCGCGCTCGTAGCGGCGCAGGCTGCGGCTCAGGCGCTCCTTGCCATCGACACAACGCCCGACGTCAGCGCGGTGGCCAACGGCACGCTCGAGATTGTGCTGCCTGACTGGCAATGGCGCCGCAGGACCTGGCCACCTCATCCTGCTTGCCCTTGTGCGGCTCACACCGCCGGGTAGCCGACAATGGGGACCATGAGCGATCTGCCGCGCCGTGCCGTGACCCGCACGGTGAAGCTGGCCGCCCTGCCCGCCGGCCTGGCCGGCCGTACCGTTCTCGGGATCGGCAAGCGAGTTGGCGGTCGGCCCGCCGAGCTCGTCGCCCAGGAGATACAGCAGCGTACGGCCGAGCAGATCTTCCGGGTACTCGGCGAGCTGAAGGGCGGCGCGCTCAAGGTCGGGCAGGCGCTGTCGATCTTCGAGGCTGCACTGCCGCCTGAGCTGGCCGGGCCGTACCGGGCGACGCTGACCAGGCTGCAGGAGGCGGCACCGCCGCTCCCGGCCAGCACGGTGCACAAGGTGCTCGCCGCCGACCTCGGCGACGGCTGGCGCACGAGGTTCGCCGAGTTCAACGATCAGCCCGCAGCGGCCGCGTCGATCGGCCAGGTGCACAGGGCGATCTGGCACGACGGCAGGCAGGTCGCGGTCAAGATCCAGTACCCGGGTGCCGCCAAGGCGCTGATCAGCGACTTCTCGCAGATCAGCCGGGTGGGCCGGTTGTTCGGCGTGCTGATGCCTGGCCTGGAGGTCAGGCCGCTGCTTGACGAACTGCGGGCGCGGATGGCCGAGGAACTCGATTACCGCGCGGAGGCCGCTTCCCAGGAGGTCTTCGCGCAAGCCTTCGACGGTGATCCTGACATTCTCGTCCCGCATGTCGTCGAGGCCAGCGATCGTGTCCTGATCACCGAATGGCTCGGCGGGACCCCGCTGGCCAGGATCATCGCCGAAGGCAGTAAGGAACAGCGGGACAGGGCGGGGCTGCTGCTGGTCAGGCTGCTGTTCTCCAGCCCGGCAAGAACGGGGCTGCTGCACGCTGACCCGCACCCTGGCAACTTCCGGCTACTGGATGCCGGCCGGCTCGGCGTTCTCGACTTCGGAGCCGTGGACCGGCTTCCCGATGGCTTCCCGCCATTTTTCGGAAAGCTGCTCTGGCTGGTCCACACCGACGGAGACATCTCGCTCGTCGAGTCCGAGCTGCGCAAGCATGGATTTCTGCGTCCGGGTGTCAGCATCGACCTGGACGCGCTGCGGAGTTACCTCGCGCCGCTGGCAGATCCGTCCAGGCAGGAGTCGTTCACGTTCAGCCGGGAGTGGATGCGCGGCGAGGCGGCCAGGGTCACCGACCTGCGCGGGGCCAATGTCGGCAGGCAGCTCAATCTGCCGCCGTCGTACATCCTGATCCACCGTACCTCGACGGCCGGCATCGGCGTGCTCTGCCAGCTCGGGTCGCACGGCAATTTCCGGGCCGAGGTGCTGCGCTGGATGCCCGGTTACGGCCCGGAGGACATTCCCGGTTCTGAGCCAGCTGGCGCACCGGGCAGGGACGCCCATGATCTGGCCGGTGAGCCGGCCGACCCGCTCCTTGGCTAGTGCAGGTGGGATTGCCAGTCCGGCGGCACCCGGCCAGCGGGCCCGGGAACCGTCTGATCGGCCGGATGGTGTTCGGGCGGGGCCAGTTGCGGGCCTGAGTCGGCGAATTGCTTGGTCTGGTAGTTCCAGAACCATGTCTCACCCGGCTCGAAGCTGCGGATGACCGGATGCACGCTCGCGGCGGCGTGCGCGCTCGCGTGCTGCGACGGCGAGGTGTCGCAGCAGCCGATGTGCCCGCATTGAGCGCACCGGCGCAGATGCACCCACCAGCCGCCGGTCGCATCACACTCGGCGCAGCCGGTTCCGCCGGGCGGAACCGTCTGGTCAACTCCTGGCAACTCGGTCATGCTGACTCCTGCCCTTCTGCTCCCGGCGCGGTCACAGGAAGCCGCACCTGGAAGCGGGTGTCGCCGGGGACCGACTGTACCCGGAGGTCTCCGTGGTGCTTGCGCACGACAATCCGCCACGATATGTCGAGGCCAAGTCCGGTACCTTCGCCAACCGGCTTCGTGGTAAAGAACGGTTCGAAGATCCGGTTCTGGATCTCGGCCGGCACGCCAGGGCCGGTATCGCCGATCTCCACGAGCACCTGGTCACCTTCCCGTGCCGTCCGCACGGTTAGGGTGCCCGCACCGTCCATCGCGGCGACCGCGTTGTCGATCAGATTGGTCCAGACCTGGTTGAGCTCCGCGGCGTACACCGGCACCTCGGGCAGGCCGCGGTCGTACTCCTTCACCACCTTGATCGGCTCGCCCAGCTTGCCGCGCAACATCGTCAGCGTGCTGTCGAGCAGTTCGTGCACGTCCACCACGCGGAAGGGAGCCCGGTCGAGCTGCGAGTACTGCCTGGCCGCGCCTACGAGAGCGGAAATCCGGTTCGCCGAGTCCTCGATCTCGTTCATCAGCAGCTCGGTTTCCACGGTGTAGTTCAGCCACCGCACCGAGCCCTCAAGTATTCCCTCTTCGACCGTGTCCGCGACCCGGTCCAGCCAGCCGCCGTCCAGGCCGGCCTGGACGAAGGTGGGGGCCAGATCCCAGCCGCCGGAGATGCCGTGATCTTCGAGCCAGTCAGCGACCGCGTCCTCGGCGTCCGACGCCTCGATCGGGGAGAGAGCTGCTGCCTTCGAGACGCGTTCGACCGCTTCCTGCTGTAGCCGGATCAACGCCGCGAGCGATGCCTGGTCAAACTGGCCAGCGGCGATCAGCCCGAGCTTTGACCGCATTCCCGCGACCCGGTCGCGCAAGGTAGCGGCGGCGCGGACGGCCGCCGAGGCCGGGTTGTTCAGCTCGTGGGTGAGGCCCGCAGACAGGGCGCCAAGCGCGAGCAGCCGCTCCCGCTGGCCGATCACCTGCTGAGTGTTCTGGCTGCCGACATACAGCCCGTCTAGCAGGTGCACGGCCATCGGGAACCAGTCCTGCATGAACTGGCCGAAGGCCGAGGCGTCGAGCACGAAGAACCGCGATGGCTCGATGACTCGCACCGATGCGTTGTAGACCTGCGGCCACTGGTCAAGGTAGGCGGTGAAGGCCCCGGCATAAATGCCGCGATCGGACAGCCGGCGCAGCTCGATGTCCTCGTCGCCGACCCGCCTTGACATCGCGATCGTGCCCTCAAGCAGCACGTAGAAGCACGTCGCCGGATCGCCTTCGCGGTACAGCAGGCCAGGTTGCACCCCCTCGATCCGGCCTTCGCCGCACAGCCAGGCAAGCTGCTCGTCGCTGAGCTTCTCGAACAGGAACAGGGTCCGCAGCTCGGCCACGCTGCATCGCTGCGGCCCGCCGGTTTCCTGCGGCGGCGCGGCGTTCACCGCTTCTCCAGGTACCGGTGCACGAGCATGACGGCCATGGCGCCCTCGCCCACGGCCGAGGCCACGCGCTTTGCCGATTCGGCCCGGACATCGCCGGCCACGAACACGCCGGGCACGCTGGTCTCAAGGTGATAGGGCGGCCGGTCAAGCTGCCATCCGTGCGGCCGCCCGCCATCGGTCGACAGGTCCGGCCCAGCGATCACGAAGCCCCGGTCGTCCCTGACCACCACGCCGTCCAGCCAGTCCGTCAGCGGGGCCGCGCCGATGAACACGAAAAGCCAGTGAGCGTCGACGGTCTGCGTGCCGCCGCTGGCCATGTCGCGCAGTGTCAGGCTGTCCAGGTGATCGGCACCGTGCGCGGCGGCGATCTCGGTGCCCGAGCGCACCGAGATGCGATCGATGCCGCCGATCTGCTGTATCAGGTAGTGCGACATGGACCGCCGCAGCGATTCCCCCCGGACGAGCAAGGTCACCGATCTGGCGTACCTGGATAGGTACACCGCTGCCTGGCCGGCCGAGTTGGCGCCGCCGACGATGTAGATCTCGGCTCCTGCGCAACTGGCGGCCTCGGTCAGCGATGAGCCGTAATACACCCCTCGCCCGGTCAGCTCGCCCAGCCCCGGCGCCGTCAGCTGCCGGTAGGAGACCCCGGTCGCGAGGATGACGGTGTGCGCGTCGATCGAGGTGCCATCTGAGAACCTGACCGTACGGGCTGACCCGTTGACATCGAGGCCGACGACCTCGCGCGTGGTGAGCACCTCGGCGCCGAACCTGGCTGCCTGCCGGCACGCGCGGTCGGTCAGCTGGGCGCCTGAGACCCCGTCGGGGAAGCCCAGGTAGTTCTCGATCCTGGAGCTCTGCCCGGCCTGCCCTCCGGTGGCTGTGCGCTCGACCAGGACCGTCCGCAGGCCCTCGGAGGCGCCGTACACGGCCGCGCCGAGGCCGGCCGGGCCGCCGCCGATGACGATGAGGTCGTAAAAGCTCTCCGATGGGGTCGTGGCCAGCCCGACGCGGCTGGCCAGATCGGGGTCGGATGGCTCGACCAGCGCCTCGCCGTCCGGCGTGATCACCACGGGCAGGCACTGCCCGTCCGCCCCGGCCGCGGCGAGCAGCCGCTGGCCTTCAGGCTCCTCGGCCGAGTACCAGCGATAGGGCACCTGGTTCCTGGCCAGGAAATCGCGTACCCCGGACGAGCGCATCGACCAGCGGTGACCGATCACCTTGGTCTCAGGAACCGGCCGGTAGTCTTCCGCGCGCCACGCCTCGAGCAGGGCGTCGACCACCGGGTAGAGCTTCTCCTCAGGCGGGTCCCACGGCTTGAGCAGGTAGTGGTCCAGGTCGACGATGTTAATCGCGTCGATGGCCGCGCCGGTATCGGCGTAAGCGGTGAGCAGCACCCGCCGGGCGCCCGGATAAACATCCATGGCCTGCTCAAGGAACTCGATCCCGCTCATCCGGGGCATCCGGTAGTCGGCCAGGATGACCGCTACTACCTCGCCGCGCAGCTTCATCTCGCGCAGCGCGCCCAGCGCGGCGTCGCCGGACTCAGCGCGGACGATCCGGTGCCGCTCCCCGTAGCGGCGGCGCAGGTCGCGGGCGACCGCGCGGGAGACCCCAGGGTCGTCGTCAACGGTCATGATCGCCGTCCTGGTAGCACCTCCTGGCGAAGTCACCGGATGCCCCCTCGCTCGCGCTGCGCCTGCATGCTCACATGCTAGATACTCTCCGGGCTAGATTCTCCGGGCAGTGCCGCGGCTTTGCGGGCCAGGCAGATGCTGCTGCCGCGCATCCGGCCCCCGGCCGCACTCCGATGAGCGCCAGTCCAGGAGCCGGATACTCAGTCATCCCGCCGCCCGGGATAGCCGGGCAGCGGGGCGGCCGGGGTAGCCGCGGTAGCTACCGCGGCTACCCCCGTCAGGGAACCGTCACGCCGCTCTCAGCGAGCCGTCATGCCGCCACTTCCGACTTGCGCGGCCTGCCCCTGGCCCGCTTGCGTGGCACGACCTCGCCGCGGAGAAACAGTTCCCCTCCCCAGACGCCCCAGGGCTCCCTGCGCTCTACCGCCCCGGCCAGGCAGACCAGCCTGGCCGGGCAACCGCCGCACAGCGACTTGGCAAGCTCAACATCGTCCGGCGACTCGGCGAAGAACAAATCTGGATCGCCTGAACACGGCAGTCCTGCACCGCTGGCCACTCCTGCCAGCGTTACCGGGATCGCCACGGCCACCGGCAGCACCCTGCCGATCGCCGGTACCCGCACGTCCGCCTCAGCCGCCCTCGGGCTGTCAAGCACGGGGGCGGTTCCTGGCCGGTGCATCCTCATCCCCTCTCATCTGCTGATCGCAGCGTCTCTCATCCGTCTGACAAACGGTGGCCTCGCATGACGAAGGCCGCGGACCTGATTTCCAGGTCCGCGGCCTTGGGGATCTTGGCCGGTCGTCTTTTAGACCGGATCCCTCGCCGGATGCGGACCCAGAGCACCGCCATCTGCGGTGGCGATACGGGTCATGTGGGCGTACTGCTTGCTGGTGACCTGCTGCCAGGTGCACTCGACCTGGCGGGCCTCGGTCGCGCCGCTGCCGAAGTGGAACGCAGCAATGGTGCGCTGCGGACGCAACGCGGCCACGGCACGCTCACGCGGGACTGCCTCGCCACCGCAGGTAAGCGGGGCACCCTTGCGAGACCGGTCGCGGGAATGCACAGCGACATCAGTCAGAGAGATCAGCCTCATCGTTCCGGGCACCTCCTTCACTGCAGGGTTGCGAGACCGCCGGACATAGATTGACCTTAGACAGCGCCCCGGCGGCAAGGCAACTCTTTTTCCTTGGCCGTGTCCTTACGGTTATGCAAGCACAGCCGCCGGGTCAGGACCTGATACGGATCAGGCCCTCCTGCATCACCGATACCACCAGATCGCCGTCCATCGTGTACAGCTCGCCGCGGGCCAGTCCCCTGGCTCCGGCCGAGACCGGCGACTCCTGCGCGTACAGCAGCCAGCGGTCGGCGCGGAACGGCCGGTGGAACCACATGGCGTGGTCCAGGCTCGCTCCGATCGTGCGGCCCTGCGCCCAGGACAGCCCGTTCGCGAGCAGCACCGAGTCAAGCAGCGTCATATCGGACGCGTAGGTCATCATGCAGACGTGAAGTAGCTGGTCGTCGGGCAGCTCGCCGTCGGCGCGGAGCCAGGCCATGCTCCTGCTCGCGCGCAGGGACGGATCCTTGGCCGCCTCGAAGGTCAGCGGGCCGACGTGCCTGATGTCGATCGGGTTGCTCCTGGTGTACTCGCGGGACGCCTCGCCGAACAGCTTTTCCATCCGCTCAGCCGTGGACGGCAGCTGGTCGGGTGGCGGCACGTCGGGCATCGGGCGGGCGTGTGACACGCCAGGCTCGCGATGGTGGAACGACGCGGAAAGCGTGAAGATGATCTTCCCGTGCTGAATCGCCGACACCCGGCGAGTGGTGAACGAACGGCCGTCCCTGACCCGGTCCACCAGGTAGATCAGCGGCACGGCTGGATCGCCGGGCCGGATGAAGTAAGCGTGCAGCGAATGGACCGGCCGGTCATCGGGCACGGTACGGCCGGCGGCGACGAGTGCCTGGCCGGCCACCTGCCCGCCGAATACCCGCTGCCGCCGCTCGTTTTCCGGGCTCCGGCCGCGGAAGATGTCGAGCTCGATCTGCTCGAGGTCAAGCAGCGCCACAACGGCGTCCAGCGCCTTGCTCATCGCCGGGCCCCCTCGCTTCGCATTGCCTGGCCGACGCCGTCAAGGAAGCGCGATCTCTTTCTGGTCCTGCGGCCACCTGGTGACCTGGCCGGCGACCAGGACAGGAACAGGCGATCCCTGGCCCTGGTGATCCCGACATACAGCAGCCGCCGTTCTTCCTCGATCGCCTCCACCGTCTGCGCGTAGACAATCGGAACCACGCCGTCGGTGAGGCCGGGCAGGAACACGACATCCCACTCAAGCCCCTTCGCAGCGTGCAGCGAAGCGAGCGTGACGCCGTCCATGGTCGGAGCGTGCCCCATGGCGCTGCGCAGCTCGAGTTCGGCGGTCAGGTCGGCGAGGCTGGACCCCGGGGCGGCGGCGAAGAACTCATCGGCCAGCTGGGCCAGCGTCTGGAGCGACTCCCACCGGTCCCTCGCCCGACCGCGGCCAGCCGGGGGCTGTGCGGTCAGGCCGAGCCCCGTCAGCACCGGCCGCACCTGGGCCGCCTGCTCCTGGTCCGGCGGGGTGGAACGGGCAGCTACCCGAAGCAGGCCAACCGCCTGGCGCACTTCAGGGCGGTCGAAGAACCGCTCAGCTCCCCGGATTCCAAAGGCGACCCCGGCGGCCGCGAGCGCCTGCTCGTACCCCGCCGTCTGCGCGTTGGTCCGGACGAGCACGGCGATCTGCCGCGCGGCGGTCCCCGACCTGATCAGCTCGGCGGCCTGGCTGGCCACCCCAGCCGCCTCGGCCTGCTCGTCGGAGTACTCGGTGAGCCTCGGGGCCGGCCCGGCCGGCCGCTGTGCCACGAGCGGCTGCGCCTGGCTGACCAGGCCCCGCGCGGGCAAGGCCGCCGGCCTGGCGGCAGCCGACCAGGCACGGCTGGCCGGGCTGAGGCGGTTGGCAAGCGCCACCACCTGAGGGGTGGAGCGGTAGTTCCGCACCAGCCGGATCACGGCGGCGCCGGGATACTGATGGGCGAACCCGGTCAGATAAGCCGCAGTCGCACCGGTGAACGAGTAGATCGTCTGCCGCGGGTCCCCGACGACGCAGACGTCATCCCGGTCCCCCGCCCACTGATCGAGCAGCAGCTTCTGCAGCGGATTGACGTCCTGGTACTCATCCACCACGAAATGCCGGTACCTGTCACGCACCGTCGCGGCGACGCCAGGGTGCTCGGCGATGATCGCCGCCGCAAGCTCAAGCACGGACTCGAAGTCCACCAGGTGCCGCTCACGGCGCAGCTCTTCGTAGCCAGCGAACAGCGCGGCGAGGGCGGCGGGCCGCAGCGGCGGCGTCCTGTCCGCCTTCTCGCTCGCACGCACGTACTCATCAGGCTGGACCTGGGTCACCTTGGCCCACTCGATCTCGGCCGCGGCATCGCGCAGCTCGGCGGGCCCGGCCCGCAGCCTGAGGCGCCGCGCGGCTTCGGCCAGCAACCCAACCTTGGAGTCGATCACCGCGGGTGCCTGGCCGCCCACGGTGACCGGCCAGAAGTGGGTCAGCTGGCGCAGCGCCGCGGAGTGAAAGGTCCTGGCCTGCACCTGCTCAAGCCCTGCACCGGGCACCGCGGTGGCGCCGAGCTGCCTGAGCCTGCCGCGCAGCTCCCCCGCGGCCTTGGCGGTGAAGGTGACGGCGAGCACCCGGCCTGGCCGCACGATCCCGGTGGCGACCCCGTAGGCGATCCGGTGCGCCACCGCCCTGGTCTTCCCGGTACCTGCGCCGGCCAGGACGCACACCGGGCCCGTGGTCGCCAGCGCCACCTCGCGCTGCTCGGGGTCAAGCGCCGCCAGGACGGCATCCGGTCCCTGCACGGCGTCCACCCGCACCTCCCGTTCCCGGCCATCCTGCCGCATAGATCCGACGTTCCCGCCAAGAAACGCGCTACCGGGCGCCACGGGGCCTGGGCGCGGGCCGCCGGGCACCGCCGGGCCTGAGGGGCGGGCCACCGTGCACCCTCCGGCCCCCCGTGCGCGGGCCACCGGGCACCTCCGGGCCCGAGGCGGGCCGCCGACGGGCGGCGGGGCACGGGCGGCGCAGGAAGCAAGCGGCCGTTCCGGGCGTTAATAAGGTCCGGGTGCGACAATGGCAGTCGAAGGAGATCTGGTGACCCAGCCACTGATCATGTACACGACGCCGTGGTGCGGGTACTGCCGGCGGCTGAAGAGCCAGCTCGCCGGCGTCGGCGTCGAGATGACCGAGGTAGACATCGAACGTGACCCAGCGGCCGCTGACCACGTGATGAGGGTCAATGGCGGGTACCAGACCGTCCCTACCGTCGAGTTCCCCGACGGCAGTACGATGACGAATCCGTCCGCACGGGACGTCAGGCAGCGGATGGCAGAGCTGGCTGTCTCCCGATGACCGACGATCACGGCCAGGCCAGGAGCCAGCACGGCCACGACGGCGCCGGGGCTGTCACCGGTCGTGCGGACAATTCGGCAGTGCTCACCGCCGATGAGAATGCCGTGGTGTTGCGCACCAAGGACGGCTGGCGGGTCGGCGGCACCGACATGCCGGACCTGACCAGCGCCATGGTGCTTGCCGACCTGCTGTCGGCTGAGCTGTCGGCCAGGGAGGGCAAGGCGAAAGAGGGCGCCGCGGAACGCGGGACCGGCGACGGCGGCGCTGGCCGGGCCGCGGACTCACCGGCCAGCGAGACCGGGCGGCTGAGGGCGACGATCGGGCAGCTTGAGCACGCTCTGACCGCCCGGATCCGGGTGGAGCAGGCCATCGGCGTGCTTGCCGAACGGCACAGGATCCAGCCGCGCCAGGCATTCGAGCAGCTCAGATCCGCCGCAAGGAGCCGCGGCAGGCGCGTCATAGACATCGCGAGCGACGTTGTCGCGAGCGCGACGAACCCGCTGCTCCAGCTTCCCGACGAGCTGTCCAGGCCGCGCTCGGCGGGGCGCCGGGCACGTCAGGCACGCGGCATACTCGGCAGCGAGTAACTCTCTGGAGGACCGCCCAGCCCCCGGCACCGCCCAAGCCGCCGGACAGCACTCCGTGGCGCCGCGTTGCCCTAAGCGCGTCGGAATCTTTGTAGCCGTTGTGACACCGCATACGAATCAGCGCCAGCGTTGTGGCGTTGCATACGTCGGCCTGTGGCGTGCGTGCGGCGCTGGCGGGGAGGTGCGCACTGGCGAGCGGCGAACGGCAACTTGATCGTCGCTTTAAGTAGTTGTCGGTTAGCGTTTGGTAACAGCGAGGTTGGCGTGGGCACAGCACGAGTCGAATTCCGGCTGCCCGTCCCCGTCCCCGTCCAGCGCCCACGTCCCCGTCCAGCGCCCACAAGGATGCGCTCAGCGCGGACGGGACCGCAAGCCAGGCGAAGCGGCATTTGTCGCGGTATGGAAACCGATCGCCTCAACCTACGGCTATCCTCAGATCTCAGTCGGTACCATATAGTGGTCTGCTCACCCGACGAACTGCGCGTAGCCTCGGCGTCCGGCCATTGGGCCGCACGCGGTTCGGCCTGTCATAAGAGCGGTTGATATGCACCGATGTCTCACGGCGATTTGATATAAGTCCTGTTGCGCTACGCACTCAGCAGGTTACAGTCCACTCATCAAGTGATACCAGGGGCGGGCCCGCTTAGGCGGAGGGGTGGATCCGTGCGTTCAGACAGTTTTTGTCGCCGTGCCCGGCGTGCGGCGAGGCGAGGGCGATGACAGAAGACGGCACGTCGGCACCCGACGAACAGGCGCCGAAGACACCGCGCAAGCCTGCCAGCAAGCCACGGCAGAGGCCGACCCGGCCACGGCGCGAGCCCGCCGCGGCGGCCAAGAAGAGCCCCCCGGCCGGGATCGGTGCCGCCGTCGGCGGGCGGGTCGCCGGGTACCTGCTCGAGGAGCAGATCGGCCAGGGCGGCATGGCGGTCGTCTACCGTGCCCGCGACGAACGGCTTGACCGGCAGGTGGCACTGAAGCTGCTGGCGCCTGGCATGGCGGCGGACCCCGGGTTCCGGCAGCGCTTCGTCCGCGAGTCACGGGCGGCGGCCGCCGTCGACCACCCCAACATCATCCCGGTCTATGACGCGGGCGACTCCGGCGATGCGCTGTTCATCGCGATGCGGTACGTGCAGGGCGGAGACGTACGGACGCTGCTGGCGCAAAACGGCCCGCTCCCTCCGGCGCGGGCCTGGGGAATCATCAGCCAGGTAGCGGCTGCCCTGGACGCGGCACACGTACGGGGCCTCATTCACCGCGATGTCAAGCCGGCCAACATGCTGCTCGACCAGCCCACCGGAAACACCGGCGCCAACCAGGATGTCACCGAGCACGTCTACCTCTCCGACTTCGGGATCAGCAAGCAGGCCGTATCCAGCCAGCTGACCTCCACCGGACAGTTCGTCGGCACCCTGGACTACATCGCACCGGAACAGATCGAAGGCACGTCGGTCGACGGCCGCACCGACCAGTACTCCCTTGGCTGCGCCGCATTCGAGCTGCTCAGCGCGACGCCGCCGTTCCAGCGGGAACAGGCCGTCGGGCTCATCGCCGCCCACCTGTCCGAGCATCCGCCGCTGCTCAGCTCGCGCCGCGCCGGCCTGCCGCGGGCGGCGGACCTGGTGCTTGCCAGGGCCATGGCGAAGTTTCCCGCCGAGCGCTATGCAAGCTGCGCGCAGTTCGCCGCCGACCTCGGCCGGGCTCTTGGCCTGGTTCCCGGGGACGTGCAGGCACAGACACCGACGGTCGCGCCCGGTGGCGAGGCGGCCAAGCCATGGCCAGCGACCGAACTGGCGGCGGGCGCGGCTGGCGCCGCCGCGGCGGGCGCGGCCGGCGGCGGCAGCGTTCCTGGTGCGGCTACCGGCGCCCAGCCCGGCGGTCAGCCGACCGGCGGTCCCGCGACGGGCGGCACGGCCCCGGCCGCCGACCCGGCCACGCTCGCCGCGCAGCCCGGGCAGCCGAGCGGCACCGTACCGCCGACCGAGCCCGGCGGCCCGCCGACGCAGGCACCGCCAGGCCAGCAGCCGTACGGAACCGGGCCGTATGGCGGGCAATACGGGCAGCCGAGCGGCCAGGGCCAAGGGGGCCAGCAGCCCGGGCAGGGACAATGGGGCCAGCCGCAGGCGCCCGGTTCCTACGGTCAAGGGCAGTATGGTCAGCCCTCGCAGCAAGGCCAGTACGGGCAGGGCCAGCAGGGCCAGTACGGCCAGGGCCAGCAGGGGCAGGCACAGCAGGGGCAGGGCCAGTACGGCCAGGGCCAGCAGGGGCAGGGACAGTACGGGCAGGGTCAGTACGGCCAGGGCCAGCAGGGGCAGGGCCAGTACGGGCAGGGCCAGTACGGGCAGGCACAGCAGGGGCAGGGCCAGTACGGGCAGGCACAGTACGGGCAGCCGACCGGACCCGGCCAGGGCGGCCCCGGGCAGTTCGCGCCCGGTCAGTACACCCAGCCGCAGCCCAGCGTGCCGCCGAATCGAAACCGCGGCCTGCTGGCGGCCCTGACCGTGGCCGCGGTAGCCGTCCTCGCCGTCGGCGGTGTCGTCGCCGTCAAGGCCCTCGGGCACCCAAGTCCGACCCCGTCGCCGACGACACCGCCCATCACCACGACCACGCCGCCGACACCGACGCCGACGTCGCCATCGCCGGCATTCGCGGAGGCACAGAGCATCAACAACCTGCTGGCGCGCAGTTCAAGCAGCTTGTCGAGGTTGAACAACGCGATCACTCTCGCCAACCAGTGCCAGGACCTCCCCTTCGCGGTGAGTCAGATTCAGCAGGCAAGGAACGGGCGCCAGCGGCAGCTAAATCAGTCCCAGACACTGCAGACCGGAGCGCTGCCGCACGGCAGCGAGCTCATGTCCGACCTCACCCAGGCACTGCAGTACTCGCTGACCGCCGACAACGACTACCTGACCTGGGCGCAGGAACAGGAGTCCAGCTGCGCCCCTGGGACCTCGGGCAGCGTGGGAATCAGCGACGGCAGCAACGCCGGCGCGACCGCCTACAAGGACCGCTTCCTGAGCAACTGGAATCCGATCGCCCGCCAGGACGGTTTCCCGCAGCGGAGCTCGATCTAGCCGCCGCTAGCCGGGCGGGCGCAGGCCGGCGAACACCTTGGCCGCGATGGTCTGGATCGTCTCGATGCCGTAGGCCTCCGACGGATTGCCTTCGGTCAGCACGGCCAGCACGTAGTTGCGGCCGTGACCGGAGATCCACCCGATGCTGTCGACCTGCCAGAGGTTCGTCGGCGGGATCGGCACCCAGCCGTTCTTCAGCGCGACGATGGTACCCGCGGGCACGCCGCCGGTGACACCCCACCCCTGGTCGGCCTCGATGTGCTCCATCAGGGACAGTCCGTATCCCCGGTCCGCCTCGTTGAACACCAGGTTGGGGTAGGCGAACTTGGAGATGAGCGTGACCTGGTCGCGTGCGCTGGTGGTCGTCAGGCCCCAGCCTGGCAGCTGGGTTCCCGGTATGAAGGTCAGGGTGGACGGGGTGGTCTGGTGCATGCCGATCGACCGGTCGAAGCGCCCGATCGCGCTCGGGCCGCCTGCCTCGTTCCACAGGGTGGTCGCCGCCGTGTTATCGCTGTTCTCGATCATCGCGGTCATCAGCGCGCTCTGCGCCTGGGTCAGCGGCCGGCCGGTGAGCTCGGCCTGACGCAGCAGCGCTCCCATGATCTCCACTTTGACGATGCTCGCGGTGTACTGGACCATCCCTGGGTGGAGCAGCCACATCCGCCTGCTGTGCGCGTCATACACCGCCGCGGTCGCCCGGCCGGCGCGGTGCCTGAGAGAGGAGGACACGCCAGCGAACGGCGAGACCTGCGGCCGAACCGGGGGCGATGATCGCGCTGAGGGCGTCGGCCGGGGGGTCAAGCTCGTCGGCGAGTCGCTCGGCAGGGCCGCCGGCGGCGGAGAGCTCGAGCAACCGAGCAGGAGTACGAGAAGGCCGATCGTCACCAGCCCAGCAGCAGGCTGTGAACTGGCCTTGCAACGGTGCATTAGTGTCCTGACGAGGTAGAGCATCGGTATCAGATCTTACTTGCGGTTTGCCGTGACAGCCCATAGATGACGGCAATTGGATCCGGCGGCGCGAGGGCCATGAACCGGCACCCACGCCGGGCACGCTGCGGGCGGCTAGCGGCTGGTCAGGAACCTGATTATCGCCGCCTCAAGCGCTCTGGCGATCTTCTGCTGGACGGTCGGCGAGGTCAGCAAGGCGGCGTCCGCCCTGTTGGGCATGTTGCCGCACTCGATCAGAACCTCGGGCACCGTGGTGAGATTGAGCCCGGCTAGATTGTTACGGAAAATATAGCCATTACGGCCATAATAGTCGCTCGGCCGCAGCGGGGTACCGGCCAGGAAAGCCGAATGGACGTAGCTGCCGAATAGCACGGACGGCGTGATTATCTTGTTATTAATGCCGTCGGCGACCGGCTCGAGGACGGTGAACCCGCGCCCCCAGGACGGCCCGCCATCGGCATGAATGTCGATCGCCACGTCGGCGTGCGCGGCATCGATGATCGCCGCCCGCCGGTTCACGCAAGGCCCGATGCCGTGGTTATCAGGCCGGGTCAATACCGCCCGCGCCCCGTCCCTGCGCAGATCGGCAGCCAGATAGGTGGCGACGTTGAAGTTGAACTGGGCCTCGCTATAGCCGCTCGCGGTCTGCGTGCCTGTGGTGTTGCAGTTCTCCCGCTCGCGGCCGTTCCAGATCTGCTGATCGAGGAAGGCAGGATCGGTGTAGTTGAGGCCGTTGTGGCCCGGATCGATGCCCACCAGCTTCCCGGCCAGCGGCGTGCCGGATGGCGTGCTTGCTGGCTGGCTGGCCGGGCGGGTGCTGGCCGGCGAGGGCGACGGGAGCGAACTCGGCGGTACCGCCGACGGCGCCGTCGGCGTGGAGGCGCTGGGGGCGGCGGACGAGGTACTGCACGCCGAGACCGCCAGGCTGGCCGCGGCCGTGAGGGCGAGCATCAAGAACGCCAGCCGGCCTGATCGGCCGCCCGGCGCCCGGCAGGAGGGATCAGTCATCGCATTCCCGAGCTTAATGCCCGGGCCCCGGTCGCAGGCGCAGCTCAGCAAGCCTCAGCCGATCGAGCCACGCCCGCCGATCAGCGCCTGCGCGATGACCGTGCGCAGGATGTCGTTGGTGCCCTCGCCGATCACCATCAGCGGCGCGTCCCTGTACAGCCGCTCCACCGTGAACTCCTTGGAATACCCGTAACCACCGTGCACAGCCATGGCGGCCATCGCGCAGTCTGCGGCGACCTCGGAGGCATACACCTTGGCCATGCCGGATTCAAGGTCGGCCCGCTGGCCGACGTCGGCGCGGGCGGCCGCCCAGTAGGTGAGCAGCCTGGCGGCCTGGAGCTTGATCGCCATGTCGGCGAGCTTGAGCTGAACTGCCTGGAAGCCGGAGATTTTCTGGCCGAACGCCTCCCGCTGCCCGGCGTAGCGCAACGCCTGATCGTAGGCCTCCTGCGCAACGCCGACCGCGCGGGCGGCGATGTTGATCCTGCCCTTCTCCAGCGCGGCGAGCACCTGCTGCAGTCCGCTGCCCTCCGTCCCGCCGAGCAGGCAGGCGGCGGGCACCGTGACGTCGTCCAGCACGAGCTCACAGGTCTCAGGCCCGTGGTAGCCGAGCTTGGGCAGATCCCTCACCACCTCGAATCCCGCGGTACCGGCGTCGATGAGCAGCACAGACATGCCGGCGTGCGGCGGGCTGGCCGCCGGATCGGTCTTCACGAGCACCGGCAGCGGGTCCGCGTGGCGGGCGTTCGTAATCCAGGTCTTCCTGCCGTTGACGATGTAACTGCCGCCATCGCGACGCGCGGTCGTGACGATCCCCTGCAGGTCGCTGCCAGCTCCTGGCTCGGTCAGCGCGATGCCGGTACGCCGCTCCCCGGTCGCCAGCGCCGGAAGGTGCGCCTGCTTCTGCTCGGCGGTGCCGAACCGCGCGATCATCCAGCAGGACAGCGAGTGGCTGCCGAGTATCCCGGCCACGCCCATCCAGCCGCGCGAGATCTCCTCGAAGACCACGGCAAGCGACACCATGTCCGCCGCCATGCCGCCGTACGCCTCGGGGATGAGCAGCCCGAAGAGCCCAAGCTGCCGCATGGTCCCTACGATCTCCTCCGGGTACCTGCCGGATTCCTCCCACTCCCTGGCGACGGGCCTGATCTGCTCGTCCACGAACGAGCGCATCGTGTCGCGCAGCAGCCGCTGCTCATCGGACAGCTCGAAGTCCATGCAGGCACGATAGCGCCCGCGGTGATCGGGCCACGCTGGCCGGATCACCGGGCGGCGATCAGGCTGAGCGCGCCGGCGAACATGGTCAGCCCCCGGCCATGGCGTCAGCGATCGCCGTGCTGGGCGTCAGCCCGCCGCCTGGGCCGCGGCTAGCTGTACGCCCCGGTGCGCCAGCGGCCGGGTGAAGCCGATCGAACCCCGGTTGGTGTAGGGGGTGATCCTGATCGGGAACCCAGGCGCGAACGCCTCGACCATCATCCCGCCGCCTATGATCAGGCCTACGTGCCCTGGGGACCTGAGGCTGCCATTGGCGCCTGCGAAGAACACCAGGTCACCGGGCTGGACCTGGTTCGCGCTCACCCTGGGGCCCCATTTCCATTGGGCCTGCGAGGTGCGCGGGACGTCGACGCCCGCGGCGCGGTAGGCCGCCATCACCAGTCCAGAGCAGTCGAAGGCGTCTGGCCCGCTTCCGCCCCACAGGTACGGCTTGCCGAGCTGCTGTTCGACGAAGGCGATCGCCACAGCGGCGGCGTGACTCGACGCGACGCCGACGCCCGGCAGGCAGCTCGGGGCATTGTCCACGGTGATCGGGCTTACCGTGAACCCGCCGGTCGCGTACGTGTTCGCCCAGCCGAGCACCGACTGCACGTAGGAGTTTAGGTGGTTGTAGGCGAAGATCGCCCCGGAGACGTGATCCAGGACCCCGTGCGCGAGCAGGTACTTCGCGGCGCCGGCGATGGCGTCGGCCGGGTCATAGACGCTCGCGGTTCCGTCGGCGTTGGCGTCGGCCGCGACCCCGCTGACGTGCTCGCCAGCCGGGTGGACCGGTGTGCCGCCCCAGGTGTTTCCCGCCGCTCCGCCGACGCCGATCTGCATCGGGCCTGCCGCGCCGAACGGATTGGCGCCGCTGTGCACTCCGGGTAGAGTGGTCCGCCCGTCGTCGCTCTCGACCTTCCCGATCCCGGCGAGTATCACCCAGGGAACCCGGTAGTGCGCACCGATCGACCTGAACAGCGCCAGGTAGTTCGACGGGATCGAGTTGCGGGCCGTGGTGCTGGCGACCGGCTGCGCCGCGGTGCCGTTCTGGCCCGAGCCGCAGGCGTTGCTCTTGGCGTACAACAGGCTGCCGCCGGCGAACAGCATCATCGGCGCCACCAGCACGCCGATGACGAGCAGCACGATCAGGCTGATCATGCCGAATACCGCCGGCTTGGCCAGCCCGCCGGCGAACCTGTTCACAGGTTCCCCGCCGAGGCCAGCTCGATGTCGCTGACCTGCCAGCTGGTGCCACCGCCGGTCACGGTTACCGCGTAGTCGGTGGTCTGCTGGCTCTGTCCCTCGGTGTCGGTGACCCGCTCGGTAATCGCCTCGACGAAGGTCAGGCTGGACGGGCCGAACCCGCGCAGCGAGACGATGCTGGCCGAACCCGAGGAAACCTGCTTCTTGCCAACCCTGGTCGCGCTCACCCCAGGCGCCGAGAATGCCCGGCCGATGACCGCCTCAAGCTGGCTGGTCATCAGCGGATGCATCCTGGCCAGGTAGGCGGAGACCTTCTCGCTGTAGGAGAACGTCCCGTAGCCGGCGCCGAAGGTCACCGCGAGCTGTGCCGCTCTCGCCAGCCCGGCCGGGCTGAACGGCAGCCAGCGGTAGATGTCGGGCACGCCGACCGGCGTGGAGGCGCCGGTGGACGGCTCGGCGGAGGCCGCAGGAGTCGGCGGCGGCGCGGTCGGCGCAGGCGTCACAGGCCCTGGTGAGCCAGTACCCGAGCCGGCCGCGGACGGCAGGAACAGGTAGACACCGAGCCCGGTCAGTACGACGACGATCAGTGCGAAGGCCGCGATCCGCTGGAACCTTGTCAGCTCCATCGCCGCTGCGCTACTTCCGCCGCCGGATCGGGCGCAGCCAGAACGGGCCGGCCGACTCGCTGCCTTGACCGCCAGGTGACCCGGTCAGCGGCAGCGCAGGCGGCTCGCCGCGATCACCGGACCCGGCGCCTGGCCCGTAACCTGCCGGTCCGCTGCCGTTCGCCCGCGGCCGCGGCGCGGACGAGCTGCGCCTGGCCCGGCCCGCGGATCTGGCGTCCCTGGCTGGCGGCGCCGACCGCGGCGGCGGTGCCGACCGCGGTGGCGGTGGTGCCGGCTGCCGGGACGGCGGTGACTGCCTGGCGGGAAGCGCGGGCGCCTGCCGGCCGGGCCCGCCCTGGTGAGGGGGCGGGGCGGAAGGCTGGCGTGACGGCGTCGGCTGCCGGGATGGCGTGGCCGGCGGCTGGCGCCCCGGCTGCGCCGACGGCAGGTCGAGCGGCCGGGAACCGCCGCCCGCCGAGCCGCCGTTTGCCCAGGCGGACGGCGGCGGCGCGCTGGGCCGGCGCGATACCGGTCCAGCGGCCGGGGTTCCTGCCGAGGCCCTGGTGCCCGGCCCTGTACCGGGCGGCGAACCCGGCCCGCTCCCGGCCCGCGGCGCCGCGGCCTGGCCCTGAACTGCCGCTGCCGAGCCGTTCTGCGGCCAGCGGGGCGGCGGTGCCCCGGCTTGCTGTGGCAGCCGCAGCGGCGGCGCGTCGCTCGCCGATGCGGCCCCGGCGGCTCCCCAGGCCCTGGCCCGCGACGCGGCGCCAGCCTGCATGCCGACACCGGCCGGATCGGGCTGGCCGCCGGCCAAGGGAGAAACCCCGCCGCCGGCGAATTCGTGCCCGTCGCCGTTGACCGGCACGGTGCCGTCCGCCGCCGCGGCCCCGCCGGGTCGGGCCAGGCCGGCTGCCGCAGCGGACGAGCTCACCGCCGTGGCGGCGGTGAGTGCCAGTCCGGCGGCCTGCGCCGGATTGCGCCGCGCCCATCTGGCCGCACGGTAGGCGGCGAACCCCGGCACGCCGATGGTCGCGGCGGTCCTGGTGTTGTCGCGGGCCGTGCCGGCCGCGCGGGCGAGCCCGGCCTCGGCCCGCTCGGTCGAGCCGATCGCGCCATACCCGACGGCGGCGAACAGGTGCTGGAACGGCTTGCGGTAGATGAAGACCGCGGCGGTGACCAGCGTGATCATCAGTATCTTCAGCGCCCAGGGAAGCACCGCGTCGGTCGTGCCCATGATCAGCGCATAGCAGTACAGCAGCAAGCTGAGCGCGAGCGCCACCGCCGCCTGCTTGAGCAGCACGCCCACCAGCATCTCGAACCACCGGACGGCGACCACCCGGCCGAATCCTGGATGGGTCCCGATCAGCAGGAAGAACGGCCCGACGATGAGCAGCAGCAGGAAGCCGAGCTTCAGCAGGATGAGGGTCACGGAGATCAGCAGCACCAGGACGCCGGCGACCACCGCCGCCAGCAGCGAGGAGAACCCGATCTCCAGCCTGGTCGTCCATTGCTTGCCCTGGAAGAGCGGGTAGATGTCGGGATTGGCGTGCGCGATGGTGTTCGCGATACCGGCATAGGCGTGCTGCTTGGCGGTGACCAGCGCCGTCGTCGGCTGCTCGTTCGCCGCGATCGCCTGCGCCCAGAGCAACTGCCTGCCGTAGGTGTTGATCGGGGTCGGCTTGGCGCCCGCGGCCGCGAAGGTCGTGGTGCCGAACTCGCCGTCCAGCCACGGCTTGCAGACCAGGACCGTCCACAGCTCATTCGCGTTCTGGTCAACCACGGTCCGGCCTGACGTGTAGCTGAAGCTGGCCGGGTTGATCTGCGGGTCGTTCTTGGCCACCGGCAGGCAGCTGGCCTGGCCAGGACTCGGCAGGTGGGCGAATGCCGTGTTCAAGGTGGTGCTGATGCCGTCCGAGACGCCCTTGCCGAGCCCGGTGAAGTCGGCCGGCCTGCCGATCAGCCAGATCGCCGCGGCGCAGGCCAGGACCATCCAGATCGCGCCCTCGATCGTCCTGGTGCCGCGCTTGCGGATCAGCGCCTGCCAGGCGAGCCAGATGGCGCCGATGATCACTACCAGCGCCACGTAGGGGAAGTAGATCGCGTTGCCCAGGCCGCTGATCAGGTGGTCGGCCACGGCCTGCAGCCAGCTCAGGATGCCGCCGCCGGCCGCCGACTGGTAGATGGTGATGGTGACCCGGTCGATCGCCTTCGCGAAGTCGAACAACATGCCGGCCACGTCGTTCCCGATCAGGGATGTCATGTCCGAGCACTGCAGGTTGGTCGCCGCCCAGGACTGGCCGGACATCCCGTACTGGCTGTACGGGGTCTTCAGCGCCTTGCCGGGTGCCGCCGGCGGCTTGATCAGCGCGTCGACGCCCGATGTGGCTGGCTCCGGCTGGGGCACGCCCGGCTGGCACAGGTTGTTGAGGTCACCGGTCAGGCCGGAGGACCCCAGCGAGCAGAAGCCGAGCAGGCCGCCGATGTCGCCGATTCCCGGCACCGAGCACACGCCGCCCGCCGGTGCGGTGGCCGCCAGCGTGCGCGCCGCGATCGGCCCGTGCTGCGAAGCGACCTGCGGCTGCTGCGCCGCGGCCGCCGCATGATGATGAGCACCAGCCTGCACGGTGAACAGGACGGCAACTCCGACCAGGGCCGCGGCGGTCAGGCGTGGCAGGCGAGGGAGTCTGGGCATCGGGGGAGGCTCCTGGGGGGTGGAGTGGCGAGCCGGCGGCTAGGGGGCCGACGCCTGGGCCGGGCTTGGCGGGTGATCGGAAGCGTGTGCCTGGCCGGGTGCCTGCGACTGGCCGCGCGCCGCGCCCAGCTGACCAGGTAGCGGCGGCTGGCCGTTGGCGGCCCGTGGCCAGCCCTGGCCGGAGGGATGACCGTTCTGCGGCCCCTGCATCTGGGCCGGCGACTGCCCGGCGTGCGGCCAGGGCCCGGCCGCCGCCCGCCGGGCGGGATGCTGCACCGGCAAGGGCACCGGCGCCTCCGCCGACCTGGCCCTGGTGGGGTTGGTGTCCAGCCACTCCCGCAGCTCGTCGGAGATCAGGTCGACGCCGATCCGGCCCGCGCGCCCGTCCAGGTCACGGAAGATGCACTCGGCGTTGCCCAGGCCCCGCAACACGGCCTGGTGCTCGTCCGATGGCTCGACCCCGAGCAGCGACATCACGCTGGCCACCTCGGCCCGCTCGGTGGAACGGAAGGCGAACACCGCCGATATGCAGTTGGTCACCTGCTCATTCAGCAGGTCGCTGGCGTTCTGCGAGACCAGGATCAGGGCGGTATTGCGGGACCGGCCCATCCTGGAGACCTCGGGAATAAGCTTCGCGCCCTGCGGCGTCGAGGTCACCGCCCATGCCTCGTCAAGCACGATCGCCTTCGGCAGCCGCCGGTCGATCCCGTTCATCAGCCGCCGCGCGAACTGCGACACCAGGTAGAGCAGCGCGACCGAGAGCCGTTGCTCGTAGGAATAGTCGTCGCGCTTCAGCGATGCGTCCGGCAGCGTCAGGCCCGCCAGCGTAAACACCGTAGTCCAGCCGCTTGCGTCGATCCGCGCGCCCCCGGATGGCGCGAAGCAGAGCTTGGCCAGCCGCATCTCCGACATCGACCGCAGCACGGCGCCGAGGTTCTTCGCCGCGGGCTCGGCGCTGCGCTCCAGGTAATCGACCACCTGTCCGAGGCTCGGCCGCTCGGTCGCCGACACGGCGCCGACGGCCTGGATCATCGCGCTCTCCCGTTCCTCGCTCATGCCGGGCAGCAGCAGCCGCAGCGTTTCTGCCGCCATCGTCCTGCGCTCGGCCAGGTCGTCGCCGAACGAGAACGGGTCGAGCAGCCCGGCCGCGGCGCTGCCGAGCGGCAGCACCCTGGCCCGCCGCCCGCGCGCCTGGAGCAGCATGACCAGTGACTCCGCGTCGCCCTTCGGGTCGATCACCGCCGTGGTGACGCCGCGAAGCGCGAGCTGCATGATGAGCAGCAGCGCCAGCGTCGTCTTGCCGCCGCCGGGCTCGCCGGTGATCGCGACCGCGGTCGGCCGGTTTCGCGCCGCAGCCACCAGCGGATCGAAGTGCACCACCGACCTGGCCCTGCCCAGCGTCTCGCCGATGTAGGGGCCGACCCACCCCGCCCCGTCCGCGGCCCGGTCACCCAGGTCCACGGTGGCGGTCGGCATTCCGCCGGCGATCGTGTAGAGCGGCTGCCGCTGCAGATACGACAAGAGCCTGACCTTGTCCCCCGGCAGCGATTCGTTGAGCAGCGAGAACTGGTCGCCGGTCGAGCTGACCACGTCAATCCCGATGTCGCGGTAGTGCTCTGTGATCGCCTCAGCGCGCCGGGTGCACAGTTCCCTGGTGGGCGCGGTGACGAGCAGCCGGTGCCAGCCGTAGACGAATGGCAGCCGCTCCTTGGTGATCCCGTGCTCAAGCAGCCTGGCCGCTTCAAGCTGCTCGGCCAGGGCGAGCGGCATGTCGGCGCCTGCCTCCCTGATGTGCGCGTCCATGTCCCTGGCGTGCGCCAGCCTGCGGCTGACATCCTTGCTCGCCTTGGCCGGCGGGATCAGCTTCATCCGCATGCTGGCCTCGACCGGGAACGGCAGCGCGTCGGCGTAGTGCAGCCAGGGCTCGCCGTCGGGGAAGTACATGACGTCGGGGAACCGGGAGAACGACAGGAACGAGCTGTAGGACTCGCCGGCTGGATGAACCATTGTGAGAACGGTGCGGCCGTTGTGAATCTCGCCCTCCACCAGGGACTCGATCTCACCCTGGCCCCAGGTGCGCCGCCGGGCGGCCGATGTCGGCTGGTCCCCGAGCGCGCCGAGGATGGCGTGCCTGAACAGCCAGGCCACCTCATCGGCGCTGGCGTGCCTGGCCGTCAGCGAGCTGGCCGCGAGCGTCCTGCCGATCCGCTCCGCCTGCTCAGTCCACTTGGCGATCTCGGAGTTGCCGACCGCGTCGTCCTCCAGGCCGAGCAGCTGTTCCCCGGCCCGGTACGCGGACAGGAACTGCGCGAGCACGCCGCCTGCCAGCTGCGCGCGCATCCCGCGCTGGCCGAGGCGGACTCCCAGGTAGACCTCCTTGGTCCAGAAATCCTTGGCCCAGACCTGCCGGTACATCTCATCCAGGTACTCGACCCAGCCGGCGCCGCCGTCTGAGGTCGCGTGCAGTTCGGTGGCCCACTGCGCCGCCGGGTAGCTCCGGTGCGCGACCCGCAGATGCACCTCGGCGTCGGCCATCCTGATCCCGGCCAGCGCGACCGTAAGGTTGATCGCCAGCCCTTCCCGCTGCTGGCCGGTCAGGAACTCATACGAGATCGTCGGCACCCGGAAGTACGCCCAGGCATGGGTCTCTGTCAGCAGGACGCGGTCATCGAAGTACCTGACCGAGAGCCTGCTCCGCCTGCTCATCCTGGCGCTCATCGGCCGGCCCGCCCGTACTGCGCGCGTGCTCCCTGCCGCGCGCCTGCTCCCTGCTGCATGGCTGCTCCCTGCTGCTCGGCCAGACCGGCGACCAGCACCCCGGCGAGCGCGGTATACGCGCGGGCCGTGCCGGGGCTGAGCACGCCAGCCCAGTGCTGACTGCGCCCTGGCTCGCTGGCCCGGTGGCGGCCGGCCGGCGGGCCAGCCTGCGCAGGAAGGACGGGATCGGCCTGAGCCGGCCGCTGCGCCGCCTGGCCGGCGAGCTGGTCGTCCCAGGGGACTCTGACGATCGCGCGGCACCGGCCGGCGGCAACGCGTTCGGCCTGCTCGACATGCACAGCCGTCCGCCTGCTGACCCCGTTCATCACCAGAACCGCGCTAGCAGCCAGGCCGGCCCGGCCGTGCGCGTCCAGCCATTCGAAGGTCATCGTGATGGCGCTGGCCGCGGCCTGGCTGGCCGGGGCAACCAGGATCAGCTGGTCGGCGGCGGCCAGCAGTGCAGGCACGGCCGATGTGGACGGATCGGCGAGCACGAGCTTGTGGTGCCTGGACGAGAACTCGAACGCGCGGGCATCGGCCCGGTCGTGACCGTCGGCAAGCTCGTCGGCATCGTCGTGATGCCCCTGCCCGGCCAGCAGATCCTGATCGAGGATCTCCAGCCGGGACGATCCGAGCGAGGCCGCCTGGCTGACCGCTGGCCGCGATCGGCCGCGCGCGATCAGCGAGGTGTCGCCGGGGTTAACGTCGAGCACGGCGACCCGGTCGGCACGCAGGTTCGCGAGCACCTCGCCGACCATCAGCGTGGTAATGGTCTGGCCGGCGCCCACGGTGCAGCCGAGCACCATGATCTTGGCTGGCCAGGAGAGCGGTTGCTGTGCCCTTGACCGGTCGCGCTGAAGCTGGTCCGGCTTGCCTGGCCGGTGCCCGCCGGGAACGACAAGCACGCGGCCAGCGGTGGCGTCGCCGCGCTGGGGCGCGGGCCCGGCGAGCGCGCGTTCCACCGCGGGCGGGGCCGACCGTCCAGGGTCCGCTCCGACCACGGTGACGACCGGCCGCCGCTGGCTGCTGCCGCCCTGAGCCGCCCGCGCCTGGTCCGCCGCGCCGTCCGGGTCGGCCGAGCCCTGGCCGGCCTGGGACTCCGCGGCACCGGCTGCCTGAGCCGAGCCCTGGCGGGCCTGGGACTCCGCGGCACCGGCTGCCTGAGCCGAGCCCTGGCCGACCTGGGACTCCGCGGCACCGGCTGCCTGAGCCGAGCCCTGGCCGACCTGGGACTCCGCGGCACCTGCTGCCTGAGCCGAGCCCTGGCCGACCTGGGCGT
>WNFX01000549.1_pt1 | contig 36461 bp, 33 predicted proteins | sample 5400111 | NCBI WGS metagenome assembly WNFX01 (sample SAMN13153363, study PRJNA577476) | soil metagenome | isolation source: 40 cm soil or saprolite under grassland replicate 1 | place: USA:California | collected 2016-06-15 | reverse complement strand
CTCATATCTTCTCTCAATCAGTGCCCGATCCTGCTCTAGATCATCGTTGAAGTTCACCGCTGTACCGTCTTCGGAAGGCAATACGATTTCAATTCGTTGCGGCTGCATCATTCCTGGCGTCAACACGTTGATGAGTAAGCGCATTGCCTCACGAAATTTCTGCCTTTGCTGCGGATTCGTATCCTTCTCATGGCTAACGATGATGGTCCCATCCAGCCGCTCCAAACCAGCTTTTTCTCTTCCCTGAGAGACTCCCGACCAGGATATTCGTTACAAGAAGAGAGGCAGAGGTGAGATGAGGCAAGATGGGGAGATACGTATTTCTTGAAGAAGCAAGGAGGGGAAACGTGGGAGTGATACTCAGTGTTCAAGCCAGGCGTGCTTTGATTGAGCAGATGCGGCCTCACTATCGGCAAGCGACTGTCTCACAAAAAGGAGCACTGCTTCATGAGATAGCGGCGAGCACCGGATATGCTCGCCGCTACGCCATGTGGCTACTCAACCACCCTGAGTCAGAGCCGCACTCCAATGCAGGCCAGCGCCAGCGCAGGTACGGCCCCGAGGTTCAACACGCCTTGTTTGTGGCCTGGCAAGCGGCGAATCGGATCTGTAGTAAGCGACTCATCTCATTTCTGCCCACGCTCATTGAGGCGTTAGAGCGGCATGGACATCTTCATCTGAGCGACACCTGCCGCAATCAACTGCTCTCGATGAGTGCCGCGACCGCCGACCGCCTCCTGCAGTCACAGCGCCGACGAGGCCTTCATGGCATCGCCACCACACACGCGGGAACCCTGCTCAAACAGCACATTCCCATCCGTACCTTCGAGCAGTGGAACGAGAAAGCGCCTGGTTTTCTGGAGGCAGATCTAGTGGCCCATTGTGGGCCGCAGGCCCAGGGAAGCTTTCTCTACACCTTGACCCTCACGGATATTGCGACCGGGTGGACCGAATGTGTGCCTCTGCGTTCCAAGCATGCAGCGATGGTCTTATCCGCAGTGCAGCAAGCACAGGCGTTCTTTCCGTTCCCCATTCGAGGACTGGATACCGATAATGGAAGTGAATTTCTCAATGAGCCACTGCTCAGCTATTGTGAACAGGAGGGCATTACCTTCACGCGAGGACGCCCCGACGTGAAGAACGACCAGTGCTACATAGAACAGAAGAATGGAGCGATCGTGCGTCAAGTCGTCGGCTATGATCACTTAGAGGGCGAGTTTGCCTACCAACAGCTCGGTGAGCTCTACCAGGCGTTGCGTCTCTATGTCAACTGTTTTCAGCCATCCATGAAGCTTCAGGCCAAGCAGGTTGAGGGGAGAAAGGTACGTCGGGTCTATGATGCGGCCAAAACACCGTTGCAGCGCCTGCTACTCTCACAGATCCTCTCTGCCTCAAAGGAGCAAGAGGTGCAGCGGATGGCCCATCTGCTTGATCCTCTTCGGCTCTTTCATCATGTGCACGCATTGCAGCAGGCGCTCTTTGGCTCGGTGATGGGTGATGCACCAGAAGCGGTAGATGTCCTCTCGTTTTGCCTCCAGCACTGTGTCGCTGAGCCTCTTGCTCGCACCCAGGAGGCAGCGAAGCAAGTAGGACAGCAGGAGAGGAGCGATGGAGGAGCGTGTGAGTCTGTCTCACCAAGAACGCCTCTGTCAGAGGTCGCTGATCTCTCGTGCCCTATTGCTTGCTCTTCTCCTGTGGTCTGGATCCTGCAACCAGAGGAAGCACGATCGTGTGCTCGTTGGGCAGACGAGGAAGTGAGGAGTAGAGCGACCACGATAAGCAACACCGCCCAGAGCCTTCCTCAGCCTGGCTCTGGGCCGCCTCAGGTGCTTTCGAGCCGCAAACCAACTGACCCAAGCCCTTCGACCAGGACCATTGAGCACGCCATCCAGGAGTATCTGCAGGATCAGGTTCGCAAGCATCGCCGTCCAAAAACACTGGAGTGGCATCAAAAAGCGCTAGGACTATTTGAGCAGTATCTGCGGACGGAGCACCGTTGTGTGCTGTTTGGCCAGGTCACCCAATTGCAGGTGCATGGCTGGTTCGTGTTTCTGCAGACACAGCTCACCGCAAGGGGTTCGCATCGATCGGCGAACACGGTCCAGTCCTATGCGCGTTCGGCCCGGGCATTTTGTCACTGGGCGGTTCGTCAGAAGTACCTGCCCATCACCCCATTTGCGCACCTGTCTCTCCCTCACCAAGAACATTGCGTGTTTCCTCTGCTGGAGCCTGAGGCGTGGAGACGACTGCTCCTGGCTTGCCAGCCTCCTCAGGAGAGGGGGATGCTCGCTGATCAGGCGGCGGCACGCAATCGCGCCATCCTCTGGATCCTCTTTGAGACGGGGATGCAGACCACGGAGCTGTGTCGATTACGCCTGAGTGATGTGGACCTGGAGCAGGGAGTTCTCAGTGTCCGGGGGAATGGCGCAAAGGCAAGACAACTCACGCCAGGGCAAGAGGGATGGCGTCACCTGCTCATCTATCTGGAGAATTACCGGTTGAGAGCGGCAGCCTCGAAGGAGCGAGGAGGTGGGAGTTCGGAGCCTCTTTTCCTCTTAGAGACAGGTGGTCCACTCACCAAGAATAGTGTGGCGCTCTTGTTTGGTCGACTTAGCCAACGGGTGGGGATGACGAGAAAAGGAGTCACCGCTTCCCTACTACGTAAGAGCTTTGTGGTGAGGTATCTCCGGGCAGGAGGCGATCCCTTCACGTTGCAACGCTTGTTGGGGTATGCAGATCAGACCACCTTCGTTCGCTCCCTCGATACCTGTTGAGGTGGTCAGAAGCTGGAAGACGAAGAGTAGGCCGCAAGCTCTTTCGAAAGCGAAACGTGAGCTTGCCCCGGTCTGGTCCAGTCGGAAAATATGGATTATACTAGAAATAATTCAAAGGGAGAAAGGACCATGCCGAAAGAACAAAGAACATTCTCAAAAGAATTTAAAATGGAAGCCGTCCGCCTCGTTAATACATCGGGCAATCTCGGTACCGAGTTTGCCCGTGATCTAGGGATCAGTGATAGTACGATCCATAACCGGCGCAAACAATTGGCGCAACAAGGTGAGCAAGCATTTCCACGAAGTGGTCACCAAATCGCTCAAGAGGAAGAGTTGCGTCGCCTCAAACGCGAGCTGGAAGTGGTCCGACAGGAACGAGATATTTTAAAAAAGCCATCATTGTCTTCTCACGACATCAAGCATGAAGTTTCATTTTATCACTGAACACGCTCAGGAGTATCCGGTGAAGTATCTCTGCCGAGGGCTAGAGATCGATGAGAGTTCGTATTACAAATGGCGCAAGTGACCGCCTTCTGGACGAGAACTTCAGGATGAAATGTTGGCAGAGCAGATTCAGGTGGTCTATGAGGGAACCGCCAGGTCTAGGGAAGTCCATGTATTCATGCCGAATTGCAAGAGCGCGGGCTGCGATGTGGACGCAAGCGGATTGCTCGCTTGATACGTGAACGAGGGCTGAGTGCTAAAGTGAAACGGCGTCGGATGCTGACAACGGATAGCCGTCACGATGATCCTGTGGCACCAATCTTCTGCAGCAGGAGTGTACGGCCAGCGAACCAAACACTAAATGGCTGACAGATATCACCGCGGTGTGGACGGCTGAAGGGTGGCTCTACCAGGCCGCCATCCTTGATGTCTACTCGCGACGCATTGTGGGCTGGTCCATGGATCTGCAACGAGACGAGCAGTTGGTACGCAATGCGCTACAGATGGCTCTCGCTTGCAGATGCCCAAAGGCGGGGCTCGTGCCTCATTCTGACTGAGGGAGCCAGTATACTAGCACAGGTTATCAGACCCTCTTGATGCAGAATGGGATTCGCGTGAGCATGAGCCGGAAAGGCAATTGCTATGACAATGCAATGATGGAGTCATTTTTCGGAACCGTGAAAGAAGAGTGTGTCGACCGTCAGAGATACCAGACTCGGCAAGAAGCCAGGCAAGCCATCTTCTCCTACATGGAGACATTTTATAATCGAACACGTCGTCATTCTGCTCTTGGCTATGTCAGTCCGGTGATCTATGAAGAGCAGAAACTGTGGCGAAAAGAAGAAAACACGTTTCATGGAACGTCTTCATCTCTGAACGTGGAGTAATTTCCTATTGGCCTTCCACGTTTTCTGACTGGACAAAGACGGGTCAATCTCAACGTTTGGATGCGTCAGAAGTGAGAACACAGGAAGCCACAATACATGTTGGGCACTTCTCGCCCGCCATCCTTCTGTGTTAGGCTATCAGCTGTGCTGGCTACTTAGGATATTCGTTCTAGAAAAGGGAAAGAAGCACTGTGGAAAACCGTGCCCGTTCTGTGGAAAAAGAGGAAGAGATATGAGGAAAGTTCATCGTCAGCGCACATGTATTGGAACGGATATTCTAAGTAGCCAGCACAGGTAATTTCCGATATTCACGGAGAATATTTCACCCTGGATCAGGTGCTTCAAGATGTGCAGCGGCAGGGTATCGAACAGATGGTCTGTCTGGGTGATGCCCTGCAAGGTGGTTCGCAGCCAGCCCAGACGCTGGCACGGCTGCGCGAACTGAATTGCCCGGTCGTGATGGGCAACGCCGATGCCTAGCTGCTCACGGGCCAGCCAACATCTGCCGGGAAAGAGACCAGCGAGCAACAGCGAGCCGTCAGGGCGTGGTCACTCGCGCAACTCTCAGAAAGCGACCTCGCCTTTATCCAGCAATTTCGCCCCACCATCGAAATCCGATTGGAAGGCGAAAAGAAGCTGCTTTGTTTCCATGGATCGCCCCGTTCCTTCGACGAGATCATCCTTCCTGAGACGCCAGATGACGTGGTACGGCAGTTTCTGGCTGGATACGATGCTACGCTCTTCACTGGTGGGCATACGCACACGCAGCAGATGCGGCGGCTGGGCAACTGCTGGTATTTCAATCCCGGTAGCTTGAGCCTGGCCTATAACTGGGAGCGTTGCGATCTCTCACAGGGACGTATACGGGTTGACCCCTGGGCCGATTACGTGATTGTCACTACGGAAGGAGAGTGTCTGGGCATCACCTTTCGGCATGTGCCTTTTGATGTCAACGAACTGGCTCGCATTATCCGCACCAGTGGTCGGCCATATGCTGAAGAGGCCATCTCCGTCTATCTGTAGGAGCCTTGAGACATCCATCACACCATTACCATCCTCATATGGGAGAACATAGGATGACTGATATCTATATAGAACTGGCTGGAAAGAAGGCCATTGCCTGGTCGCTGGAATGGCCGGGTTGGTGCCGCATTCGTGCAAGCGAAGAGGCAGCCGTACAGGCGTTGATGGAGACCGAGGCGCGCTACCGGCTGATCGCACAGCGGGCCGGATTGGATTTTGCCCCCGGCGCTCTCATGGTGGTTGAACGGCTAGCAGGTGATGGCTTGACTGCCTGGGGAGCACCTTCGGTCCTGGCTCCTGCCGAAACTAGACCGCTCGATGCCTCTACGGCAAGGCGCAACGTGGCGCTGTTACGGGCCTCGTGGGACATGCTGGAAGAGGTCGTTGCAACCTCACCGCCGGAACTGCGCAAAGGGCCACGCGGTGGAGGCCGAGACCGAGACGAGATCTGGAACCATGTCATCGAAGCCGAGCGGACGTATGCACGCAAGATCGGGGTGCGCCACAAATCGTTCGAGATGAACGACAGCAGCGCCCTCAATGCGATGCGCGAAGAGATTGCAGCCGTGTTGAGTCAGCCCTCCACGGGCGAACCGCTGGTTCCTGGCGGATGGAATGCCAGCTACGCCGTCCGGCGCATGGCCTGGCATGTGATCGATCACATCTGGGAGATAGAAGATCGACGCAGTTGATCGCGTTCTGGAACAAGTGGAAAGTATCGACACTCACGTGTGATTCCTATCTCAACAAAATCAGTTAGCGTGCCCTGCGACATGTTCTTTTCCTTTTTTGTAGATAGTGAGCGCATATCCACAGAGCCAGGGAAGAAACTGCTCTGTGGATATGCGCTTACTCACTGTTTAACTGGCTGGTAGTTCAGACGAACGATCCCCGTCTTGTAGGCTTTGGCATCAAGCAGTTGAAGTGGCCCTTCCATCCCCGCTTGAAAGAGATGCTTCCCTTTTAAAAGGACCAGGGGAGCAACCGTCAAGATGTACTCATCGATGAGATGATGCTGAGCGAGCAGTTGAACCAGCTCAGCGCTTCCGTTGATCAACATGACCCGACCCGGCAGCGCTTTCAGCTTCGCTACCTCTTCCACGATGTTGTCTGCAATGAGATGGGAGTTGTTCCAGGCCAGTTCCGTGAGAGTGGTGGAAACAACATACTTGGGGACGCCGTTAAAGATGTCGGCCATACCGCCCGATCGCTCGGGCCAGGCGCCAGCCATTTCCTGATAGGTCCTACGTCCGAAAAGCATCGCGTCGGTCTCCTGAAGTACGGTCATGACATACTCACCGATTTCTTGATCCATGTAGGGAAACACCCAGGAATCGGGGGCTTCCATGACCCCATCCAGGGATACAATTTCGGACACTCGTAATTTCATGCTCTCTTCTCCTTTTCTCATGGTGCTTACTTCTCCTGCATCTTGCCGCAGGCTCGCAAGAAGTGGAAAGGCTAGCCCTCCTGTGGACTGCTCTCGCTGGTTTCAAGCGAGAGCAGTGTCACGCTCAAAAGAGCCAGCTTTTTGAGCACGCCGTAGAGCGCAGGCTGATCCGGGAGCGCTCCACAGAGCCGGGAGACGCCATCGATTTCATGCATGATCTGGAGTCCATCCAGGTAGTCTTGCCAGAGACCCGGATCCAGATGTCCCTTGATGCGGATTGAGACATACATGTGCGCCTCCTCCTCTCAGCTCTGCGGCGTGTTCATCTGTATCTGAAGAAAGTATAAGCGGAATGCCATGCGCGCACATCACCTGTGCTCGTGAAAAAAGGGGTGATTGTGTGCTCGCTACGAGTCTGATTGGGTGGGCCTGGTATCTCCCAATGGGGGCAAGGAGAAGGAGGGATTAGAGAAGGCGCAAACGCTGAGCGACCGTATAGGCTTGCAGGCGGCTGCGCACGTTCAGCTTGCGATAGATGCTGCCGACCTGGCTCTTAATGGTATTGGGAGAGACCACAAGCTCCTTTGCCATCTCCGCATAGGTGTGTCCGGCGACCAGCAGACGCAACACGCGCAGTTCCTGCCGGGAGAGTGGCTCAGTTCCTTTCTTCTGCCCTGCGATCTCTGTCAACTCAGATTGGGACTCGGTGTGATTTGTCCCGGGCATACCGTTCCAGTGAGTACATCTTTGTTTCTCCTGCTCAAAAGCCGTGAGCAAGCGCGAGACATAGGAGCGGGAAATGGAAACGGCAGGAATGGTGTTTCCCTCCTCTTGTTGCGTGCCGGTGGCTTCTTTGTCCACCGCTTCCAACAGTTCGGCAAGGGCCTGTCGCATGGGTTCTCCTTCATCCAGATACAGACGGAGGTAGCCCTCAGGCTCGGTCAGGGGGAGTAAACGGGCCGCGAGGGGTATGGCTTGCGCGCACTTGCCTGCGTGATGCAAGGCGACCACAGACAACGCCATCCATTCGAGCGTTTTCTCGATATCGGCTGGCTGGTCAAGCTGTTCTCTGAAGCGTTCCAGCATCTCGGCTGCACGGGCGTACTGCTGTTGCGCCAGTAAGACCCGCACCAGCAGCAGCACCTCCCACTTGCGCAAGGGGTCCCAGTTCTGTGGGGAAAGCGTGGTCTGCGCCGCCCAGGCGCTTGCCTCTGCCAGGTTGCCGCTCGCCAGCCAGACCTGGATGCGGGTCTCTCCCACCCAGCGAGCGTTAGTGACAAATTTCTCCTGCGCAAGCAGCGCCTCCGCCGTGCGCAGTGCCTGCTGTGCGCTCTCCAGGTCTCCCTGTGCGAGCGCGAGCTGGGCTGCCGCTCGCTCTCCCATCGCCAGCAATTCCACCTGCTGCCAGTCCTGGGCGCAGCGCTGCCAACGCTGAAGCCAATCGGCTGCCTCTTCCAGCCGATTGCAGGCGTAGGAAATGTCAAAGAGGCAGGCCAGCAGATAGCCCGCGACCGGTGTGCCTCCCTCGATCTGCTCAAGCAGGACGAGGGCTGACTGTGCTTCCCGATATGCCAGGTGCAACTGGCCCGCTTCGATAGAGGTCCTGGTCAGCCAGGTCATTACCCGGAACGTCGCCAGGGGTTCTCCTGCCTCACTGATCCACCGTAGTGCCGCACGCAGCCTTTCCACCAAGATGGCACTGTCTTGCTGCTGCGTCAGAGCCAGCCAGAACGAGAAAGTGAGCGGGATGAGTTTCCAGTTCACCTCGTCATCGGCAGGCAGCGCTTCTAGCTCCCGGGTCAAGAGTCGCAGGCGCTCTTTATCGCCTTGCATGAAGTAGACTCGGACCTCGATCAACGCTCGCAGCAGGCGCAGACGTCGCTTGATCAATGCCACCTCCGCCTCTTCGAGCAAAAGCGCCTGCTGCGAGTGCAAAAGCCCCTCCATGCGAGCGAGGGTCCGCTGTATCTGGGCGCTCATCGTGGCATGCGCCGTTTCGGTGCTGAGATGGACGGAGTTGAGGAAGCGCAGCGCAGCGTTGAAGGCCAGGCGCGTATGCGCTCGTAAGACGGGATCTGGCAGGGCGAGGACCCACTCCTGGACAATGCTTGCTTTACCACTCGACCACAAGACAGGTGCAGCCTGCTCTATCAAGGAGGCGGCCAGAGGGTAGTCAGGCGCGGCCAACGCGTGGGTAATGGCTTCGTGCCAGTGGCCCTGCGACTCATACCAGCGTGCTGCCCGTGTATGCAGCAGTGGCACCAGGTCTGAGTGAACAGCGGACAAACGAGCGCGCAGCGCCTCCCGAAAGAGATCGTGATAGCGATACCACTGCCGCCGCTCATCAAGGGGTACTACAAAGAGGTTGGCTCGTTCCAGCGTCTCTAGCATCTGCTGGCAGGCAGATTCGCCTGATACGGCAGTGACGGCCTGACAGACGGCAGCATTCATGCGGGTGAGGATCGAGGTCTGGAGCAGAAAGTGCTGCAAGGCGACAGGCAGCCCGGCGAGAATATCCTGTTGCACATAATCGAGCACGAAACGATGAGACCCCCCAAAGTCCCTGACAAAGGCACTCACATCCTCGCGTCTGGAGAGGGAAAGTGCCGCCAGTTGCAGACCGGCAATCCAGCCTTCTGTGTGGTTCTGGAGGATGGCGAGATCTTCTTCTGAAAGAGGATGCCCTATGGCCTGGCTTAGAAAGCTGGCGGTTTCTTCCCAGGAAAAACGCAGGTCGCGGTCGCGGATCTCGAGTAACTGACCCCGCATGCGCCAGCGCGCGAGGGGCAGCTCGGGATCCGCGCGTGTCGCGAGGACCAGATGGAAATGTGTGGGAAGATGATCGAGGAAGAACAGCATGGACTCCGCAATAGCCGGGTGCTCGATCACATGGTAGTCATCCAGCAGGAGAATGAGTTCTTTGCGCATCTCCCTCAATTCATTGAGCAGCATGGTCAGGATGGTCGAAAGCGGAGGAGCCTCTTGCGCATGCAGGAGAGCCAGTGCCTCTTGCCCAACCGAAGGTCGGCAGGTTTGCAAGGCGGCAATGCACGATTCCCAGAAGCGGAGCGGATCATTGTCCATTCCATCAAGGGAGAGCCAGGCCACAGCAAGCTCGCTTTTGTCTCCCTCCGACGTGCCAGCGCGGCTGATTTGTGGCAGCCTGTGTGATACCTCAGTGATCCAGGTTGCCAGCAAGGTCGTCTTCCCACTTCCGCCAGAGGCCGAGACCAGGGTGAGAGGATACGTGCAGATGGCGTCCAGGTCACGTAGCAGGCGAGGACGTTCGACGAGAACGTTTGGTAAGCGAGGCGGAACGAGCTTGATGGAGAGAAACGTCTTCTGCTGCTGGCTGGCTGTGGAATGGGGCTGCTCTTGTGATGAGCTGGTAGCAATGAACCCGGAAGCCGCCTCCTCTAAAAGTGCAAACGTCACTTTGGCGCTGGGTCCGAGGTAGCGCTTGCGCGTGTGGCGGTCCTGAGTGCGATAAGCGTACCAGTAGCCCGCTCCCGCCGATCGGGCTTCTTTGATGACCGAGAGCCATCCTGCCTGTCCTGCAAAAGCAAAAGAAGTCTGCTCGCTCAACCAGCGAGAGAAGGCTTCCCTCTCTGCTGGATGGAAACGGCGGTGAAGTTGCCCGCGGATGTGTAATTCATACTGCTGGTGTTCTTCCGACCACAGAAGGGTATATGGCGATGCTTTGGGCACAACTCTCTTCCTTCTCTCATTGGGTGTTTCATCCCTTATCACCCAATCCCCAACGAGTATAGCACAAGAGCGAAAGGATCATCAATGTTTCCTTCTTTCAACAATCGGTTACCTCGCTCGGTAAGGCTTGCCACCAGGACTGGCAGACGGCGAGCAAGCGTTCCTCGAGCGTAGCTACCTGCTCGATCAAGGCGGCAACCGGTGCCCATTCGTGCTGCACCCCAGCGTACTGAGCCTGACCAAGCAGGTGCGTCTGCTCTGCGATCAGTGCTGCTGCCTCGGGTTGCTTCGCCTCGCTGAGAAAGAGCTGGGCATCCACTTTGTGCCGTAAGCCAAGGGGCAGGGCAAAGTGGAAGAGATGCACAGCGAGCCGCTCAGGTACCTGGGTGTGAAAGGTGTGGGCGAGCATGCGCAAGGCCACCGCGCCCCCATACATCCCTGGTTTCCAGAGTTCTTGTCGCAGGTTGGCGCCAATATATGGCAAGGTTCGCTCGATCATCTGCTGGCGACTGGTGGCCTCAACAGGTCGAAAAGCGGTGCGCATGATGTAGGGTTCATCGGTATACGCGAGATCCATCCCCTCGGCTCGCCAGGCGTTGAGCAGGTTTTCTATCGACAAGGCCACGCAAGGGAATCCTTTAGGGTCGTGGACCAGGACGTGATCCCTCTCAACGCTGAGCACCACAATATAGTGATCCGCGCCGAGCAGATACGCATGATTGGGATTGTAGGTCAAATGGCCCATATTCACAGGGCCGATCAGCACTGGTCTGTGTCGAACTGCTGCACGCAGACGCTCGAATGCCTCTCCCTCGTCGCCGCCGCTCTCCAATTTGCATGTCCATCCAAGCGTCTCTATCGCCCGCGTCAGCCCAAGATCGGGGTTAGGGCCACTGAAAAAGAAGAGTTCAGCTTCTTTGAAGTAGGTATAGCCAAAGGGCATCGTAGTAAGGCATTCGAGAAAGCCGGTTGAGGGCAGACTTTCGGCGGGCGCTCCACTTGCCAGCAGGCTCATGTGGAGGCTGTTGGAAAAACAATAATCGCCGCTTCCGATATATGGCAGCATGAGCATTCCTCCTTCGTGAATCACTCTGGCCTGTCAGTATGATCCTGACAAAAAAATACGACGTACTAGAGAACGAGCAAACAGAAAGTGTTTTCATAGTGGTCAGGTGTTCGTCGATTCCTCTACCCGATCCAGCCATTCACGCATGAGAGTGTGGCAGAGCGCCTCCTGTTCGATAGGCACAAAATGTCCGGCGCGATCCAGCACGGCAAAGGTCGCTCTGGGATAGGTGTCCAGCAGGTCCCAGGCATCCCGATATCCAACGACCTGGTCCTGCCGTGCGGCGATAATGAGGGCGGGGCCATCAAAGGGGACGGGTGGCGCTATTTCAAAGGAAGAGGGACCTGCTGCCTCCAACTGCTCTTGATGGGAGAAGTCGGCAAGTTGGACCTCTGCCAGTACCTGGCGCACCGCCTCGACCACCCTGGGGGTCTGCACCACGATGATGTCAGCGACCGGGCCAAGCTCGGTCAGAAGCTGCGGATCTTCCACCAGTATGGTTTTCTTTGGAAGCTGGGACTGGGCAGGGTCTGTCTTCACCTGGGGCGCGCAGAGCATCAGGCCGTCGATCAATGCTGTCCTGCGCGAGGCTACGCCACGAGCCAGATACCCTCCATAGGAGTAGCCAGCGAGCACGAAGCGCTGACCGGGGATGACCGCATCGATGAAGGCTAGCATCGTATCAAGCATAGAATCGTGTGTGGTTAGACGATCACTGCTCGGGGTGAGTCCCGTGCCGGGCAAGTCAGGATAGATGCGCAGCCAGCCGTCTCGCTGTGTGAAGAGCGGTTCCATGAACCGTTCCATGATGCCGTGATCACTCGGTCGCCCGGGCAACATCACGATGGGCCGACCACTGCCGTAGGTTTCATAGTGGATCGCGGGATCTCCAAGATTACATTCCATGCGCTACTACCTCCGTTCATGCGCACAAAGATTTGGGTGTCTGCAGGTGACAATCACCAGGTATAGAAACTGTCCAGACCATACGTTCCTAGAGCGAGGGAAAGTTCGCCTCCGTGATGGATCTCATGTTCCATAACATGCCAGACAATCCACTGCCGTGTATGCGCAGGCTCTTCTTCTAACCCTTGATCCCGTAGCCATGCCTGATGAGAGGCTGGAGGGGAAAAAAGCTGCTCCAGATCAGCGGAAGTCCAATGGTCCAGGGCGGAAGAGATCACGCGCCAGCTCTTTTCAAACATGGCGACCAGTGAAGCTGCCTGGTACACGGTTGGCTCGCCGTTGCCCTCGTCATCGTCCCAGTCCAGGTTGGGATCTCCTTCACCCATCCAGAGGTGGAACCAGTTGAAGCGCGCACCGATCAGATGCTCGAGAAGCTCGCCGAGCGATCGCTGCTGTGGTCCAACAGAGAGGGCAAGTTGTTCAGATGAAAGTGCTGCGATGGTTTGGACCAGGGCGTGTTGATAGTTCTCCCATCCTGGTTTGTAAAACGTGGCGAGGGGAAATACTTGGTCTGTCATAGCTGTCTGCTCCTTGCTTCTGATACTGTACTCCAATCGTAAAAGTCAATGTCCAGTGAAACCCGACGACGATAGCCAAAGAACGCGATCAGAAGAGCTTTACTTCCCTTTCTGGCTTCGATCTATTGGACTGTTGATCTCCCAAAGATTGCCCTCGGGATCGGCAAAGTATGCGGTACGCAGTCCCCAGGGCTGGTCAGTTGGAGGTCGGAGGAACGTGACGCCCTTTGCTTTGAGGTCCTCGTAGGCAACGTCAACATCTGCAACGCCAGCGGCTATCAGCACGCGAGATCCTTCACCGATCTGCAGTTCAAGCGGCTTCTCACTGATCATCTGAGCGGCACCAGAGACCTCCAGCAGGAAAAAATGCACATTCCCCATCTGGAACGAGATCGAGTCAGCAGTGCTCTCGCTCTCTTGCACCTCAAGCCCCAGCGTATCCCGATAAAACGCTGTACATCTCGCCAGGTCTCGTACTAATAGTTCAATCGCCATGATGGTGTGAAACATGATTGCCAACCTTTCTTAGATTACGGCCAACCCACGCCCGGCACTGGCACCTGCGCAGTAAGAACCTGGCCTGTACGTTTCGCTTCTGGCCCCCAACTGGGGGGTGGATACTCCGCCGCCATCAGAAACAGGGTCTTTCTGTCCCCGCCTCCCAACATACAGGCGAAGCAGCCACGGTCGAGTTCGATGGTCTGCACCACCTCGCCGCCTTCGCGCACGCGCACGCACCGCCTGGCGGGAACATCGGCATACCAGACGGCGTTCTCGGCATCGAGGCAAATGCCATCCGGGTAACCAGTGCCGAGATCTGCCCACAGCCGCCGGTTGGACAGGTTGCCGGAAGCATCCATGTCGAAGGCCGTCAGCCTGTGGCCGTAGGACTCGGCCAGGATCAGCGTCGCGTTGTCCGGGGTCACGACCATGCCATTGGGGAAGGCGCAGCCATCGGCTACCTGCCTGATCTCGCCATCGGGCGTGACCAGAACCAGGCTTCCGGGAGCAAACTCACCACCTGGAAAGTTGAAGCCGAGGTTACCGATGTAGGCGTTGCCGCGACCGTCCACTGCCATGTCGCTCCAGGGATAGCGAGAAAGGGAACTCAGCTCGGCGTGGGTCACCAGCCTCCCGTCGTGCTCCTGACACAGGAGCAGTCCATCACGCATGGAAACGATGAGCAGGCGTCCATCAGGCAAAAAGCCCAGTCCCATGGGAGCGCCCGCTACACGGGCTATGACTTCTTTTTTGCCTTCCAGATCGACGGTACTGACCTCCCGGGCACCGAAGTCGGAGAACCAGAGGCGGTCATCGTGCCAGCGCGGCGACTCGCCGAACGCGAGGCCGCTCAGCAGGGTATGGAACTCAGACATGTGAAGACTCCTTACATAAGCGTCTTATTTCACGACTCGGAACGACATATGGGTGGCTCCCGGGGTCTCAGCCGTGCTGATGTGTTCGAGATGGATCGGCGTGGTGCCCAGGTGATCGAAGAGGCGCACGCCCTCCCCCAGCAGCACATGGGCAATGCTCATATGCAATTCGTCGAGTAGACCCGCCTTCAAGGCCTGTTGGACGGAGCTGGCTCCGTGAAAAGCCAGATTTTTCTCGCCTGCCAGCTCCTTTGCTTTCGCTACCGCACTGTGGATGCCGTCGGTGACAAAGTAATACTGTGTGTGGCCCTTTTTCACCGGTTCTCGCGCTTGCGATTGCATCACCACCACCGGCCAGGGGAGAGGCGTGCCGTTGGGCATAACCCATCCCTGCTCACCGTCAATCTGATCGAAGCTCCTATGTCCCATGATGACCGCGCCCGTCTCGCTCATGCCCTCTCCTGCGACTTCATGGAAATGTTCCATTGCGCTTCCCATCCAGGCGAAAACCTCTGAGACGTCATCCTTGGTATCAGCGATAAACCCATCGAGTGAAACGGAAAGACCAAACATGACTTTTCCCATATTCATGCTCCTTTTCATTGCTCTCTGATGAACGACAAATGGTTCGGCCAGACACCGCTTCATTGATTGAAGAACTCTACCAACACAGGAGCAAGAACCGTCACCGCGACCTCGTGCGTCTGGTCTTCAAGGGTGCGATGCTCGGCATCAGGGATGGCGTTTGCCAGCGCCATTGCGCTAACGTGCATAAAGGGAAAACTCGCCGATCCGTCCATGACGAGCGTTGGGACAGCCACATGGGCGGCTTTCTCGCTGGGGACTGAGGCCTCTTCCCCCATGACAGTTGCATCGTAGGCCAGAGTGGGCGCGGTCGATTTCCACATCGGCCACAGGGGATGCTGGCGCACCCCATCCAAGTGATCAGCGGGCATCCCCACCAGCATCATAAAGAGCGCAAGCGCATCGCCTGAGTGTCCTTGTGCCAGCATGTCCGCAAGCCGCTTTCGGTATGCCTTCCAGGCTTGTCTGGCGGCCTCATCATCATTGTAAGGAGCCTCGTACATAGCCAGTTTCTTCACCTTGTCTCCGAGCTTGATAGCGGCCTCTAAAGCAAGAGCAGCCCCGGAGGAGATCCCGAAGACGAATGCCGAGCCACCCGCCTCGGTGATGAGGGCGTCGATGTCTTCAATTTCCCGCTCCACGGCATATGATTGCGTATCGGTGCTCTCGCCTCGTCCCCGCCGATCATAGTGCAACACCGTGAAATGTTGTGCCAATAGTGGAGCGAGTTGCGCCGTTTCTGAGTCCATCGCTCGTTGTTCGAGCGCGCCACCCACCAGGATGAGCGCTGATCCCTTCCCCAACTGATCGTATGCGATCGTCGTGCCATCGGCTGACCGGACTGTCTTCATAGTACCTCCTTTATCTCTTTTTCAGGGCTCTCTCTGAGAAGGAGGATGACAATGTGCTCCACGAACTCGTATGGGATGGGTTTATCCAATGGGAACTGGACGGAGCCTCTTCCTATTTTATAGCGTGAGAGTTCTTGCTGGAACGCTTCATCGCCTGCCGGGAGCGGATACAGGGAGATATGATGCTTCCAGCCAGCGAAGAACACGACATGTTTTCCATTGAGGTCGAAGGTAGGCATCCCGTAGCTCATGGTTTCTACGGCTTGAGGCGCCGCGTGATAGATGGCCTGCCTTACCTGTTCAAGCACAGCCTGCATCTCCCCTGGAAAGCTCGCGATGTATTCGTCAATCGTCGTGATGCCCTTTTTGTCTGTCATCTGTTTCTCTCCTTTCGGCCTGCCACCTTTTCGATCTTTGGTACATCGCGCGTGAAAACCTCTGTCATAAGCTCAGCCTCGTTCGATGGCGCGCTCAACTGCACTGGGCAGGCGCGTCTCAAAATCCAGAAGCCCGACCCAGTCCGGGTGGATGAAGATGCGCGTCATGCGCGGATACAGGCGAGCTGCCCCAGCAAGGTTCGCTTGTGCGTCCTCCTGGCTCATCGTCCGGCGGATCATCGCAACGTACTCCGGGGCGAGACCCTCAACCACGTCGGTGCGCACCGTGCCGCGAATGAGGAGAATCTTAGGAGGCGACACATCGCGATCGATGCTCACTGCCACCTTTGTACCATTCGTGAGGACCTTCGTTTTCGGGGCATCCACAGCTGTTGCCAGCACGAGTTCCTCCCCGTTCCAGTGGAATCCGATAGGTACGACACGGGGCGTCCCGTCGCGCCAGTTGTAGGCCAGGTGTGCAAGACTCTTCGACTCGAGCAATTGCTGGGCGACTGGCTCTTTGAGCAGGCCAACGTCACCTTGTTTGGTAGGCATGACAATTTCCTTTCGTTTGATGAACGACAAATTGTTCGGACAGCTACCGCCTCATCGATTGAAGAACTCTACCAACACAGGAGCAAGAACCTGCGGGGCGACATCGTGCGTCTGCCCTTCCAGGATACGGAACTGCCCGTTGGGGAGGGTCTGTGCCACCGCTTGCGCGGCATTCTGCATGAAGGCGGGACTTGCTCCACCTGCCATGACCAGCGTGGGGACGGTGAGAGATGCCAGCCGTTGTGTGGGGATAGAACCATCTCCCATGATAGCATTGTCGTAAGCAAGTGTCGGTGCCACCGCCTCGAAGAGCGGCCAGATAGGGGTTTGATGCATACCGGCAATCGCTTCGGCAGGCGCACCCCACGTCGTCATGGCGAACGCGGCAGCATCTCCCCGCCGTCCTTCGTTGAGCAACGCACTTAGGCGACTTCCGTGAATAAATTGACAATATGATACCCAGGTGGTATCCTGGTCGGCATGGAGAAGGGATCACCTGAGCAAGCCTATCAACAGATGCGGACTCTGCTCAACGAAAAGCAATGGAGACAGTATCTGGCCGTGGAAGCGAAACTTCGAGGAAGCCCGAGCGTCGTAGCACGTGAAGCAGGGGTCTCGCTCAATACGGTCAAACGAGGTCTCAAAGAATTGGAAGCGGGCGAGAGCTATCAGCCAGGAGAGCGCATTCGCAAGGTTGGGGGTGGAAAGAAAAAGCTGGTGGAGCATGACCCGACGCTGCTGGTCGATCTAGAGCAGGAACTGGAACCCAAAGGAGATCCCATGAGCCTGCTGCGCTGGACGAGCAAGTCCCTGGCTCATCTGGTGGAGGCGCTCTCGGCCAAAGGGCACGCTCTCCGCAAATCGGCATTGGCAGAAATCCTGCATGATCTTGGGTTTTGCTTGCATGTCAACAAGAAAAGCATCGAGGGGAAATCGCATCCTGATCGGGATGCACAGTTTCACCACATCAACAGCACGTGCAAGCAATTTGAGCAGAAAGGGGCCCCCATCATTTCGGTTGATTGCAAGAAAAAGGAATTGATCGGGAACTTTAAGAACAACGGACGAGAATGGCAGGCCAAAGGAGAGCAGACCAACGTCAATGTGTATGACTTTCTCTCTCTCGCTTCAGACAAAGCGGTCCCCTATGGAATCTACGACCTGGTTCACCACCGTGGCTTCGTGAATGTTGGCATCGATCATGATACCGCCGAATTTGCCGTGGAGAGTATCAGGAGGTGGTGGCACACATGTGGGAAACAGCTCTTCCCTCACCAGAAGGAGTTACTCATCACCGCAGATGGAGGGGGCTCCAATGGGGTGAGAAACCGACTCTGGAAGAAGAAGCTCCAGGAATTGGCCAATGAAGAAGAGTTGACGATCACCGTTGTGCATTATCCACCTGCGACGAGCAAGTGGAACAAGATCGAGCATCGACTGTTTTCCTTCATTTCCATCAATTGGCGGGCCAAACCACTCACCTCACTGGAAGTCGTGCTGGAACTACTTTCTCATACGACAAGCAAAGAAGGGTTAGAAGTGACCGCAGTGAAGGATGGCAAGACCTACCCGACAGGGCTCAAGGTCACTGATGAAGAACTGGCTGCTCTCAACATCGTGAGAGATTCCTTCCACGGCGAATGGAACTACACCATCAAGCCTCAAGTACGATGACCATCTTATTTGCGGAAGTCCCCTTAGCGAACTGAATGCGGTGTGCTCTCACCCCTTAACGCTCGTCTCGGCCTCTGCTGGAAGTGGCAAAACCACGCTGCTCTCCACATGGATGGCTCTTTGCTCATCACAAGAGCGCCTGAAACCGAGAGGGGACGCGGAGCGCAACGGGGCTGAACCCGTGGTCGCCTGGCTTTCCCTTGATGAGCTGGATAACGATCCGATCCGCTTTTGGGCCTCGGTCATTGCGGCACTGCGAACCTGCCTGCCACATTGTGGGCAAAGTGCTTTATCCATGCTGCACTCATCCGAGTCTCTCCTCCTCTCCACCATCTTGATGACCCTCCTGCAGGATCTCATGGAAGAGGACTCAGACATCATCCTGATTCTGGATGATTATCATGTAATTTCTGATCAGGCTATTCTTGATTCCATACTCTTCTTGATTGAGCACATCCCGACCAATCAGCACCTGGTGCTTGCTACACGCACTGATCCTGAGCTTCCTCTTGCACGGCTGCGCGTTCGTGGTCACCTGCTTGAGATCCGCGATCGTGATCTACAGTTTACCGAGGAAGAGGCGGCCAGTTTTCTAATACAAGGAATGGGTTTGCCTCTCTCACCAGGAGATGTATGGAGTGAACCCATTTTGCCGGACACGGGGAAAGTCAACTTCCCGACACTGAAATGTAGGTAGCTTCAAACTCAGCAGGAGGCAGATATCCTAAACTGGAATGGAGTCTTTTGGTATTATATACCTGTTCGATGAATACTGCCAAATTCGCCTCTGCATCGGCAAAAGATTCGTACTCCTTGAGATACACTTCCTCTTGCTTAAGTGTCTTAAAAAAGCTTTCTGCCTTGGCATTGTCGTACGGATTACTCACCGATGACATGCTGATGTGCGCTCCGATCTGCTGCAATTGCTCAGTGTAGTCATAGCTGGCATACTGGACTCCGCGATCAGAATGGTGGATCAATCCAGGCTGCGGGCGGCGTTCTCCAATTGCATGTGTGAGTGCCGCCAGCGTCAGCTGCGTGGTCATCTCACGTGAGAGATACCAGCCAACACAGCGACGGGAAAACGCATCCAGAATACAGGCCAGGTACACAAACGCACTCCGCAAACGAATATAGGTCAGATCCGCCACCCAGGCTTGATCAGGCGCATTCAATACGACCCCTGCAAGCACATTGGGATAGACCGGAAAACGATGCCGCGAATTCGTGGTCGCAATCACAAAGCGTTTTTTGAGATGGCACAGCAAGGACTCTTTTTGCATAATGCGCAGTACGCGCTTGTGATTGACTCGCCACCCTTCACGAGCCAGAGCATGGGTCACACGCCGATAGCCATAGCCAGCAAATTCCAGGATGATCTCTTCAATTCGATCACGCAACGCAATCTCTTCCGCATCGTCCTCTGGTTGCTTTAAATGCTCATAGTACCAGCTTCGACTCACCTCAAACAGCTCGCAGAGCCGCGGCACGGAAAGTTCTGGATGGGCTTGATGTGCCTGTGTAATCATAAGGTGACGCTCCGCGATCCCATGCCCTGTAGCGCTTTTTTTAACACCTGGTTCTCCAAGGCGAGCTGACCACAGAAGCGCTCTAACTCAATGATTCGTTGCTCCTGAGTGCTGGCTTGCTCGGAAGCTGGTGGCAAAAAGGCCGCTTCTCCATGCTCATGATATTCTTTGCGCCAGCGCGAGAGGACACTGTCTGCCAGGCCATATTCACGGCACGCTTGTGCTGGTCGCTTTTGGCCTGTGGTCACTTGACGCACTACTTCCAGCTTAAACTCTCGGCTATGGTTTCGTTTTTGCATGGCTTCTTCTCCTTGTCTTCTCTCTAGTTTACGACATCTTGGAGAAGTTGACTTTGATCTCTGTCCGCTCTTATGGGTTCAGTCCAGTAGCCACCCTCCTCCAACGAACGGAAGGATGGATCGCGGGTTTGCAACTGGCAGCGCTCTCCTTACGCAAGCGGAGAGATCTCTCCGCTTTTGTCAAGGACTTTGGGGGCTCCCACCGCTTTCTGCTCGACTATGTGCAGCAAGAAATTCTTGCGCAGCTGCCAGTTCCACTCCAGCAGTTTCTACTCCAGACCTCGATCCTGGAGCGGATGAATGCGGCTTTGTGTCAGGCCGTCGCTGCACTGCCTTCGCAAGAGGAGAGCCAGGAGATGCTGGAGGCATTAGAGCGAGCCAACCTGTTTGTGGTGCCGCTAGATGACGAGCGGCAGTGGTATCGGTACCAGGATCTCTTTCGTGAGGCGCTGCACGCTCGTTTGCAAGCCAGCCAGCCCCAACTGGTGCCGCTCTTGCATCTGCGGGCGGCTCGCTTTTATGGGACCGTGGGCGAACCACGAGAGGCGGTCGCCCACGCGCTGGCCGCGCCGGACTACATCTTTGCCGCCTCCTTGATAGAGCAGGCGGCGGAATCGTTCTGGCTGCGCGGGGAAGCAGGAATCGTCCACGCCTGGATGCTCTCTCTGCCAGATACCGTTCTGCGTGCGCATCTGCTCCTGGCTCTCTTAGCCGCTCTTCATTTCCTTAACTCTATTACCATCGGCCCCCAGACCATGCATGCCAGCATGGCTGCCCAGGTTGAGCGAACAGTCATGCGCCTGGAAGAGATCCTGCGAAAAACGCCGGAGCTGGCCCTCTCCGAGGCAGAGGTGGCGTTGATCGAGCGGCGTCTGCGTGTGTTGCGAGCCCTGATCGAAGTCCCCACGATTATCAAGCGCGGCGATCAGGAGCGAATGCAGTATCTTGCTCTGGAGTTAGAAGCGCTCCCCCAGGACGAGGAGGCGCGTTGGAATATGATTTCGCTCTACTTCACATTCTGGCGGACCGCGCTGCTTCAGGGTGAGGGCGCTTCCCTGATCCCAAAACTCCTTGCGGCAAAGCAGCAGATACTGGGAGCAGGAGACTCCCTGGTCGCGATCCGCGTGATGGCTTGGCTCGCTTTTGCCTATCTTCAGGCGGCACAGTTACGCCTGGCACAGCAGGAATGCCTGGAAACTCTCGTCTTGATCGAACAGAGCGGGGCACGTACCATCATGGAAGGATATATGTATCACTTCCTCTTCCAAATCTCTTATGCCAGGAATCGGCTGGAGGAGGCAGCTGACTGGCTGCACCGCTTGCAGCGTCTCGCGCAAGACTGGCAACTGATGGATCTGTTGGTCAGAGGGGAACTGCTGTCAGCACAGCTCGAACTCGCAAGGAGAAATCTTTCTCCTGCCGGGCTGTCCCTGCAACAGCTCGAAGCCCTGATCGAGCAGGAGGGATTGGCGAACCATGCTCCTGCGATGGTCGCGCTGCGTGTGCAATGGTGGCTGGCTCAGGGGAATCTAATGGAGGCAGCGAAGTGGGCAGGGCAGACCAGCTTTTCTCCGGAGGCATGGAATCCTCTGCGCAAAAGAGAAGTGTTGACGCTCGTGCGCGTTTTTCTTGCACAACAAAAGTCAGCTCAGGCGATCGAGACGCTGGAACGCTTCAGAAAGCACCTTGACCGCCCAGGAGATATCGAGACTGCTCTCGAGTTTCTGGCGTTGTATGTCCTGGCCCTGCACCTGGGAGGGAAAAGAGAGCAAGTAACACGCGTTGCGGCTCGTCTGCTGGCATTGACTGAGCCAGAGGACTCTCTCCGCGTGTATCTGGATGCTGGACTTCCCATGAAACACGCACTCTTCACCCTTCTGAAAGCCCCGCAAGGGAACGAACTCTCCCCTGAGTCTGTTTTGATTTCTCGATCCTACGTGTCGCGCTTGCTGGCCGCCTTCGAGCAGGAGGAATGGCAGCCTCCTCCTGGAAAAGAGGCTTTGCCACACTTACCACAAAAAGCCGATCCACACCTGCCTACCGAGCCACTTTCTCCTCAAGAACAACGGGTGCTGCGCCTGCTCGTTGCCGGGCAGACCTACCTGGAGATGGCGCAGGCGCTCATCGTCTCCCCCAATACTATTAAGACGCAAGTCAGCAGTATCTATCGCAAGCTGGGGGTGAGCCGGCGTGCCGAAGCCATCGAGTTGGCCCGGCGCTTTCGCCTCCTCTAGTCATCTATGCGCCCGCAGCCTCCTGCCTGTTGTGGGATACTGCTTTCCGGTCGATCCCCCAACACCGTGACGATATCACCCGTTCAATCATGAACTGCGGTGATGTCCATGCCCTGCCTCCCGGCTATACTTTTCTCATGAAGACGACAGAGCACAACACCGCTGGAAGAGGAGAGGACATGAACGTTTCGATACGCGTCAAAGGGCATCTGGACCCATCATGGCGAGAGTGGCTGGAGGGATTACAGATCGTGCATGAAACAGATGGCACGTCCAGACTCTTCGGCCCCCTTCAGGATCAGCCAGCCCTCTATGGAGTGCTCACCAAAATCGGTCGTTTGAACCTGGTGCTGCTCTCGCTTGAAAGCAGCGAGCTGACGCACAAAGAATGAAAAGGAGAGCAGTTATGCACGAAGCCACTTTCCAAAACAGAACACCCCTCGCATTTGATCAGATGGGAGAGAGACAGATGACGCATGTTACGAAGCTGACGCGAGCGCTGCTGATCTGCGGCCTGATCGCGGGTCCATTCTATATCATCGTGGGCTTGATCCAGGCGCTCACTCGCCCTGGTTTCGACCTGCTGCGCCATGACCTCAGCCTACTCGCCAACGGCAGCCTGGGATGGATTCAGATCACCAACCTGGTGCTGACCGGACTGCTCGTCCTCGCCTTCGCGATCGGTATGCGGCAAGCACTGCCCGATGGTCCGGGGCGGATCTGGGGGCCGATTCTTCTAGGCATTTACGGTATCGGGCTGATCGGAGCTGGTTTCTTCACGGCTGATCCAGCCTTTGGCTTTCCTCCCGGGACTCCGGCGAATGCCCATGCGATCAGCTGGCATGGCCTTCTGCACATCGTCACCGCTGGCATCGGATTCCTGGCGCTGATCGCAGCCTGTTTCGTGTTCGCCCGCCGCTTTGCCTCTCGCAGGCAACGGGGATGGGCAGCGTACTCTCTGGCAACGGGCGTGATCTTCTTCGCCGCCTTTGTGGGAGTCGCCACAGGATCGGGGCAGACCTGGAGCGTCGTTGGCTTCTGGATCGGGATCGTGTTCGCCTGGGCATGGATCTGGGCGCTCGCAAGGAAGCTTTTGAGCTAGCTAAGACGGCCAGGAAACGCTGGCCGTCTAAAACCCAAGAAAAAAGATTATCCAAAAGACAGGAGAATATAATGAAATTTCGTGCCATCGTTCGAACTGAGCGGCAAGACTGCTACCGGTCTTCAGGTTCCAGCAGAGGTTGTAGCTCACCTCGGGTCGAGCAAGCGACCACCGGTCCTCGTTACCATCAATGGTCATACCTATCGCAGCACAATAGCCCCGATAGGCGGAGTATTCATGCTGCCCATCAGCGCAGAAAACCGCATGCTCGCCCATGTCAGTGCAGGTGACGAGGTGGAGGTGGAGGTCGAACCCGGCACTCAGCCTCGCGAAGTAAACGTTCCGCCCGATTTCCTGGAGGCGCTTGACCGCGACGCCGATGCCAGGCGCTTCTTCGATGGGCTCTCACCCAGCAACAAGCAGCGGATCGTACTCTCGATCGAGGGAGCCAGGACAACTGAGACACGGCTGCGACGCATCGACAAAGCAGTAGAGACGCTAAAAGAGGGCCGCATCTAATGCTCAGGGCACACGTATCGCCTGCGCCCCTGAGGATCAATGCTCTGCCGCATGCTCCAAGCTAGATGCGCACAAGCGCATCTACTCACTCGAACAGAACAACAAAAGATAGCAAAAGGAGAAAGAGAAGAAGGGCTACTCGTTTAGCCCTTGTGACGATCCTGGTCCAGGATATGCCGCGCGCGAAGAAGTGATCGACATCGATTCCTCAAGTTCCCTCCGGCCTTGACAGGTCCCTGCCGTCGCCCAATCGGGAAATACCCTGTATCACGCACGTTTGACGCACGGAGGAACCAGGACCATGAAGCAGCTCATATTTCTGGTGATCTGCGTCGCCATCCGTTTGCAAAACAATGAGTGGGCGCGGCTTTATGACCGCCTAAATGCTTGCATGCTGAATCTGCGGAATCACTCCTGCAAGACATCTCTGAAGCCTGATGCCAGGCCGCAAGAGGCAGAGACTCATTCCGCAATCTCTCGCTGGAAGCATATAGTCAAAGCAACATGTTCTTATGGCGAACGGAAGCAAACCTATGTTGGAAAGACCCGGTGTCATCGGCCGCGTCGCTGGTCAGATGATAGCAGCATTCTACGCGCTTCTCATGCGGGATGCCGAGCTGCTCTCGAAACTTCCACCTGGCCAGGAACTTCCACCACTCTTGTATGACCCAGAAGTGCATCGGAGGAATCGTCAAGGCCACTACAAGCCGTTAAAATCGATCCCTTTACCCAATACGATTACATCCCCTCCCGATTCTTTGGTGGAATGATCCCATATGTCTGAGGTTTGTTTTTCCTTCTCCATTATCACAAACGAGGGTGAACCGATTTCCTGGATGATGGAATGCGCTCACATCTCTCTTGAGCATGATCGCGACATCCCGTTGCTGTCAAAACTGGGTTCTCCATCATCTTCCGTGCAAAAAGCTCATCAACAAAGTGTCTTGGGGCTTCTACCTGCCCCAAAGCGGCCAGCGAAAAAGAGAAGTTCTCTGATAAGCTCATCCTGCATACAAGATGATGCCGAGCCCAATGTTGACAGCAAGGCCGACGGATTTCCGCGAAAAAGGGCGAAGCAAGACGAACGATGAACCCTGTAGACCGGCCTGTGGAGAGCATCGGTGAATACTGGCGAACAGTATTCACCGAGTCTCCCCTTCGGCATGCCAAGTAAAATACTCCAACCCCTTATACACCTCCAGCCGCCAGAGGAGAGGCTGGAGGCGCTTTTCATGCCACCGATTTTGCTAGTTGACAGCAATTTGACAGCAGTTTTGACAGCAACGGGATTGCCACGATCATGCTCAAGAGAGATGTGAGCGCATTCCATCATCCAGGAAATCGGTTCCCTTCGCTAAAACTACCTCAGCACTTCTTTTGCCACTGTTCAGTTTTCCCTTTCTATGCCATTTCTAGAAAATTTGTTGGCCAGGAGCGATTTTTACAGGGATCCCGGCCCTCCCTCTCCTCTCGCTCTCAAGCTGTAGTTCCTGCGTGTCTCTAGAGAGCGAGGAACCGCCTTCCTCGTTCTCTCAAGCAACCACAGCAGCCCTTCAGGCGTCCAGGCGATGCCGCATGAGACGCCCACGGCTCATAATCAAACGCAGTCGCTGCTCCGGCTGGGTGAGGACCGAGATGTCTTCCAGCGGGTTGCCGTCCAGGACGAGCAGATCGGCGAAGGCCCCTGGCTTGATCACGCCCACCTGTCCTTCCAGCCGGAGCAACCGTGCGGCGACCAGGGTTGCCGAGCGGATCACCTCGACCGGCGATTGCACCTGGCGACGCAGCGTGAACTCAGTGAGTTGATCCTCATGCATCCCACCGAGCAAATCTGTCCCGTAGACAATTGGCAGACCCGATCGCTGTGCAAGCTCGAGCGCCCGTAGCCCGGCATCCAGGACATCGAAGACCTTTCGGTAGCTCGAATCTGGTAACCCGAACTCGCGTCCGCGAGCGGCAAGTGAGGAGTAGGTCGCCAATGTGGGCACATAGAACGCCCCCGTCTGCTGGAAGAACGGGATGCTGCTCTCATCCATGAGGTTGCCGTGCTCGATGCTCCGAACCCCCGCCTCAAGCCCTCGATTGATGGCGCGTGAGGTGTAGGCATGGCCAGCCACATAGAGGTTGGCGGCCTCGGCCTCCTCGACGGCGGCACGAATCTCCTCCCGAGAGAACTGCGTGGAGTCCACCCGATCAGTGGGCGAGGCGACGCCACCACTCAACATTAGCTTGAGGTGCTGCGCGCCCCCACGGATCTGCTCGCGCGCTGCCCGTCGCACCTCATCCACCCCATCGCAGACCGTTCCCAGACCAGGACAGCAGGGACAGCCCTCCAGCATGTTTCGACCGCGACTGCGCATATCGGCGTGCCCACCCGTCTGGCTGAGCGCTTTGCCACCGAAGATGATGCGCGGCCCTGGCAAATAGCCCTCCTCGACCGCCTGTGCCAACCCATACTCGGCTCCCCCCACGTCACGGACGGTGGTGAACCCACGCTCGAGCATGCCGAGCAGCACACGAGCAGCGCGGGCCGTGACGTAGGGGGCAGACCACTCTGTCAGGGCTAGCAGGTCAGCGGTCACAGCCGTCACATGCACATGCGCGTCAATGAGTCCTGGCATCAGGGTCCGCCCGCCCAGGTCGAACACGCGGGCACCGCCAGCCTGCACGTCAGATCCCCCGACCTCCACAATGCGCTCCCCTTCGACCAGCACCCGACAATCGATGACCAGTTCACCACGCTCCACATCGAGGAGCGAAACATTGTGAAAGAGGGAGCGCGAAGAGGAATCCATCTCATAGCCTCCATCTCGCTTATCACCTGTCTCGTGGTCCAGGCACTGGCAGCCAGCACGAGCCGGAGACCAGTGCATTTCGGGGGCAAACTGAACGTTTGCGAGAACAGGTCACGTGTTGGTTCATTTTGAAAAACCGGGTACGCAGTAAGTGAACAATAGGTATCATGGTGAGTATAGTATGAGATCAGGAACACCTGCAACTGGTCGATCAATAGTATGTTTTCCGCTTACGTCTTCGGCTCATTCTCAACATACCCATGCCAGGAATGCAGTCTTCTCTTGTACTGTCGCGAAAACTGGGCTCAAACATGATATACTAAATGTCAAGTCTTTGCAGCGATGGAGAGACCCGCTTGCCGCAGACGGCCTTGTGGGATAGTATGGTGCCGGGTCAGTAGAGGCAGTTCGCGGAACTATCTGTATAATAGAACTGGTTGTTTCTCTTCTCACCGAAGAGAAGGAGGAGCGTATGCCCGCGAAACCGACCATCGAGCAACTGCGTACTATTGCAGACAGCTACCACATGCATCTTAGTGATGCAGATCTTCAGTCGTTCTCTGGTTTAATGACGGCAGCCCTGGAGTCGTACCGACGCATCGATCAGTTACCTGAACCAGCGCTGGCGGTCCGCTATCCGCGCACCGGTGGCTACCGTCCGACGGCGGAGGAGAATCCGCTCAACGCCTGGTATCAGAAGTGCTCTATTCAAGGGGCGCCAACAGGCCCTCTCACGGGTAAGCGTATCGCGATCAAGGATAATGTGTGTGTAGCCGGTGTCCCTATGATGAATGGCACCTCGGTTCTGGAGGGCTATGTGCCGGAGTTTGACGCAACTCTGGTCACCCGCATTCTGGATGCCGGGGGTGAGATTGTGGGAAAAGCGGTGTGCGAACATCTCTGCTTTTCAGGAGGAAGCCATACGTCCGACACCGGTCCGGTGCTCAATCCGCACGACCACACACGCTCAGCTGGCGGCTCGTCGAGTGGCAGTGCAGCCCTGGTCGTCACAGGGGAGTGCGACATGGCGATCGGTGGCGACCAGGGCGGCTCGATCCGCATTCCGGCTGCCTGGTGTGGAGCCTACGGCCTGAAGCCAACCTATGGGCTCGTGCCGTATACGGGCGTCTTTCCTATCGAACTAACGCTTGACCATACTGGCCCGATTGCATCCACCACTGCTGATGTGGCCCTGCTGCTCGAAGTGATTGCAGGCGATGATGGCCTTGACCCCAGACAGCGAGTCGTCACCACTGATGCATACAGCAATGCATTGACCGGAGATGCCACCGGATTACGCATTGGCATTGTACACGAAGGCTTTGGCTGGCCCGGACTTTCTGAGCAGGATGTGGATGAATTGGTGGAGGCATCGGCCCGGCGTTTTTCTGAGGTAGGAGCCTTGGTCAGTACGATCTCTGTTCCCGCGCACCATGATGGTATTCATATCTGGAATGGTATTGCGGTAGAAGGAGCCGCCATGCTGATGGTGCGCGGCAATAGTATGGGCACCAACTGGAAGGGGCATTACAGCGTTTCGTTACTGGATGCCTATGCGCGAGGACGCCTCACCAGGGCGGATGACCTCTCCGACACGGTGAAGATGGTCGTGCTGCTCGGCCAGTATATGCAGGATAGCTATCATGGGCGCTACTACGCGAAGGCACAGAACCTGGCACGCCTTCTCAGTAAGGCCTACGATGATGCACTGCAAAGCGTTGACTTGCTGGTCATGCCAACTCTGCCGATGAAAGCGACCAGGATACCCCCTCTGGATGCTTCGCGTGAAGAGAAAGTCGCCCGTGCGTTGGAAATGATTACCAATACCTGCCCATTTGACGTGACAGGCCATCCTGCGATGACTGTGCCCTGTGGACTCTCCAATGGCTTGCCCGTTGGTATGATGCTTGTGGGGAGGAAGTGGGAGGAAGCAACGGTGCTTCGCGCTGCCCACGCCTTTGAGCACATCAGCGGCTACGCCGTGCGCCCGCAGCACACGGCGATGCCCTCTGGCACTTCGTAGTGGAACGCCACCTTATCTGTTTCGCTTTGCGGGTAGCAACAACAACTAGCGCCGACCCTCCCACAGCACACGCTCCGCCTGATGGGGATCTTCCACCAGGTGCGAGGAGGTATCGAAGCGCATGGTCGCCCGTCGCTTCAGATCAAACTGCGGCCAACCAGGATTGCCACCGCGCGCAAAGGCAACCCAGGCGGCGTGCATGGTATCAGCGATCTGCTGGGGAGGATGCGTTCCCATGAGTCCCTCGAAGCCCTCTTTGTCGAGGGTGTCGAAGACAAATGGCATCTCCAGTGCGTGACAGGCACCCAGGCATCCATCAAACGTCGGGGACGGCCAGGCGAACTCGTACATGTAGGTCGTTCCGGTGCCCTGCCGCGCATGGGCCTCGGCCATGCGGATGGCTGGAATCCGGAAATGCCAGTCGGTGCCTAGGGCCGCGAGCAGCTCGCCAGGCGTCGCATCCTGCTGCGTTGCGCGGTAGGCGGCCAACGTTTCGGCGACCGACAGCCCATATCCAGCGATGGCCCTGCTCAGGAGCTCCTCGGTGACGGTGTTAATCGTTCCTGCAGGAACCAGATACAGCCGGTACTCGTCGGTATTGCTTCCGACCAGAACATCGATGTCGGCACTGGCTCCGGCAGCAAGCGCGTCGATGGGGCGGCCCGGCAGCAGGTCTCCGTCGATGACTGGCACGAATGGCAGCAGCGTGGTCGCGGCTTCTCCCCAGCGCGCCGGATCGGGATTGCTGGAGATGTCCCTGCGCAGTTGCTGCTGGGCCTGAACGAGGTGGCTGATGGGGACCGTTGCGAGAGCCTGCCGCCTCGGTTCAACGCCCAGCTTCTCTGCCAGTTGCTGGCCGATGCGTTGGGCGCTGGCCGGTGACATGACGTGATGACCCGCCCCACTCTGAGCAATGCTGCGGCGGAAGAGCCCCCTGGCGCGGGGCATTGCCATCAGCGTCGCGACGCTCATGCCGCCAGCCGACGCGCCAAAGATGGTGACGTTGCTGGGATCGCCACCGAAGCTGGCGATGTTCTCCTGCACCCAGGTGAGCGCAGCCATCTGATCGAGCAAGCCGAGGTTGGCAATGCCATCCCCCAGGCAAAGGAAGCCGTCGGCCCCCAGGCGATAGTTGAGCGTGACGCAGACCACTCCATCGCGGGCAAAGCGAGTCCCATCTGAGGTCGGCCAGGATCCCGATCCGTTGAGAAAGGCACCGCCATGAATCCAGACCATGACCGGCAAGCGCGCCTGTCCCAGATCCGGGGACCAGATGTTGAGGTTCAGGCAGTCCTCACCAGGGATATCCACCTCGGGGAGAAGGGCGTCGAGGGGCGGAAAATACGGGGCTTTGGGTGCCGTCGGGCCAGAGGTGAGTGCCGGGCGCACGCCTTCCCACGCCTGGACAGGTTGCGGCGGCTGAAAGCGATGGGGACCAAACGGCGCTGCCGCGTAAGGAATGCCTTTGAATGCCGCCACTCCTTGAGCCACGCTTCCCTGCACGGTCCCCTGGCGGGTTCTGACGATGGTTTGCATCCAATACCTCCTTCTTGCTCATTCTCTTTCTGGGAGTAGTATACCTCAAATTTCTTCCTGATCCACGACAGCAGGGAAAGCTCAGTCTCAAGCACCGACGACGTGGCTCTCTCCGAAAGCTTCGCCTACACGTCTCGTTGCTGGATGCTACAATGGACGATGAGGAGGTTTTGACCTATGCAGATGAATCAGGCGACGGATGTGGCTGTTCTCGGCGGTGGCGTCGAGGGGTGCTCGATTGCCTACCACCTGAGCAAAGCAGGCGTTCCAGTCAGCGTGATTGAGCGAGAGGAAATCGCGTCGGAGGCGTCGAGCGCGGCTGCTGGTCTGCTTGCGCCAGGGGGTGTGCTGACGGGACCCAAGGCGGGAGCGGATCTTTTTTTTGCCAGCTGGTCGATGACGCCTGCACTGATCGAGGAGATTGAGGCGGTGAGCGGAGTGCATGTGGAATATCAGCAAACGGGTTCATTGCACGTGGTGACCGACGAGGACCAGGAGGAGCACGTCCGCCGCTACGAACAGGCATGGCGAGCGCGCAACACCACGGTCGAATGGATGACGGGAGATGAGCTTCGCAGAGACGAGCCTTTGCTCAATCCTGAGATCACGACAGCCCTTTCTCTTCCGCACACTTCAAGCATCAGGCCACGTTTGATGACAAAAGCCTATGCCGAGGCAGCACGCGCGTTGGGGGCACACATCTATGAGCATACGGAGGCAACAGGCTTTCGGCTGAGCGGGAGCAAGGTGAGAGGGGTAGAGACGGCGCGAGGAGAGACGCTCGCATGCCAGCGCGTGGTGATTGCCGCGGGTGCCTGGTCAGCGCAGGTGGGAGAGTGGTTGGGTCTGGAGATTCCCGTGTTCCCGGCACGTGGGCAGATCCTTTCGCTCAGACAGCCAGAGACAGCGCTCAACCAGACGATCTTTGGCCGAGATATCTATGTGGTGCCCAAGGTTGATCACACGATCTCCGTTGGCGCGACAGTGGAGCGGGTCGGTTTCGAGAAAAGGAACACAGCAGGTGGTGTCCTCTGGCTCCTTCAGAGAGCGCTCAACCTGCTGCCGCAGCTAGAGGGGGCCGAACTGGTCCATATCTGGTCGGGCCTGCGCCCAGCTTCCCAGGATTCCTCTCCCATTCTCGGCACAGCGGCACCGTGGGAAAATGTGTTCCTTGCGACCGGCCACGGAGCAGGCGGATTTGAGTTGAGTGCCATTACCGGCCAGACGATCGCGGAATTGATGATAACTGGGAGGACGCCACCCTTGATTCAACCGTTTAGCATCGATCGCTTCGCGCAACAGGCGCATAGCAATACACAGCAATGATATCAGTCGTGACATGAAAAGAGTATTCAATGACCACAAACAATCTTCCTCAAGGAACGGTGCAGAACACCATTTCTCTGCTGCTTGGTCATCCAGACCCGGCGACGCTGCTGACAACAGAACTCCATCACGCCATGCAGCACGCCATCAATTCACCTCAATGCCTGACGGCACTCCAGTATGGTCCAGAGCAGGGGACACAAAACCTGATCGATTTCCTCGTAGGAAAAATCAATCGAGAACAAGGTGTGTCCCTTCGGTCTGACAATATCATGGTGGTCGCAGGCGCGACCCATGCTGTAGACATGCTGGCACGGCTGTACGTGAAACCAGAAGGTGTGGTGCTGGTTGAGGCACCGACCTATGTGGACGCCATCCATATTTTTCGGGATCATCATCGTGAACTGTGCTCCGTTCCCATCGATGAAGATGGCCTGATTCCAGGCGCGTTAGAAACACAGGTCACGCGGTTACACGAGCAAGGCAAAGCGCCCGGCATGCTCTACACCGTCCCGACCTTTCACAACCCGACGGGCCGCACGCTGTCTGAAACGCGCCGCCATAAGATCATTGAACTGGCCCGACGCTACGACTTCCTGATTGTAGAGGATGATGTGTATCGCGATCTCTCGTTTGAGGGCGAAGTGCCAGCGAGCTTCTACGCGCTGGCGAATGGCGACCGCGTCGTGAGCATTGGCAGTTTCTCCAAGACGCTTGCGCCCGGTTTGCGGCTTGGCTGGCTGGTCGGGTCCGAGGATGCCATCCAACGCTGTATCAACTGCGGAACAACACAAATGGGAGGTGGTGCAAACCCTTTTATGGCATACATCATTGCCGAATACTGCCGGAGCGGACAGTGGGGGCAGCATATTTCCCACCTACAAGCACGCTACAAAATGCGCCGCGACGTCGCCCTGTCCGCTCTGCAGCAGCACATGTCTGCTGATGTGGAGTGGACACATCCGGCGGGTGGCTTCTTCATCTGGCTCAGTTTGCCGAAGAACGTGTTTGCCCAACAGGTGAAGCAACTGGCTTTCCAGCAAGGGGTATCGCTGGCGGCAGGCGAAGGGTTCTTCGTGACCCCTTCTGATGGCGAGCACCATCTGCGCCTGACCTACAGTTGCGCTACACCCGGCGACATTGAGGCTGGCATTCGCATCCTGGCGCAGTGTATTCAGAGCGCAAGGAGAGATGGGTAGCATCGAGTGTCTACTACGAGGATGTTCGCCTGGATTTTCAGGAGACTTTGTGAGAACCAGTGTGCTCTCTGATACAGAGCGGTGAGTATCTATGGAGGCAGAAACGTGCAGCAACCTGAGCGCAAACAGCTTCCCTGGCACAAACGACAATGGCAGATCGGGACTCTTATAGGATTACGAGCCCCTGGCAAGGCTACAGGCTTCATTGAGCATGGGAGCAGTGCTGATGGGACTGCTTTGCACAGTGCGGTCCATGTGCTCGTCGGCTCACAGGAAGGGCCTGTGCTCTATGTCCAGGCCGCGATCCACGGAGATGAGGTGAACGGAGTGGAAGTCCTGCGCCGCCTGCTTCTGGAGCTTGATCCCACTTCTCTCAGTGGCGTAGTGATGGTTGTCCCTGTCGCCAATGGGCCGGGCTTCATCCACCATCGTCGTCGCAATTTCTTCGATGAGGAGGACATGAACCGGGTCTGGCCGGGCAAGGAGCGCGGCTCAATGAGCCAGCAAATCGCCTCCCACCTCTATCAACACGCGATTCGTCACGCCGATTACGTCGTGGATCTGCATACTGCCAGCAGCAATACGTTGCTGCACGTCGTCTATGCTCAGGGGGATGAGAAGAGCCGGAAGCTGGCCGAGGTGTTCGGGGGAGAGGTTCTGCTGGAGGAAGCCATTGATGATGATCTGAGACGCTCGCGCTTTACGGGCAAGCTGCGTAATGTGCTTACCGAGCGCGGAGTGCCTGCCATCACTCCTGAATTGGGAGGCGCGAACTGCCTGGAAGAAGAACCTGTTGCCCTTGGTGTACGCGGGATGACCAACATCATGAAACATCTAGGGATGCTCGAGGGCGAGGTTGCCCCACCGGAGCGACCTCACGTGACCCTGCGTGGCTCTCACCTGGATGAAGTGTGGGCGCGGCAGGGAGGCATCTGGATTGCTCAGGTGAAGGCAGGTGAACGGGTGCAACAAGGTCAACGCCTGGGCTCTCTCTATTCAGTGCGCACGTTCGAAACGGTGGAATGGGTGACCGCCCCTTACGATGGCTATATTCTTGGGGTAACAGACATCCCTGTCATCAATACTGGCGATGGCCTGGTCAACATGTGCCGCCTCGGTGAATGAGATGCGTTTCGTGAGGGGCTTGCTGCTAGAAGAAAGATTGTCTCGGTCAGTTTTTTCACCGCTTCACCGCCTTTGAGCACCAGTTTGACGTTCGCTGGATTGACGAGTTTTTGAATGTCTTGATGGCTTGTTGAAACGCATGTGGGCAGAACTCGACCCTGTTGGCGAAAGGAAACCCAGGTGGAAGAAGGAAGATGGTAGAATAGCAGAAAGAGCGAACCAAGGTCACATGAGAGTGAAAGAGAAGGAGCAAACGGATGTCGTTACAGCCTCAAGCGATCCCGCCCATTCCTGAAGAAACCGCTCGTGTTGCCCGTGCTATTTTTCCATCAGGAAACCGTTATATGCGATTAAGAGATGAATTAGGCACGATCTACACCGATGAACAATTTGTCGCACTCTATCCGGCAAACGGGCAATTCGCCGAGCAACCCTGGCGGATTGCCTTGTTGCTGGTGATGCAATATATGGAGAATTACACGGATCGTCAGGCGGCGGAAGCCATGAAAACGCGTATCGGCTGGAAATATGTGTTGAGCCTGGAATTGACCGATGCAGGTTTTGATTTCTCGGTGCTTTCGGAATTCCGCCAGCGTTTGATGGCAAGCGGGCAGGAAGAGCAGATTCTCAACACGCTGTTGCAGATCTGTCGAGAGCGAGGCTGGCTCAAAGAACGTGGCAAGCAACGCACCGATGCGACGCATGTGCTGGCAGCCATTGGGACCATGAACCGGCTCGAATGTGTGGGAGAAACGCTGCGTGCAGCACTCAACAGTTTGGCCGTGGTGGTTCCCGATTGGGTGCGTGCTTCTGTGCCGGGGGAATGGTATGAGCGCTATGGCAACCGCATGGAAGAGTTTCGCATGCCCAAAGAAGCGACAAAGCGGCAAGCGTTCGCCGAGCAAATCGGAACGGACGGTTGGCGGTTGCTGAGTGCTGTCCGCGCCGAAGATGCTCCCACTTGGCTGCGCGACATTCCTGCGGTTGAGGTGTTGCGGCGGGTCTGGGTACAGCAGTTTGTGCTCACGCAGGACAAGCTCTCTTGGCGCTCAGATGACAACATCCCTCCAGCTTCTGTGCTCATTTCCTCTCCCTATGATCCCGATGCGCATATGAGTATCAAGCGCAGTACGGTCTGGACTGGATACAAAGTGCATGTGACGGAAACCTGTGAGGAAGAGGCTCCCCATTTGCTGATCAATGTGGAGACCACCGCAGCCACGACCCAAGATATTGAGGAAACGGAGCCGATTCATCAAGCCCTGGCCAAGAAACATCTCTTGCCCTCTGTGCACGCCCTGGATACAGGATATGTAGATGGCCCTCATCTGGTCAGCAGTTCATGCCAGTACGGAATCGAGGTTCTGGGTCCCGTCATTGTTGATCCTTCATGGCAGGGGCGAGCTGGGCAAGGCTTTAGCGTGAGTGATTTTGCCATTGATTGGCAAGCGCATCGGGTGACCTGTCCCCAAGGCAAAACCAGCCGGAAATGGAAGTGGGCCTACAATGCCCATGGGGGTGGGCGCATCCATGCTGAGTTCGGGAAGCAAGACTGTCTGGCCTGCCCATGCCGTTCACTGTGCACGACGGCACCTAGCAGCCCTCGTCAAATCTCTTTTCATTCACAAGCTCAGCATGAAGCCATTCAGTCGGCCAGGAAACGACAGACCACTCAGGAATTCAAAGAGCGTTACGCAATACGTGCAGGGATTGAAGGAACGATCTCTCAAGGGGTGCGCGCCTTCGACCTGCGCCGGAGCCGCTACATCGGACAGGCAAAGACGCATCTTCAGCATATCATCACTGCTACTGCTATTGACGTCACTCGCCTACTTGCTTTTCTTATGGGTATTCCGCGAGATGGCACCCGTATCTCTCGCTTTGCTGCCCTTGCTCTCTAAGCCTTTCGCCAACAGGGTCCTATTTTGCGCTGGGGTCTGTTAGTCCAACGAGATATGAGGCAGGCCTAGGATTCGTGCAAAAATCTATCAGAGGAGTCTCGTGCGGCTTCTCAAGGTCATTCAGGGGCACGCATTTCGCTCAGCAGGGCCACTCGCCCCGGCTAGAGCTCGGCTGCCTGCTCGGGGCGGCTGCTCTCCTCATCCTGCTCATCCGCCTCGTCCTCCAGGGCCCCCAGGGCGCGCAGCGACGCCTGTTGGGCCCCGGAGAGCCCCCGGATGCCGGTGATGTTGAGGCGCTCGTAGGGCCGGTCGCGACGCAGGGTGCGCAGGTGTTCGCCGCTATGCACATCCCAGATCCTGATGGCCCCATCATCGCCGCAACTGGCGATTCTTTTGCCATCGGGGCTCACCTTGAGGGCCTGCACCGTCCCCTGATGGGCTTCTCGCACCCGCAGGCACGCTCCGCTCTGCAGGTCCCACCAGCGCAGTCTGCCATCACTGCCTCCACTGAGCAGCCGATCCCCGACCGGATGCCAGGCGACTGCATAGAGCACACTCGCCAGCCCCTGCAGGGCGGCCAGGCGCTCCCCACTGTGGGCATCCCACACGAAGAGCTCCCCGCCCTCTCTGCCACCACCACCGGAGGCCAGCCGCCTCCCGTCTGGACTCCAGGCCACGC
>WNFX01000671.1_pt1 | contig 36517 bp, 31 predicted proteins | sample 5400111 | NCBI WGS metagenome assembly WNFX01 (sample SAMN13153363, study PRJNA577476) | soil metagenome | isolation source: 40 cm soil or saprolite under grassland replicate 1 | place: USA:California | collected 2016-06-15 | reverse complement strand
CGTGGCCGTGCAGCTCACCGAGAACGTGGTCGGGCCCGTCCCCCCGGCGGGCACCGTCACCGTGCGGGGGTTCGCTCCGCTCACCGTGCAGTTGCTCGGCACGTTACTTAGCGACACCTGATAGTCGCCGGAGGTGACGATGGCGGTCACAGTGGCGTTGGCGCCGATTGGTTGGCTCGTCCCCGTTGGGAAGCTCGGCCCCGTGACGTTGAGCGTGTAGCCCGTAGGCTGGTTCTGACCCGTGGTGGCCGTCGTGACCGAGAGGGTGCCGGTCGTGGCCGTGCAGCTCACCGAGAACGTGGTCGTGGTCGTGGTGCCCGCGGTGATGCTCACCGTGCGCGGGTTCGAGCTTACGGTGCAGTTCTGCGCCAGCCCGTTGAGCTGCACGGAGTGATTTCCAGGCGACAGTCCGCTGAAGGTCACGCTGGTGTTGATGCCGATGGCTTGGCTCTGACTCCCGTCCACCACGACCGTATAGCCGTCGGGATCGAGGTTCGACCCCGTCGTGCTGGTCGTGACCGTCAGGCTGCCGGTCGTCGCGGCACAGCTCACCGCGAACGTCGTCGAGGCGGTGCCGCCCGCGGGCACCGTGACCGTGCGGGAGTTCCCGCCGCTCACCGAGCAATTCGAGGAGATGCCGGAAAGCGCCACGTTGTGATCGCCCGCCGAGAGCCCGGTGAACGTGACGCTGCCGTTCGTCCCGATTGCTTTGCTCGTGTTCCCATCGACCGTGACGGTGTAGCCGTCGGGATCGAGGCTCGAGCCGGTCGTACTGGTAGTAACCGTCAGGTCGCCGGTCTTTGGGATAGCGGCACAGCTCACCGAGAAGCTCGTGGTCCCCACCACGCCAACGATAAGCGAGACCGTCCGCGGGTTGTCGCCGCTCACCGTGCAGTTCGAGGCGACGCCGGAGATACCGACCGTGTGATCGCCTGCCGCGAGTCCTGTGAACGTGACGAGCCCGTTCGCGCCGACGGACTGGCTCGACGAGCCATCTACCGTGACGGTGTAGCCATCGGGATCGACATCGGAACCGGAAGAAGCCACGGTGACGGCGAGGGTAGCGAGGTCGGGCAGCGGCAGCAGGGCCGCATCGGGCTCCGGACTCTCTGAATCGTTACACGCGGTCGCGCCGAGCAGTATCGCGACCGCCGCTGCCAACCAGTGCCGTCCAACGACGCGTACCATGAGGCTTTCCTCCGGAAGGGTCCGAGCTGCGCCTACAATTCGCAGAGCCCCGGCGGCAAAAACCGGACCGATTCCTAGTGCAGCCGGCGGCAACAGGTTAGTGCCGTCCCACCACGGCGCCGGCGCGGCACAGTGCCGCGTGCCTGCGCCGTGGCGAGCGAACAGCATCGCGAATACGGCCCGTTGCTCCCGCGCAACAGCCGCGCTCATTGGAGTGGTCCCTACCGAGCGGGAGGGACAGCCCGCTTTTTGCAAAGGCTTACGACGTTTCTGGTGGGTGTCCCACGCCGGCTGTGCGAGGAGTGGCATGACCGATCGACTCAGGGAGTCGGGATTGAAGGTGTTCGCGACCTGCCCGCCGTCGTTCACGGCGTCCCCGCTGACTTACCGCCGGGACGTGGTGGACGTCGCGCGATGGAGCGAGGCCGCGGGGTGCGAGGGGATCCTCGTCTACACCGATAACAGCCTCGTCGACCCGTGGCTCGTGGCCCAGCAGATCCTCACGCACACCAACCGGCTCTGCCCGCTCGTCGCGGTGCAGCCGGTCTACATGCATCCCTATGCCGTCGCCAAGATGGTCGCGACGCTCGGGTTCCTCCACGGGCGCCGCGTCTACCTCAACATGGTTGCGGGCGGCTTCAAGAACGACCTCGAGGCGCTGAACGATCCGACGCCCCACGACGAGCGGTACGCCAGGCTGGTCGAGTACACGACGCTCATCATGCAGCTGCTCGGCAGCACGCGACCCGTGACGCTGGACGGGCGCTACTACCGGGTCACCCAGGTGAAGCTGACGCCGCCGCTCGACCCCGCACTCACACCGGGCGTGTTCGTCTCCGGGTCGTCGGACGCGGGATTGGCGGCGGCCCGACAGCTCGGCGCGCTCGCCGTGCGCTACCCCAAGCCGGTGGCCGAGTACGAGGCGGCGCCGCCGATCGACGCCGCCGCGCTCGGGATCCGCATCGGGATCATCGCCCGCGAGGACGCGAGCGAGGCATGGGCCGTCGCCCACGCCCGGTTTCCGGAAGACCGGCAGGGGCAGCTCACCCACCAGCTGGCGATGAAGGTCACCGATTCGGAATGGCACCAGCAGCTCTCCCGCCTCGGGGAGAGCGCCGCGGGGGAGGACCAGCCGTACTGGATGGTGCCGTTCGAAAACTACAAGACGTTCTGCCCCTACCTGGTGGGGAGCTACGAGCGGGTAGCGGACGAGATCGCCCGCTACGTCCGGCTGACGCATCTTGAGGCACCTGTCGTGTTGCGCTGCGACGACACGGCGCCCGCGTGCCGCAATGGCCGCGTCTTCGGCACCGCCGCCGCGTGGCCCAAACCGTGCGGAGGAACGGGTACGGGGCACCGTTCTCATCCCATGAAACTGCTGCCGTTAGACCGCCCTGAGCTGATCGAGCTCGCTGCCGGCTGGCTGGGCAAGGAGGAGAACTCCAAGTGGCTGGACTTCGGCACCGGCGTCCACGCCGTGACGGCCGTGTCCCTCAAGATCATGACGCAGCGGGATCTCCACGTGCTGCGAGTGTTCACGCCGAATGACAGCGACGTGCCGATCGGCGTGTGCGGACTGTCGAACGTGGATCGCCGCTTCAAGACCGCCGGCTCGCTCTGGGTCGTGCTCGGGGAGAAGCGCTACGGGGGCTATGGTCGCCGCGCCGCGTGCAAGCTACTGACCATCGGCTTCGGCGAGCTGGGGCTCGAAGCGGTGGGTGCCTGGACCGTGGAGGTCAACGCGGCCGCCCGTCGGGGGCTGGAGTGGCTCAACTTTCGATACATCGGGCGGCAGCGACGGTGTCACTGGATCGATGGCCGGCCGTACGATCGGCTGCTGTACGACCTGCTGGCGACGGAGCACCGCGAGCTCAACCATGACTGACGTCCGGGACCTGGAGGCGCAAATCGCAGCGCTGTTCGCCGAGCGCCTCCAGGTGGAGGTGCCGTCGCCGGACTTGGATCTGTTCGAGGGCGGCGTGGTCGACTCCCTGAGGTTCGTCAAGCTGCTGACCTCGCTCGAGCAGCGATTCGGCTTCCGCGTCTCGTTCGAGGAGCTCGAGATCGACGATTTTCGCACGCTCCGCCACATCGCCCGTTTCGTGGCCTCGAAGCAGTCCCCTCAGGTGCGACGCGTGAGCGCGTCGTAGCTCGCTCCCGGACCGGGACGCAGCGACCCCGCAGTGCCGTGACCGGCGCTGCGGGGTCTCGATTGTCGCGGATGGGCCTGAGTGGAGTTGAGCCACTGACCTCACGTCCCTTATATACCTTGACACGCATATGCTCTGTGGAGTATATTAAGACCATGGGATCTGTGTTCGAAATCATTGCGGAGCCGAACCGCCGCGCGATCCTGAGCCTCCTGGTCTCGTCCCAACAGTCGGTGGGAGAGATCGAGCGCCAGCTTCGTATGCCGCAGCCGACCGTGTCAAAGCACCTGCGGGTGCTGCGCGAAGCCGGTTTCGTGGAATCCACGGTGGACGCACAGCGCCGTCTCTACCGACTGAAACCTGAACCACTTCAGGAGGTCGCTGCCTGGCTGGCTCCGTTCCGGCGGTTCTGGTCCGCTCAGGTGGATGCTCTCGAACGTCACCTCGACCGCATGGATCAAGCAGCACCAACCAAACGGAAGACAAGGAGAAAAAGATGACCGCTCGCGAGCAGTACACACCTGGTCCGGCCAGCGGGGCGCAGGTACGAAAGGAGGCAGAGAACTGGACGCTCATTCTCGTCAGAGAACTGCGTCACTCGCCGGAAAAAGTCTGGCAGGCGCTTACCGACCCGGCGCAACTGCGCGAGTGGGCGCCCTTCGACCCCGATGGGAGCCTGGGTACGGTTGGAAGCACGGTGAAGCTCACCACGGTGGGAGCGCCCACGCCGCACGTTACCGACACAACAGTGACGCGAGCCGACGCTCCCAAGGTGCTTGTGTACAACTGGGGTGGCAGCGATATCCGGTGGGAACTCGAAGCCTTTGGTGGCGGCACGCGCCTGACGCTGTGGACCAACATCGATCGCCGCTTCATCTCGATGGGTGCTGCCGGGTGGCACATTTGCTTCGATGTTCTGGATCACCTTCTCAGTGGAACTCCCATCGGCCGCATCGTTGGTGGTGAGGCGATGAAGTTCGGCGGCTGGCAGCGATTGAACGCCGAGTACGCAAAGCAGTTCGGCGTTGAGACCCCCGGTTGGCCGACCAACGCCCCGAAGCGTTGAATCCAAGGAGGAAAAAACCCATGGAATCGACCCTGCAGCAGCCCACGGACCTGCGCATGCCCCGCTTCAAAGGAATAGTCATCGGCTTCTGGATCGTCACCGCGCTCTTCTGCTTGCAGATAGGCTTCACCGCCTACGCGGAACTGCGCCTGCCGCAGGTGGCGGAGGCGTTCACCCGCCTCGGCTTCCCCGCCTACTCCTTCCGGGTGGAGCTCTCGTGGGCCAAGCTCCTCGGCGTGGTGCTGCTGCTTGCGCCGGTGCCGGCGCGGCTCAAGGAGTGGGCCTACGCCGGCTTCGCCATCAACCTCGGCTCGGCGCTCATCGCCCACCTCTCGGTGGGCGATGGCCCGGAGGCGTGGGGCTGGGCGGCGGCCACCGGCGTGCTGTGGGGGCTCTCGTACTTCTTCTGGCGCCGCGTGCAGGCCACGCCGGCGAGCGCCTGACCGCAACTTCTAGGAGGAGAACATGAAAAAATCGGGCGCGAGCCAAGGCCAGTCGGCATCGGAGCTGATCTCGAAAAGAATCGCCGAGCTCGGGGACTGGCGCGGGGAAACCCTGAGCAGAATGCGCAAGCTCATCAAGGCAGCAGACCCGGACGTCGTCGAGGAGTGGAAGTGGATGGGCACTCCGATTTGGTCGCACGACGGCATCATCTGCACCGGCGAATCCTACAAGAATGTCGTGAAGCTTACCTTCGCCAAGGGCGCGTTTCTGAAGGATCCGGCCCGTCTCTTCAACTCGAGTCTCGACGGAAACGTACGCCGCGCGATCGACATCCACGAAGGAGAAAAAGTTGACGCGTCCGCCTTCAAGGCGCTCGTTCGCCAAGCGGTCGCCCGCAACAGTCTTGGCAAGTCGAAACCTTCAAAGAAAGCGAAGTCCTAAGGGATTCCGCCGCTGAACAGGTCCGACATCGGGGTGGCGGAGGTGTGGAAAAGCCCCCGCCAGGTTTACGCTGACAGGGGCTAACTCGTTGATGGGCCTGAGTGGAGTTGAACCACTGACCTCACGCTTATCAGGCGTGCGCTCTAACCACCTGAGCTACAGGCCCTACCCCTCACTCCCAATCGCGCCTCGGCCCCTTCTTCGGCCGAAACTCCTCGTCCTCTTCGTCGTCGAACTCGTCGTCCAGGTCGTCGTATTCGTCGAGGTCGTCCAGATCCTCCTCGTCGAGCTCGTCCTCCTCCAGCTCGTCGTCGAAGTCCTCGTCCAGGTCCTTGTCCTCTTCGAAGTCTTCGAACTCCTCGTCGTCGAGACTGTCGCTGCGACGCTTGAGCGACCAGTCCGACGTCTCACGGGACAACATCGTCACCCCCAGCTGAGGTTGCGGTTGATGGTTTGAACGAGCGATCCGGCGCTGCCTTACGACTCCTCGGCCCGCGCGTTTCGAGCGAGCTTGCGGCGCTCCGTGGCGCCCAGGGCCCGCTTGCGCAACCTGATGGACGACGGCGTCACTTCGATTAATTCGTCGTCCTCAATGTATTCGAGCGCGAGCTCCAAGGTGATCTGCCGCGGCGGCTCGAGTATGATCATCTCGTCCGACGCGGTGGTCCGCATGTTCGTCAGCTTCTTCTCCTTCGACGGATTTACGTCCATGTCGTCGGTCCGGGCGTTCTCCCCCACGATCATGCCTTCGTACACCGGGTCGCCGGGCTTCACAAACATCGTGCCGCGCTCTTGCAAATTGAAGAGCGCGTACGCCACCGCCACCCCCTGCCGGTCGGCGACCATCACGCCCCGGCTCCGCCCCGAGATCGGCCCCGCCCACGGCCCGTAGTCGTAGAAGCGGTGATGCATGATTCCCGTCCCCCGTGTGTCCGTCAAGAACTCGGAGCGGTACCCCAGCAAGCCCCGGGCCGGCACTTTGAACCGCATCCGGACGGTCCCCACTCCCGGGTTCTTCATGTCGAGCAGCGTCGCCCGGCGGGGGCCGAGCTTTTCCATCGCCACGCCCAGGTACACCTCGGGACAGTCGATCATCAGCTCCTCATACGGCTCCAGCTGCTCCCCGTTCGGCCCCTCACGCGGGATGATGCGCGGCCGGCTCACCTGGAACTCATACCCCTCGCGCCGCATCGTTTCCATCAACACGCCGAGGTGCAGCTCTCCCCGGCCCGATACGGTGAACGTCTGGGGATCATCCGTCTCCTCCACCCGCAGGGCCACGTTGCGCTCCAGCTCCCGGAACAGGCGCTCCCGCAACTGCCGGCCGGTGACGAACTTCCCCTCCCGCCCGGCGAAGGGGGAGTCATTGACCTTGCAGTCCACCGAGATCGTCGGCTCCTCGACTGCGATGCCCGCCAGCCGCTCGAGGTGGTCCGGCGCCGTGATCGTCTTCCCGATCTCGACGCCGGCCAACCCGGCGAGCGCCACGATTTCGCCCGCCTCGGCCTCCTGCAGCTCCACCCGTTCCAGCCCCTCGAAGCCGAACAGCTTCACGACGCGCGCTTGCTCGTAGGCTCCGTCTCCCAGAGGCCCAGGGGCGCCCAGCGGCAGCAGCGCGACGGTGTCGCCTACCCGCATCCGCCCCCGCTCGATCCGCCCGATCGCGATCCGGCCCAGATACGACGAATAGTCGAGCGTCGAAACCAGCATCTGCAGCGGCCCGCTCACGTCCGCCCGGGGCGCCGGGATCGTGCTCAGGATCGTGTCGAACAAGGCCTTCAGATCGGTCCCCGGCGCCTGGAGGTCGAAGGTCGCCGTGCCCGCCCGGCTCGATGTATAAAGGAAAGGGCAGTTGAATTGCTCGGGCGTCGCGTCCAGCTCCAGAAACAGCTCCAGCACCTCGTCGTGCACCCGCAGCGGCTCCGCGTCCTGGCGGTCGATCTTGTTGACCAGCACGATCGGCTTCAACCCCAGGGCCAACGCCTTCCCTGCCACAAACTTGGTCTGCGGCATCGGCCCGTCGGCGGCATCCACCAGCAGCAGGAAGCCGTCCACCATCCGGAGGATCCGCTCCACTTCGCCTCCGAAGTCCGCATGCCCCGGGGTGTCCACGATGTTGATCTTGGTGTCGCCCCAGCGTACTGCCGTGTTCTTCGCCAGGATGGTGATCCCCCGCTCGCGCTCCAGCGGGTTCGAGTCGAGCACCCGCTCACCTACCTGCTGGTTGGCGCGGAACACCCCCGCCTGGCGGAGCATCTGGTCCACCAGCGTGGTCTTCCCATGGTCGACATGGGCGATGATGGCGATGTTGCGAATCTGCAAGGGGCTACGTCCTGCCTGTGCCTATGTGAGGGGCGAGGTATGTGAGGGGCGCAGTATAGGAAGGGGGCTCGGAAAAGACAAGCGGGGAAGTCACACAAGGACTTACTCGCAGGTCTGGTCCCGCTCCATCTGCACCGTCACGTGGCGGATCCCCATCCCCCCCAGGCGGTCTTGCACCGCTTCCAGTACGCGCTGGTTGTCGGCCGGGTTCTGTACCACCAGGTGCCCGCTCATGGCGATCACCCCGCTCGTTACGGTCCACACATGCAGGTCGTGAATCGACGCTACACCAGGGACCGTGGCGATGCAGTCGTGCACCTCAGAGAGCGCGATGTGGGCCGGCGCGGCCTCGAGCAGCACGTCGGCGCTCTCCTTCACGAGGCGCCACGCGCTGGCGAGGATCAGCAGGGAGATGAAGATCGAGATCAGCGGGTCGGCGGCGATCCAGCCGGTCGTCAGGATGATCGCACCCGCGGCGAGCGCCCCGCCCGAGCCGAGGGCGTCGCTCAGCAGGTGGAGATACGCACCCCGCTCGTTGAGCGAGTGGTTGTGGCCTCGGTGCAGGAGCGCCGCTCCCGCGACGTTGGCGACGAGCCCAAGCCCGGCGACGGCAGCGACCAGTCCACCCTGGACTGGCGCGGGGTCACTCAGCCGGTGCAGCGCCTCGATCGCGACGCCGATGGAGATCGCCAGCAAGGCCGCGCCGTTCACCAGCGCGGCCAGGATCTCGAGCCGCAGTAGTCCGAAGGTGCGCTCCGCCGTGACGGGGCGTTGGGCCAGGTACGCGACGCCCAGCGAGAGCCCCAGCGCCCCGACATCGGCGAGCATGTGACCCGCGTCCGCGAGCAGCGCCAGCGAGTGCGCCACCCAGCCGCCCACGGCCTCGGCGACCATCACCACCGCCGAGATCCCCAGCACGACCGCCAGGCGACGCCGGCTTTCGGCGCGCAGCGGCGCGCGGTGGGTGCACTGGACTTCGAGGGGGAGAGCGGACATCAGAGGTCAGACATCAGATATCAGAGATCCTGGCGAACATCTGACGTCTGATGTCTGACGTCCGATGTCCGCATCCGCACCGCCTCCGCATGTCCGAACAGTCCCTCCGCTTCCGCCAGCGTGATGATGTGCGCGGCATCCTCCGCGAGCTGTCGCTCGGCGTACCCGATCACGCTGATGCGCTTCACGAAATCGTACACCCCCAAGGGCGAAACATACCGGGCGGTTCCGCCGGTGGGCAACACGTGGGACGGACCGGCGAGGTAGTCGCCCACCGGCTCGGGCGTCGCGGCGCCGACGAAGATCGCTCCGGCGTGTCGGATGCGGCGCGCCATGGGCCACGGGTCGCGCGTCAGGACCTCGAGGTGCTCAGGCGCGCGCCGGTTGGCGACTTCGACGGCACTGTCCAGATCGGGAACCACCACCACCACGCCGTGTCCGGCGAGCGAGCGCTCGACGATCGCCTTCCTCGGCGCGCGGGCGACCTGGCGCGCCACTTCAGCTTCGAGCGCATCCGCCAGCGCCGTGCTCGTGGTGACGCACCAGGCGCAGGCGTCTTCATCGTGCTCGGCCTGGGCGATCATGTCGGCCGCGACGAAGCGCACGTCCGCGGTCTCGTCGGCGATGATGAGCACTTCGGTCGGTCCCGCCAGCATATCGATCCCGACCTCCCCTGCCACCTGCCGTTTCGCCTCAGTCACGAACCGGTTGCCCGGACCCACGATCTTATCGACCCGCGGGATCGTGCGCGTGCCGTAGGCCAGCGCGGCGATCGCCTGCGGACCGCCGATCCGGAACACCCGATCCACTCCGGCCAGGCGCGCGGCGGCCAGCACGACGCCGGGCGTCTCGCCCCCGCGGCCGGGCGGCGTGACCATCACGATCTCCGCCACTCCGGCGACGACCGCGGGGACCGCATTCATGATTACGGTCGAGGGATAAGCGGCCTTGCCCCCGGGGACGTACAGCCCCACCCGATCGAGCGGCACCACCCGCATTCCTATCTCGGTGCCGTGCGCGTCGCGCTCGAGAAAGCCCTCATCGGCCTGGCGGGCGTGATAGTCCCGCACGCGCCGCACGGCCATTTCCAGAGCCGCGCGAACTGCGCGAGGGATGGTGTCGAGTGCGTCCTGACACCGGACACTGGGCACCTCCCACTGCTCCGGCGGCAGGTCCACGCCGTCGAGCCGCTGCGTGTGCTCGCGCACGGCCGCGTCGCGGGAGGCGCGCACGTCGTCCAGGATCGCGCGCACGGCGCGCGCGGTGTCAGGGTCGGCCCCGCCGATCCGCGGCAGGTGGGGCGCCAGCACATCATACGGCGGCGCTTGAAGTCGAGTGAGCACCGGCTATGTTCCCGCCTCTATGCCCGGGCCTCTGTCGCAGTCGATCGGCATGCGCCTCATCGCAGTCGTGCTGCTGGTCCTCGCCAACGCGTTCTTCGTCGCGGCGGAGTTCGCGCTCGTCGCCGCGCGGCGCACGCGCATCGACGCCCTGGTGCGGCGCGGCGACCGGAAGGCTAAGACCGTCCAGTCGGCGTTGCAAGATCTCTACCGGCAGCTCTCGGCCGCACAGCTCGGCATCACTGTCGCCTCGATCCTGCTCGGCTACGTGGCCCAAGACACCGTGGCCCACCTGTTCCACGACTGGTTCGCCGCGCTGCCCTCCGCACTCGGCTTCCTCACGCGGGGCGGCGTCGCGTCGACCGTCGCCGTGGCGGTGATTTCCTTCCTCCACGTGGTGTTCGGCGAGCAGGCGCCCAAAGCCTGGGCCATCACGTATCCCGAGGGGACGAGCCGCTGGATCGCAGCGCCGCTGATCTTCTTCTCCTGGATCACGCGGCCGTTCACCGACCTGCTCAACTGGAGCGCCAACCGCGTCGTGCGGCTGCTGGGGATCCGGAGCACGACCGCCGAGCTCGAGCGGATCCACTCCCCCGAGGAAATCCGGATGCTCGTCGAGCAGAGCCGCAAGACCGGGCGCCTCGCGGCCGACGACGCGCGCCTCCTCGAAGGCGTGTTCGAGTTCAGCGAGAAGACGGCACGCGAGGTGATGACCCCCCGCACCGACATCGTCGCGCTGCCGATCGACCTCACGCTCGAAGAGGCAGCGGATCAGGTCGCCGTCGCCGGGCGCTCCCGCTACCCCGTGTACCGCGAGACGCTCGACGACATCGTCGGCCTCGTCCACGCGAAGGACATCCTCGCGGGGCTCCGATCGGCGAAGGGCGGCTCGCTCCGCGCCATCCTCCGGCCAGCCGTGTTCGTGCCCCGTACCCGCGAGGTGGAGGACGTGCTGGCGGACATGAAGCGGCAGAAGATTCACCTCGCCATCGTGCTCGACGAGTTCGGCGGCACTGCGGGGCTGGTCACGATGGAGGACCTGCTCGAGGAGATCGTCGGGCAGATCTACGACGAGTACGACCGCCCCAGCGCAGACACCCGTGCGGCGCCGGGAGAGGGCGCGCCCTTGCTGCCCGGCGCCATGCCACTGCGCGACGTGAACCAGACGTACGGCCTCGACCTCGACGAGACGAGCTACACCACGATCGGCGGCTACCTGTTCGGCACGCTCGGCCGGCTTCCCAAGGTCGGCGACCACGTAGCCGTGAAGGGCGCGGCGTTCGAGATCGTGGAAATGGACGGCCGCCGAGTCGGCGCGGCACGCCTGCTCCAGCGCGCCGCCGGTGAGGGAGCGGCGCAATGACCCGCAGTTCCTCCATCGCCCCCATTCCGCCGGGCGCGCTCGATCTCGCGGGCGACGCGGTGCGTCGCCGGCGCGTGCTCCAGGGCCGCATGCTCGAGCGGCTCGAGCGGGCCGGCTACGAGGAGATCATCCCGCCCACCTTCGAGTACGCCGAGGTCTTCGTGCGTGCCGGCGGCGGGGCGGCGGACATCGCGGACCGGCTGATTCGCTTCCTCGACTTGGACGGCAAGCTGCTGGCGCTGCGCTACGACTTCACTGCCAGCGTGGCGCGCCTCGCCGCCACCAAGCTCGCCGACCGGCCGACGCCGCTGCGCCTCTCCTACGCCGGCAAGGTATTCCGCCAGGACCCCGAGCGGGAAGGGCGCCGGCCGCGCGAGATCCTCCAGGTGGGCGGTGAGCTGCTGGGGGAAGGCGGCGTGGGGGCGGACGTCGAGGTGCTGCGGCTCGCGCTCGCGCTGGTGGGCTCCGCTGGTGTCGCAGAATTTCAGCTGAACCTGGGCCACGTCGGCGCCCTCGCGCCTGCGCTCGCGGCCCTCCCACTCGACGAGCGCGTTGCGGTGCGGCGTCTGATCGACCGGAAAGACGCCGCCGGACTCGCCGCCGCCGCGCCCGGCCCGCTGACCGAATTGCCGTTCATCATCGGCCGGCGCGAGGCGCTGGACCGCGCCGCCCGGGTGATCGACACCGCGCCCGGACCGAACGATGCGATCGCGCGGCTCGAGGCGATCGACACCGCCCTGTCCGAGAGCGAGCGACGTCACGTCGTGTACGACTTCGGCGAGGTTCGCGGTCTCGACTACTACACGGGCATCCACTTCGAGATCTTCGTCGCGGGAGCGGGGACGGCGGTCGGAGCCGGCGGCCGCTATGACGACCTGATGGGCCGCTTCGGCCGGCCCCTCCCCGCGGTCGGGCTCGCGCTGGACCTCGATGCGCTGGCCGCGGCGGCGCAGTGACCGCGCGGACCATTCTCAAGATGGCGCTCGCCAAGGGGCGCCTGCTCGAGCCGTCCCTCGCCCTGCTCCGGAACATCGGCGCGGCCGTGGCGGAGCCCGCTACCAACCGGAAGCTGCTCGTACCGTCGTCGGACGGGTCGCTGTCGGTGCTGTTCGTGAAGCCCGCCGACGTCCCGGTGTACGTGGAGTCGGGCGCGGCAGACGTCGGGATCACGGGCACCGACGTGCTGCGAGAAACCGAGGCCGACGTGCTCGAGCCGCTCGCGCTCGGCTTCGGCCGGTGTCGCATGGTCGTCGCGAGCCCGACGGCGGTCCCCTACCCGGCCCTCACCGGCGGCGTCACGCCGCGCGTCGCGACGAAGTACCCCCGGTTGACGCGCGCCTTCTTCGCAGAAACGGGCCTGGGCGTGCAGGTGATCGGGGTGAGTGGCAGCGTCGAGGTGGCCCCGCTGCTCGGCCTGTCGCACTGGATCGTGGACCTGGTCGACACCGGTCGCACCCTGCGTGACAATGGCCTCGTCGAGCGCGCGCAGATCCTGGACGTCGGCGCCGTACTGGTGGTGAATCGGGCGAGTCAGAAGCTGCGACTCGAAGAACATCAGCGGCTGCTGAAGGCGTTACACGACGGCACGACGGCACGTTCCCCCTAACCGCGACGTGCGCGCCCCGCCAGCTCGACCGCCAGCTCGAGGGCGGCCCTCATCGAGCCCGGGTCGGCGATGTCCTTTCCTGCAATATCCAGCGCGGTCCCGTGATCGGGGGCCGTTCGCGGAAACGGCAGCCCGAGAGTGACGTTCACACCTTTGCCGAAGCCGGCGACCTTTACCGCCGTCATCCCGACGTCGTGATACGGTGTGAGGACGGCGTCGAATTCCCCGCGGAGCGCCCGCACGAAGACGGTGTCGGCGGGGAGGGGGCCCGCCGCAGCGAGGGCTTCGGCCGCCGGGCGCAGCACGCGATCGTCTTCGTCGCCGAACAGACCTGATTCGCCGGCGTGCGGGTTGAGCGCGCACACCGCGAGCCGCGGCCGGGCGATCCCCCACCACTCCCGCAGCGCCGCCTCCGTGATCCGGCCGGTGCGCACGACGCGCTCGGTCGTCACGGCGCGCGGCACGTCGCGCAGAGGCAGATGGGTGGTGACGAGTACCACACGGAGCCCAGGCGTGGTGAGCATCATCGCCACGTCGCGGTCGCCCGCCAGATGCGCCAGGAACTCGGTGAGGCCGGGGTAGCGGAACCCGGCGAGATACAAGGCGTGCTTGTGCACCGGCCCCGTGACGACCGCGTCCGCTTCCCCGGCCAGCGCCAGGCGGACAGCCTCTGCGACTGCCTCGCCGGCAATCCGGCCGGCGACATCGGCAGACGCCGCGTCCCGCTCCCGACTCCCGAGTAGCACGACGTCCGCGTGCAGCGGTCCGAGCGCGAGGGCCTTGGCTACCACTTCCGGCCCGATGCCGCGCGGGTCGCCGAGCGTGACGGCGAGACGCGGACGGCGGGCCACAGCGTCAGGGGCGGATGTCGACGTAGGTCGTACGGCGCAGGATCTCGAGATAGTGCTGCACAGCGAGCTGCTGGCCCATGTTCTCGCGGATCCGGTCCTTCACGTCATCGAAGCTCAACTCACCCTCGGGCAGGCGCTTGGTGAGCTCGAACACGACGAACTTGGGCCGCTTCGAGTCCGCCCCCACTTCGAAGACCGGCTTCAAGCCGGGGACGGTGTCGTTGCCGATCGCGTGCTGGTAGTCCGGCGGCAGCTGGGTCAGGGGCAGCTCGGGCACGATCTTGCCCTCCTCGGGATCTCCATAGCGGCGCGCCAGCGAGTCGAACGACGCGCCCGCGGCGAGGGCGTCGTGCACCGAATCGGCGACGCGACGCGCCCGCGCGATCTGCGCAGCGGAGATGCTCGGGGCGAGGAGCACGTGGCGCGCCAGCACCTCCGCCGGCTGGACGCGCTCCACCTGGATGATGTGGTAGCCGAACTCGGTCTCGACCGGATCGGAGATCTCGCCCGGCCGGAGGCGGAAGGCGATGTCCTCGAATCCCTTGACCATCACGGCACGGCGGAACCACCCCAGCTCGCCGCCCTGCTCCCGCGAGGCGCTGTCGGCGGAGTATTTCTTTGCCACGTCCGCGAAGTTGGCGCCGCGCCGCAGCACCACCACCAGCGACTCCGCGAGCTGGCGCGCCCGCGCTTTCGCGGACGAGTCCGCCTGCGGTGTGACGACGATCTGCCGGAAGGAGATCGCTGCCGGACGCTTCGGCTGCTGCGCGCGGTTCTCCTCCCAGAACTGTCGCATCTGCGCATCCGTGGGGGGGATCGGCCGCAACTTTCCCTTCTCCCGCAGCTGATCGAGCAAGCGCTTCTGCAGAATCCCGCGGCGCTGCTGATCCGCCAGCCAGCGGCGCCATTCTTCCTCCGACAGGAATTGGGCGGCGCGGAGCTGCGCTTGAAACTCGGTGATCGACGTGAATTGCTTCCGGACGTTCTGCACGGTCTGCTCGACCTGGTCCTGGACTTCCTGGTCGGTGACCTTGATCGTGGTGTCGCGCTCTGCCTGCTGGACCACCAGCTCCTCGTCCACCATCTGACTGAGCACCTGGCGCCGCGCCGCGGCCCGGCCGGCGGAATCGGTGGGGAGCGTCATGCCCTGCGCCTGGGCCAGCACGAGCTGCTCCTCCACCTGCGACGCGAGGATCGGCTTCGACCCTACAATCGCCACGATGCGGTCGACGGGCCGCGTCGAGGCCAGCTCGCCTTGGCCCGCCGCGCGCACGGCACCGCCGACACCGAGGGCGAGCCCGAGCAGTGTCACGCCGACGCCGCGCATGTTACCGCCGCACCCGCTGCTTCGCGCTGTCGGCCGGCGGCGCGGGCGCCGGCCCCGGCGCGGGCTTGAGACCGGTGCCCCTGCCCCGGCTGGCGGAATCACGCTGCGCGCGAATCGCCTGCGCGCGCTCCAGCGCCTGCGCCAGCCCCGCCTCGTTGACGGACCACCCTTGCCCTGGGCGCAGCGCCATCGCGAGAAACGGGGGCACCGGAAAGAACTGCGCCGCCCCCTGCTCGAAGACCCGATCGAGGTAATCGTTCACGTGCCGGGTCGCCAGCGCGATGCGCGCCGGCTCCGTCGCCGCGGAATCCTTGAGCACTCGCGGTGAGAGCGCGAGCAAGGTCTGCAGGATCGTCAGTACCGAATCGTGCTCGGTCTGGAGCCCCCGCCAGTCCTCAGGCGTGAGCTGCACGCCGGCTGAGTCGACCTCCCGCAGCAGCAGCTCGCGCTGCGCGAGACGGCGGACGAACTCGCTGAGCTGGGCGTCGCTCGCCATGCCGATGCTGCTCACATCGCGCTGGTCGACGGCGAACAGCCACCGCGCCAGGTCCCGCACGCGAAAGACGCCTCCGCGGTAGGTGGCGAGCGTGCGGCGGTCCTCGGTCGACGGCGCGACCTCCTGGATCGCCTGGCGTACGAGCGCCGCGGCCCCGCCCTGGACCTTCAAGTCGCGCTGCGCGCCGAGACTGTCGATGTACGCCGAGTCGAAGTGCACCGCCATGGCCGTCTCGAGCTCCGTGCGGAACGAGTCGCGCACCTCCTCGAGCGGTGGGCGGCGAATGATGTGAAATCCGAACGGCGACCGCACCAGCCCGCTCATCGCACCCGGCGCGAGCCGCCACGCCACGGTGTCGAATGCCGGGACGAAGCGGCCGCGCCCCACGGCACTGAGGTAGCCGCCGCGCGACTTCGACCCGGGATCCTCCGAGTAGCGCTTCGCCAGCTGGCTGAAGTTGGCGCCGCGCTGTGCCTGCACCTGGCGGAGCAGTCCTTCCGCCTGCTGCTTCTTGTCCTGCTCGACTTTGGACGCGGCGCTCGGGGGGACGCTCACGAGGATGTGCTGGAACAGGCGGACGTCGCCGGCGTGGTACGCCGAGTCGGTCTGGTCCGCCGTGAGCGTCGCGCGGGCCGCGACCAGGTGATCGTGGTAATGCTCCCACCGCAGCTGCGCAACGTTGGGCCAGTTGGCCTCCAGCACCAGCGCCGAATCGTCCATGTTGCGGCCGCGGGCGAGCGCCACCGCGAACACCGCGTAGTCGAGGTAGACCGTGGTGAGCCCCGAGACCGCTTCCGGGCGCAGCGGCACCTTCTTGGCTCGGCCGGCCAGCTCGGCCAGGCGCGCCACGGTCAGGGTCTGCCCCGCCGCAGTCCCGGCCACTTCGGGGTGGGCGGAAAACGCATCCCGTAGAGCGCCGCACCCCGCGAGCGTCAACACGGCGACTACCAGACCCGACCGTCGCATCCCGTCTCCTTTAGTCGTGAGAGTCCCGCAGAACCGCTGTGAGGGCCCGCACGAGACCGGGGCCAATGGCTTCGCCGCCCAGCCGGCGCAGCCGCAGGGAGAGCGGCGCCGGGCGCCGCACCTCGGCCTCGAACTGCACGGCATCGAGCGCCGCCGTCAGCCCGGCGAGGCGCGGATGCGCGTCCCGCCGAAACGTGAGCCGCGCCTCGTCGCCTTTGACGAGGACCAGCTCCAGTCCCGCCTGGGCGCCGAGGGCGCGGAGCTCGGACACGAGAAGCAAGCGTTGCGCGTCGTCGGGGAGGGGGCCGAACCGGTCGCGCAACTCCTCGCGCACCGCTTGAATCTCGCACGGCCGCCCGGCCCGCGCCAGCCGCCGATACAGATCGAGCTTCGCCGCCGCGTCGGGCACGTAGGCGTCCGGCAGATGAGCGGGTCGGTCCAGGATGACCTCTGGCGGCGCGAACGTCGCGCTGCCCGCTACGCCCTCTCCACCTTTCAAAGCGTCGACGGTTTCCTGGAGCCACCGCAAATACATGTCGAAGCCGACGGCCTGCGCATGGCCCGATTGCTCGCCGCCCAGCAGGTTCCCGGCACCGCGCAGCTCGAGGTCGCGCAGCGCGATGCGATAACCGGAGCCCAGGTCCGTGTGATGCTCCAGGACACGTAGCCGCTCCTCGGCGTCCGCATCCACGAGATCCGGCGCGAGCAGATAGCAGTAGGCGCGGCGGTGGCTGCGTCCCACACGCCCCCGCAGCTGGTACAACTGCGCCAGACCGAGCTGATCCGCCCGGTTCACGATCATCGTGTTCGCGTTCGGGACGTCGAGTCCCGACTCGACGATCATCGTGGACACGAGGATGTCCACTTCGGCCCGCACGAACCGCGCCATCACGTCGTCGAGCTCCGCCTCCTTGAGCCGGCCATGCGCCACCGCGATACGCGCCCGCGGCGGGCCGAGCGCCCGCACACGCTCGGCGATCGTATCGATCGTCTCGATGCGGTTATGCACGAAATACACCTGCCCCGCCCGATCGAGCTCCCGCGCCAGCGCCTCCTCGATCAGCGCGTCGTCCCACGGCTCGATAAACGTCAGCACCGGCGAGCGGTCCTTGGGCGGCGTCTCGAGCAGCGTCAGGTCGCGCAGTCCGGCGAGCGACAGGTGCAGCGTGCGCGGGATCGGCGTCGCGGTGAGCGTCAGCACGTCCACCGCGAGCTTCAGCGCTTTCAGCCGCTCCTTGTGCCGGACCCCGAATCGGTGCTCCTCGTCCACGATCAACAGCCCCAGGTCGTGAAACCTGACGTCGCGGGAGAGCAGCCGGTGGGTGCCGATCACCAGGTCCACGCTGCCCTGCTCCAAGCCCTGGACGACTCGCTGCGTGTCCCTGGGATTGCGGAACCGCGAGAGCACGTCGATCCGGACCGGGTAATCGGCGAGCCGCTCTCGGAAGGTGCGCCCGTGTTGCTCGGCGAGGATCGTGGTGGGGGCGAGCACCGCGACCTGTTTGCCCGCTTGCACCGCCTTGAACGCGGCCCGCAGCGCGACTTCCGTCTTGCCGTAGCCGACGTCGCCGACCAGCAGCCGGTCCATCGGCCGGGCGCGCTCCATGTCGCGCTTCACCTCCTCAGCGGCGCGACGTTGGTCGGGCGTGTCTTCGTACAGGAAGGCCGATTCCAACTCGCGCTGCCACGCGGTGTCGGGCAGGAATGCGAACCCGGTCGCGAGCTGGCGGCGCCCGTACAGATCGAGGAGCTCGGCCGCCATCTGCCGGATGGCGGCCCGGGTCTTGTCTCGCTGGCGCTGCCACGTGGTCGCCCCGAGACGGTGCAGCTTGGGCGGCGGGGTGTCACCGTTCCCGGCGGCGCGGTAGGGCTCGAGCTGATCCAGCCGGTAGAGCGGGACGTTGAGCCGATCGCCGCCTTCGTATTCGACGACCGCCACCTCGAGCGTCCCGCCCTCCGAGCCGACCGCGATCGTCTGGATCCCGCGATACAGCCCGATCCCGTGTTCGAGGTGCACCACGTAGTCTCCCGCCTGCAGCGCACGGGCCGCCGCCGTCGGGGACGCCTCACGGTAACGCCGCGGCCGCCGCAGGCGGCGTGCGCGCCGAAAGATCTCGTGGTCGGTCAGCACGCGGAGCGCCGGCAGGACGAACCCGCCGTCGAGCGCGCCGATCGCCAGCGTCGCGGCCTCCGTGCCGAGCAGCTCCTCCAGCCGCTCGAGCTGGCCCTCGTTGTCGCACAGGATCACCGTCGGCGGGCCGGCCGCCACCAGCCGGCGTAGTCGCTTGATGTCGCGGTCCACGGACTCGGGCGGGGTGAGCGGGAACCGCGTCGCCACGTCCGGCGCGTTGAGAGCGAGACTGCCGAATGCCGCCAGCTCGCCACGCCAGCGCTCGGGAGCGACGAACAGCTCCGCTCGCGCCGGCGGCTCTTCGCCCAGCCGCCGCGCGATCTCGAGGTGATGCTCTGCCTCCGCCCACGCGCGATCCACCTCCTGCGCCAGAGCGGATTCCTGTTCCAACACGAGCAGCGCATCGCTAGGGAGGAGGTCGAGCAAGGACTGTCGCTGCAGGGACGCAGCATGCTGCACCCCCACGGTGGTCGTGGCCCCCTCGGTGCTCACCGGCAGTATCGTGACCCGCTCGATCGGCTCCCCCGAGCGCTGCGAGTCAAGATCGAACGTGCGCAGCGACACGACCTCGTCACCCCACCACTCGACCCGCGCCGGCGACGCCATCCCGAACCCATACACGTCGAGGATGCCACCGCGCACGCTGAATTGCGCGACCTCGGTCACCGTGGGGACGCGATCGTATCCCATCTCACCCAGGCGGCGGACGATCTCGGTGAGACCGCCGGGGCCCAGGGCCCGGGGCCCGTCGCCCGCCTGCAGCACCAGCCGCGTCGCTTCGAGCGCCGCCGGCACCCCCGTGCGCTCCGCGGTGGCACGCGCCGTCGTGATCAGAATCCGGACCCTTCCCGACAGCAGCGACTCGACCGTCTCGATGCGCTCGCCCGCGATCTCGAGGTGCGGTTCCTCGGCGCCGAGCGCCTCCCGCTGCGGATACAGCGCCGCCACATCACCCGCGAGGGCGCGGGCGTCCGCGAGCCAGCGCTCGGCGTCCGTCGGCGTCGCCGTGACCACGACGAACACTCGCTGGGGGAGTCGGCGCGCCAGCGCCGCGACGAGCAGGGCTGGACTCGAGCCGGGGAGCCCAGCCACCGGGACCCGGGATCCCGGGCCCGGGAGCCTCGCGGCGAGCGCGCGGGTCGCCGGGAGATCGTCGAACTGATCGAGCAGGAAGTCGAGCGACATCAACGGGCGCGCGTCGCGACCCCAAGCTCCACCGCCGCGACGAGCAGCGCGAGCGCGAGCAGCAGGCCGCTCACGTCCGCCCGACGCGTGCCGGCGAACCGCTCCGCGGCGAATTGCGCCTCATCTTGCACCTCGGCTCCGATGGCGCGGCGCACGACGTCAGCCCTAGCGGGCGTCAGATCGGACTCGCGACCATCCGGCCCGGACACCGTCGCCCCGACCGTGTCGGCCCCGTGCACCTGGAAGAGGACGCCGGCGGGGCCCTCCTCTTCCCCTATCGGGGCCTCGCCCCGCGCCAGGTGGTTCACGAGCGCATCCACGAACGGCACGAATGCGGGGGACGCGGGCAGCGCGGTCCACACTGTGTCGAGGCGGCTGCCCAGCAGCACCACGTCACCGTCCCGCACCAGCCAGGGATCGCCGTTCACGGTGGCAATCACGGTCGTCGTGTCTCCCTCCTCGAGCCGATAGCGCCGCGCCACCGGAATCCCGTTGATGCCGGCGAGACGCGACGTCGCGACCGGTCCCGGGGTGGCGGAGGCGCCGAACCGCCAGCGCACGCCGCGCGCCGCGAGCGCGCGATTCGCCTGACCGACAAGCGCGGGGTCGGCGGGCGGGAGCAGCACGCTCTTCCCGGCGTCACCCTGCAGCCGCTCCCCCAGCGAGACGTCCGTTCCCTCGGCGACGCGTTTCCCCTGCGTGAGCACAGCGAGCGCCGCCGTCACGAACGGCCCTGCGCTCGGGTCGGCGCGCACGCGGGCGGGAGGCGAGACACGCCACACGAACGCTCGGCGGTCGTCAGCGCGCAGCTCGTCGGGGTCGAGCACCGCCTCTCCGATCCACCAGCCGGGCGCCATGCTCGGCAGCGGTACCGAAGCGCTCGACCCCGTCGAGGCAAGCGCCCGTCCCACGTCGCGACTCCGCCCCACGGGACTCGCCGTCGCTCGCAGGCGCACCGTCACCGGCGCCGGGCCGCCACCGGGAGTGCCCGCCAAGGTGATCGCAACCGCACCGTCTGTGACGCGCGCTTGCGCGACGCCCCGGTTCGCCACCACCTGGCCCGGCGGCGCGAGCGCGAGCACCCGAACACCGCGCGGTATGTCCGCCCGCCCCTCCCCGAAGGCTGTGCGCTGCAGATCGCTCACCACCTCCACCTCGCGCCCGGGGAGGGGCTCCGCGTCCACCAGCCGGGTCGCCCGCGCCACCGCCGTGGTGAGGTCGAGGCGCCGCCAGCCGGGCTCTACGCTGTCCACGGTCGCGAGCAGCGCTTCGCGGGAGCCGGCCCGTGCTACGCCGTCGGCCAGCATCAGCCACACGCGATCCCCCGATCCGGCACGGGCGATCGACGCCCGCGCCACGCTCTTCAAGCGCGCGAGCAGCGGGCGCCCATCCACGACCGCTCCGGAGGACGGAGAGTTATCGAGGATCAGTACCAGCGCCGTCGGCTCGTGCACCCCTCCCCCACCGGCGGCACGGGACCGTACGAGCGGCCGCGCCGCGGCCATCACGATCAACGCGATCAGTGCCGTCCGCAGAATCAGGAGCAGCAGATGCCGCAGCTTCAGGCGCCGCGCGTTCTGCCGCTCGGCCTCGCTCAAGTAACGGATCGGTGGAAACTCCGCTTCGGGGGGCACGCGCCGCTCGAGCAGATGCAGCAGCGCGGGGATCGCCGCGGCGGCGAGCCCGATGAGCGCCAGCGGATGCAGAAAGGTCACGCGAGGAGACGGAGCGCCATGCCGAACGGCAAGTCGGTCAGCACGTGGTGATACGCGATGCCGTGCCGTCGACACGCGGTGCGCCACGCCGAGACCTCTCGCCGCACCGTCTCGGCATAGGCGCGGGCGAGCTCGCGCGGTCGCACCACCACGCTCGCCGGAGACTCGGGATCCCGGAACCGCACCTCCGGTGGACCCGACAGCTCGGCTTCCGCCGGGTCCATCAGGTGGAACACGATGACGTTGTGGCCGCGGTGGCGCAGGTACCGGAGCGCCGTGAGCGCGAGGGTCCGGTCGAACAGCAGGTCGGACACGAGCACCACCAGGCCGCGGCGCGCCAGCAGCGCCGTGAGGTGCAACAGCGCCGTCTGGGCGGCCGTGCCGCGGCCATCCGGCGTGTCGAGCAGCCCGCGGATCAGTCTCATCCACTGCCCCGTCTTCACGCGGGCGGGAATTACCTGGCGCACCGCCTCGTCGAACGTGATCAACCCCGTGGCGTCGCGCTGCCGCAGCAGAATCAGCGCGAGGGCCGCCGCGAGGCGGTCGGCGTACGCCCGCTTCGTGAGTCGGGTCGGCGCGCCCCGCCACGCCATCGAGCGGCTCGCGTCCACGAGGAGCATCGCGCGCAGGTTCGTCTCTTCCTCGAACTGCTTCACGAACAGCCGGTCGGACCGCGCCAGGATCTTCCAGTCGAGATAGCGCGGCTCGTCGCCCGGTTGGTACGCGCGATGCTCGGTGAATTCAACCGAAAATCCGCGGAACGGCGAGCGGTGGATCCCGGCGAGGAAACCCTCGACCACTCCTTGCGCCACGATCTCGATGCCGCCCAGGCGGGCCACCTCAGCCGGATCCAGCAAATCGATGCGCCTGACGTCAGCCATGGGTGGCGGAAGCTAATGAGCGGCCGACTGTCCGGGGTAGAGGACAACAGCGGGTGGGTGATCTCCGTCTCACCACGGCAACGCCATTATTCACAGGCACTTAGGAGCGTCCCGAGCAGCCGGCGACCTGGCATAGTCCGTGCCCCCTGCACCGCCGGGAGGACAGCGTATGTTCGCCACCTTGGGGTTCTTCAGCTTGCTGACGGTTTCCGGCCGGCCGCCGACGCCACAGCCGGCTTCCTTCTATTACCGTCCCCGCATCGAGGTCTGGACCAACCGCGGGGACGATCCTTATGCCAGCGGGCAGGCGGCGCGGGTCTCCTTCCGCACCGAACAAGACGCCTACGTCACCCTCTTCCGAGTCGACACCGATGGCCGGGTGCGGGTCCTGTATCCGCGCGAGCCGTGGGACGACAATTTCGCACGCGGGGGCCGTGACTACGAAGTCGAGCAGCGCTCCTCGCGCGATGCATTCTACGTCGACGACTACCCCGGCGTTGGCTACATCTTCGCCGTCGCGGCCGCTGATCCCTTCGTTTACGACGCCATCAAGAGCGAAGATCATTGGGATTATCGGGTTATCGCGGATGGGCGCGTCCGCGGCGACCCGTATGTCGCCCTCACCGACCTCGCCCAGCGCATCGTCCCGGACGGCTACGCCGACTGGGACTACGACATCGCGCCGTACTATGTGCAGCAACACTACGATTACCCGCGCTTCCTGTGCTACGACTGCCATACGTACGTGAGCTATCCCTACTGGAGCCCGTACGACTACACCTGCGTCCGTTTCCGGATCGTGGTGTTCGATGATCCGTACTACTACCCCTACCGGTACTACGGCGGCACCCGGGTGGTGTTTACTCGGCCGCTGCGGCCGGCGCCCCGCTTCATCTTCAAGGACCGGCAGGGTTCCAGCCTCTTCGTTACCCGCGTCCCACAGCGCCCGGTGAACGATGACCGCCGGCGCGACGTGGGGGTGCGTGGACGTGACCTGGGCGGTAGCATCCCCCCCCCGAACATTCAGCCGCGGCAGCGTCCTATCACCGGTGGCGGGCCCCCCACCATCGAGCGCCCACGCGAGCGCCCGATCACCGGCGAGCCGCCGCACACCGACGACGACCGCATCGGGCGCCGCCGCCCCGATCACCCGGAGCATCCGGAGCATCCCGCGCACCCCGAGCACCCCGAGCACCCGGAGCGGCCCGACCGTCCTGGTCGGCCGGACACCCCGAGCACTCCCGATCGGCCCGAGCGGCGCGAGCGGCCGGGCCAGGAAGTGCGGCCCGAGGTGTTCCGCCCGGACCGCGTTCGGACCGAGCCGCCGGCGGCCGTCGCTCCCGAGCGGCCGCGCGTCGAGCTGCAGCGACCGCCCGAAGGCCGGCCGCAGCCCGCACCCTCCACACCATCGCGGGTTCAGCCCCCCGCGGCGTCACCCCCGCCTCCCGCGCCGCCGCGCAGCGAGCCGCGCGCGGAGCCGAAGCGCGATGCGCCGCGAGAGAAGCCCAAGAACGAGCCGGAGCTCAAGCGGCGTAAGCCGTAGTCCGGCCTACAACAGCGCGACGCGCCCGACCATAGTCCCACCTGGTCGGGCGCGTTAGCTTTCGGTCCCTTTCCTTCACAGGAGCCCATCCGTGCGTCAGCTGTTCGGTCTCGGTGCGTTGCTCGTCCCATGCGTCCTCGCGGCGCAGACTCCGGCGACCGTCCAGCGCGCCGTAAACTCGATCACGGCCGCGGCTGTGGGGCACCACATCGGCGTCCTCGCGGACGACTCCATGCTCGGCCGCGCGACGCCGAGCCCGCAGCTTGAGCAAGTGGCGAGCTATGTCGCCGACCAGTTCCGCCGGTCCGGATTGAAGCCGGCCGGCGATAACGGCGGCTACCTGCAGCGCTACACCGTCGCCCAGCGGGTCGTGGATACGGCCACCAGCACCATCCGCATCGCCGGCGCGACGCCCGCGACACTGAAGCCCGGCGTCGATGCCTACCTGTTGCGGTTCACGCCGCTGCCGACGCGTGAGATCAGCGGACCGGTGGTGCTGTTCACGGGCACGCCCGACTCGGCAAACCCGCTGGCGGGCGCGGAGGTGCGGGGTGCCTGGGCGGCCATCCTCGGCAGGGCGACGGCCCAGGGGGTTTCGATCAATCCGGCATGGGTGATGGCGGCACTCCGCGCCGGCGCAATTGGGTGGATGGTGATATCCAATCGACCCGACGCACAGTGGCAGAACCGCATGGCTCGAACCACGCTTCCCTCGCTCACGCTCGAAGGCGTACCCGCGGACACCGAGCTCGCCGCGGGCTCCTTCGAGATCCGCGACCCCACGGCGGCGGCGGCGCTGGGCATCGACCCGCCGACGCTGCGCGCACAGACCAGCGGCTGGAGCGCCCGCCGGCTCCCCGCCATCACGATCACCTACCTGGTGAAGCAGCGCGAGCTCGTCCGCGCCTCGGCGCCCAACGTGATCGGGGTCCTGGAGGGTAGTGACCCCAAGCTCAAGAGCGAGTACGTCTTCTTCACCGGACACATGGATCACATCGGGACGCCCGGGGCGGGGGAAGGCTGCGTCGCCCAGGGCGCCGACTCGATCTGTAACGGCGCCGACGACGACGCGTCGGGAACGACCGCCGTGATCGAGATGGCCGCGGCATTCGCGAAGCTCGCTCCCCATCCCAAGCGCTCGCTCGCCTTCATGACCGTGAGCGGCGAAGAGCGCGGCCTCTGGGGCAGCCAGTTCTTTTCGGAGCACCCGACGGTCCCGCTCGCCAACGTGGTGGCCGACCTGAACAGCGACATGGTCGGTCGCAACTGGAAGGACACGATCGTCGTGATCGGTAAGGAGCACTCGAACCTCGGCGCCACGCTCGACCGCGTGGCGGCGGCCCACCCCGAGCTGCGGATGACACCGATCGACGACATCTGGCCGCAGGAGCGCTTCTACTTCCGCTCGGATCACTACAACTTCGCGAGGAAAGGCGTCCCCATTCTGTTCTTCTTCAACGGGACGCACCCGGACTATCATCAGGCGAGCGACTCTCCGGCCAAGATCGACGCGGAGAAGGAGGCCCGGATCGTCAAGCTCGTGTTCTACCTCGGCCTCGAGGTGGCGAGCGCGGGCGAGCGGCCCAAGTGGAACCCGGACAGCTACAAGCAGATCGTGGGAGGCGCGAACTGACCGCTATGGCGCCGGGGCCAGCAGCTCCTGGTTCGTCTTCGTCCGTCTGAGCTGCGCCAGCAGGACGTCCACCGCCTTCTCCGGCGGGAGCCCCACCAGGCCCCGCCGGAGTTTTTGTTTCGCCTCCACGGTGGCGGGGTCGGCGAGGAGCTCCTCGCGCCGCGTACCGCTCGCGGCGATATCGACCGCCGGATAGATCCGCCGATCGGCGAGCTCGCGGGCGAGACGCAGCTCGGCGTTGCCGGTTCCCTTGAACTCCTCGAAGATCACGTCGTCCATGCGGCTGTCGGTCTCGACCAGGGCGGTCGCGACGATGGTGAGGGACCCGCCGTTGGGCACCGCTCGCGCGGCGCCGAACAGAGCCTTGGGCTTGGCCAGCGCGTTGGCGTCGAGGCCGCCGGACATCGTGCGGCCGCTCGATCGTCCGGTCGTGTTATGCGAGCGGGCGAGGCGGGTAAGCGAGTCGAGCACGATCACCACGTCTTTGCCGAGCTCGACCTGGCGGCGCGCGTGCTCGAACACCATGTCGGCCACCGCCACGTGACGCTCGTGTGGCAGGTCGAAGCTGGATGCGATCACCTCGCCGCGGCCCCAATCGATCATCTCGCTGACCTCCTCGGGCCGCTCGTCCACCAACAAGATGAGGAGGATCGCCTCCGGGTGGTTGAGGGTGACTCCTTCGGCCACCGCCTGGAGCATCACGGTCTTTCCGGCTTTCGGCGGGGAGACGATGAGCGCCCGCTGCCCGAAGCCGAACGGGCACACCAGATCCACCACGCGCTGGATCTCCGCGGTACGCGGGCCCGAGGCCTTGGGCGTCTCGAGCAACAGCGGCCGCGACGGGTGGACCGCGCCGAGCTTCGCGAACTCCGGACGGTCGGCGAGCCCGGCGCCCGGCGGCGCGCCGTTGACGCGCAGCACCCGCCCGTCCTCGAGCGTGAGCAGATCGCCCCGCCGCAAGCCGGGGAGGCGCACCGACGGGTCGCCTTTCGCCGGCAGGTAGCTATTCGCCGCGAGTCGCAGGTAGCCGCCCTTGGGGGCGGGGTCGAACCAGCCGGTGATCGGAGGCAAGGACTGAAAACTAATCTAGAGACATCAGACGTCAGACATCAGATATCAGGGGGCAGCTTCTCTGACGTCTGACGTCTGACGTCTGACGCCTGACGTCTCAGGGCTATATTTCCCCCGCACATGCGCCAAGACCACATCCGCAACTTCTGTATCGTGGCCCACATCGACCACGGGAAGTCGACGCTGGCCGACCGGCTCATCGAGCTCACCGGGACGCTCGACAAGCGCCTCATGCGGGAACAGGTGCTCGACACGATGGATCTCGAGCGCGAGCGCGGCATCACGATCAAGCTGAATGCGGTGCGGATGAGCTACCACGCCCGGGACGGCCAGGTCTACGAGCTGAACCTCATCGACACACCCGGGCATGTGGACTTCACGTATGAGGTGTCGCGCTCTTTGGCCGCGTGCGAGGGGGCGATCCTCGTCGTAGACGCGTCCCAGGGGATCCAGGCGCAGACGATCTCCAACCTGTTCCTCGCCCTGGACGCGGGACTCGAGATCATTCCGGTCCTCAACAAGATCGACCTGCCGGGTGCGGAGCCCGACCGCCGGGCGCGGGAGCTCCACGACCTCATCGGGGCGAAGCCGGAGGAGATCCTGCGCATCTCGGCGAAGGAGGGCACGAACGTGCCCGAGCTGCTCGAAGCGGTCGTGCGGCGCGTACCGGCGCCGCGGGGCAATCGCGAGGCGCCGCTGCGGGCGCTGATCTTCGACTCGTACTATGACCGCTACCGCGGCGCGATCCCGAGCATACGGGTGGTCGACGGCGTGGTCACGCCGGGGATGAAGATCGCGTTCGGGGCCCATAAGGACGACGTATACGAGGTGGACGAGGTCGGCTACCTGCAGCTCGGTCACAAGCCCACCGAACTGCTGGAGGCGGGCGAAGTGGGCTACTTCGTCGCCAACACCCGGGGCGTACGGGATACGCGCTCCGGCGACACGGTGCTCGAAGCCGAGCACCGGGACATCCCTCTGCTGCCGGGCTATCGTGACATCAAGTCGATGGTGTTCGCTGGACTGTACCCGACCAACGCCGAGCAGTTCGAAGAGCTGCGCGACGCGCTCGCGAAGCTGCAGCTCAACGATGCCTCGCTCCACTACGAGCCGGAGTCGTCGGTGGCGCTCGGCTTCGGGTTCCGCTGCGGCTTCCTCGGCCTGCTCCACATGGAGATCGTGCGCGAGCGGCTCGAGCGGGAGTTCAACCTGGACTTGATCAGCACCGTGCCCAACGTGGAATACCACGTGCACCGCACGGACGGCACGGTGGACGTGGTCGAGAACCCGAGCCTCATGCCGCACGGCTCCGAAGTGGACCACATCGAGGAGCCCTACGTCAAAGCGCGGATTCTCGCGCCCGCCGAATACATCGGTGCGATCATGAAGCTCGGCCAGGAGCGGCGTGGGGTGTACCGGGGCATGCACTACGTGGACCCGACGCGCGTCGAGTTCAGCTGGGAGTTCCCGTTGGGCGAGATCATCCTCGACTTCTACGACAAGCTGAAGACCATCTCCCGCGGTTACGCATCGCTGGACTACGAGTTCCTGGAGTACCGTCCCGCCGACCTCGTAAAGCTCGACATGCTCCTGAACGGCGAGGCGGTGGATGCGTTCTCGGTCATCATCCACCGCGACAAGGCGTACGAGTGGGGCCGCAAGATCGCTGAAAAGCTCAAGGAGCTCATCCCGCGCCAGCTGTTCGAGGTCGTGATCCAGGCCGCGATCGCCACGAAGGTGATCGCGCGCGAGTCGATCCGCCCGCTGCGCAAGAACGTCACAGCCAAGTGCTACGGCGGCGACGTCACTCGGAAGCGCAAACTGCTCGAGAAGCAGAAGGAGGGGAAGAAGCGCATGAAGCAGGTGGGGACGGTGGAGATTCCGCAGGAAGCCTTTCTCGCGGTCCTCCAGGTTGACTAGCCTCGTCATCCAGACGGCCTTCCTCGGAGACGTCGTGCTCACGACGCCGCTGCTCGAAGCGCTCGCGCAGCGACACGGCCCCGTGGACGTCGTCACGACCCCCGCCGCTGCACCCCTGCTCGAGACCCATCCGGCCGTACGCCGCGTGATCCCCTACGACAAGCGGGCGAAGGACCAGGGGCTCGGCCAGCTGCTTCGGCTCGCCCGGACGCTCCGGGCGGAGCGCTACGAGGCGGCGTATCTTCCTCATCGTTCGCTTCGCACCGCGGTGCTCGCCTGGCTGGCACGGATCCCGAAGCGAGTGGGATTCCGCGACGGTTGGCCCCTGCTGTACACCGAGGTGCGGCAGCGCGCTACGACCGATCACGAGATCGACCGCCTGCTCGCCCTGGCCGCGGCGGGGGGGGACGCCAGACCGCAGCGTCCGTCGCTGCTCCTGACCATCTCCGACCGGACGGTGACAGAGCAGTTTCTGCGAGAGCATGGCGTCGGGGAGCCCTTCGTGGCGCTTGCGCCCGGTTCGATCTGGGGCAGCAAGCGCTGGCCGTACTACGACGCCGTGGCGGAGCGCCTAGCGGAGCGGGCCGCGATCGTGGTGGTGGGCGGACCGGAAGACGCGGCGCTCGGGGAGGGGACAACGGCGGTGGTCAGGCGGTCAGGCGGACGGGCGGTCAACGCTTGCGGTAGGCTCACCCTTCGGGAATCAGTCGAAGTGATCCGTCGAGCCGCCGTGCTGGTGACCAACGACAGCGCGCCGCTGCATTTTGCGCAGGCGGTCGGCACGCCGACAGTGGCGATCTTCGGCTCCACGGTGCCGGCGTTCGGGTTCGGGCCGCGCGGCCCGCATGACCGGGTGGTTCAGCTCGACGGGCTGCCGTGCCGCCCCTGCTCGGCGCACGGACCGCCGAGCTGCCCGCTGGGTCATCATTTGTGCATGAAATCGCTGTCGGTCGAGGACGTCCTGCTCGCCATCGAGGAGACCGGTGCGCTACATCGTCGGAATTGACATCGGCGGTACCAACATCGTCGTCGGCACGGTGGCCGAGGACGGCTCAGAGCTGTTGGGGCTCGTCTCGGCGCCGACGATTCCGGAGCAGGGCGCGGAAGCCGTGCTCGACCGGATCGTGAAGCTCACGCGCGCGTCCATGGAAGCAGCGCGCGGCAAGGAGATCGCCGGCGTGGGGATCGGCTCGCCGGGCCCGCTCAACACGAAGACCGGCATCGTGCTCCTCACGCCGAACCTCGGCTGGACAAACTTCCCGTTGCGCGACCGGCTGACGCACGCCCTCGGGAAGCCGGCGATGCTCGACAACGACGCCAACTGCGCGATCTTCGGCGAGTGGTGGCGCGGTGCCGCGCGCGGCGCGAACCACGTCGTCGGGCTCACGATCGGCACGGGGATCGGGGGCGGCATCGTGCTCGGGGGAGGGATCTACCGCGGGGTCTCGGACGTCGCGGGCGAGATCGGCCACATGTCTATCGATTCCAACGGTCGGCGCTGCAAGTGCGGCAACGACGGCTGCCTCGAGGCCTACGCGTCGGGGCCTGCGATCGCGGCGCGGGCGATCGAGGGAATCGAGACCGGTGCCGACACCTCTCTCCCGCGCTACGTCAATGGCGATCTGTCCAAAATCACCGCACAGATCGTGTACGAAGCGGCGCACGACGGCGACGAATACGCGCTGGAAGTTGTCCACGACACTGCGAAGTTCCTCGGGACGGGCGTCGCCAATATCATCAATATCTTCAACCCCGAGGTGGTGGTGATCTGCGGCGGCGTGACGCTGGCCGGCGAGAAGCTGTTCGCGCCGCTGCGCGGCGAAGTAAAGCGCCGGGCCTTCAAGCCCGCCGTCGACGCGTGCCGCATCGTGCCCGGGGAGCTCACCGGCACGGCGGGCGTCTACGGCGCCGCCGCCGTCTTCATACAGCGGACGTGGGGCCGCGTGTGAGGCGACTGGGCGTCATCGGCTCCATGGTGTGGGACACTATCTATGGTCGGGACCCCGCGCAGCCGGCGGTCGAGGAATGGGGCGGGATCTCGTACGCCTTTGCCGCCCTCGACGCTACGCTGCCGGACGACTGGCTGATGGTGCCCATGGTCAAGGTCGGACGGGACCTGGCTGGGAAGGCGAACGCCTTCTTGCGCACGCTGCGGCACCTAGCGCCCGGCACGCGCTTCATGGAGGTGCCGGAGGTCAACAACCGGGTCACCCTGCGGTACTACACGTCGGAGCGCCGCTGCGAGCAGATGACGGGCGGCGTGCCCCCGTGGACCTGGCCAGAGCTCGGGCCTCAGGTGGCGGACCTGGACGCCCTCTACCTGAACTTCATCTCCGGCTATGAGATGACGGTCGAGACGGCGCAGTTCCTGCGCCGCGGCTTCCGCAAGTTCATCTACGCCGACCTGCACAGCCTCTTCCTCGGCAAAGAGTCGGACGGGACGCGCGTCCCGCAGCCGCTCCCCGACGCGCCAGCCTGGTTCGGCTGCTTCGACGTGGCGCAGCTCAACGAGGCGGAGATGAAGCAGTTGGGGGACGATCCGCTCGCGGCCGCCGCCGCCGCGCTGGCGCAGGGGTGCCAGACCCTGCTCGTCACGCTGGGTGCCAGGGGGGCGGCGTATTTCACGGGGCGGCCGGTGCGCACGGCGCGGATCGCCGCCCCAGGCGGCCCGGCGTTCGACGCCGGCGACCCCACCGGCTGCGGCGACGTGTTCGGGGCGACGGTCGTCGCGTCGTTGCTCGCCGGAGCGCCGCTGGAAGAGGCGTTGCAGCGGGGCACGCGGATGGGCGCCCGCAACGTGACCTACCGCGGCGCGACCGGGCTGCGAGATCACCTGCTCGGCAAACTGACGACGGCATGACGCGCCTCGTCGAGGTGCCCGCGCAGTTCGACGACCGCTCGTTCGACCAGTTCGCTGGGGTGTTCGCCGATGCAAACAAGGATGACGAGCGACTCCTGTTCGACGCGCACGCCGCGGAATGGGCGTCGCCCTACGGCCTGGTGGGGCTGCTCGCCGCGGGGCAGGCCGCCCGGCGCGCGGCCGCTGCGGGAACGGTCGAGCGGCCGCTGCTCACCGCGCCAACCAACGCCGACGTGCTGAGCTACTGGGCCCGAGCGGGCTTCTTCCGGGAGGCCGCCGAGCTGTTCGAGATCCACGGCAAGGTACCGCGGGCGAGAGCGGCGGAGGAAAGCGAAGTGTTGCTGCCCGTGACGCCGGTGCGCGCGGCCGAGGACGTGCACGCGGTGGTCAGCAAGATCCAGCAGCGCGCCTCTGCCATCCTGGCGTCCGAGCTGAGCCTCGATCCGAAGGCGACGATGGGCTTCGCTATGGCGCTTTCGGAGGCATGTCAGAATATTGTAGAACACGCCGGCACGGGCGGGTGGGTGGCGGTGCAGGCATACCACTGGCGTCGCAAGTTGGCCCGGCGCGTGGTCGTGATCGCGGTGGCCGACGCGGGCGTGGGATTCCGGCACTCCCTCGAGCCGACCCAAGGCAAGCGGTTCGGCGACCGCTGGGGCGACGCGGCGGCGCTGGAAGCGGCGTTGGTGCAGGGGGTGAGCCGGTTTCGCGACCCCGGCCGTGGCCAGGGACTCGCCGGGATCCGGCGGTATCTCGTCCGCTGGGACGGGAAGATCGCGATTCGGAGCGGCACGGCCCGCATCGCGATCGTGCCGAAGTGGGACGACGATGTCCCCCTGAAAGACGGCCTGCCGCCCTTCCCGGGCGCGCAGGTGCTCATCATCATCCCTGAACAGGGGTCCGCCGAGCGGTGATACAGTACATCGACATGCACGCGGTGCTCCAGGCGTCCGTCTCGGGCGTCTACGCGGACTTGGTCACGCGTCCGACGGGCCGCGTGGTGCGCGAGCGGATCGAGCAGGCGATCGCGGGACGGGGGCGGACGGGCGAGGTGACGATCGCCCGCATGGACTTCACCGGCGTCGGCTGTATGGACTACTCATGCGCCGACGAGATCGTGGCGAAGCTGTTGCGCGACCGGCCAGCGGTGCTCGTGCTGTCGGGGATCACGGACGGGCATCGCGAAGCGATCGAGCCGGTCCTGTCCGGCCACGGCCTCGCGGCGCTGATCGAGCAGCCGGACCGGACTCTGGAGGTCCTCGGGGCGGCCGAGGCGGCGGCCGCGCTGCTGGACGAGCTCGTCGCCCGACGCTTTGCGGCGCGCACGCCCGGAGGCAGTTACGCCCTGACGCTCGCGTGAAGCGCCGCCTCGGCTTCTCGACGCGGGCGATTCACGGCGACCCGGAGGTCCGGCCCGACTGGGCACCAGTGGTGACGCCGCTGTACCAGAGTAGCACCTTCACGAATCCGGTCGGTTCGACCGCGGAAGTCCTGTACACGCGCTACGGCAACAACCCCAACCAGACGGCCATCGCGAAGCGCCTCGCCGCGCTCGAGGGCGCGGAGGCGGCGATTTTCGTCGCGAGCGGGATGGGCGCCATCGCTCTGTCCCACCTCGCGGTGTTACGGCCGGGCGACCACCTGTTGTCGAGCGAATGGATCTACGGCGGCGTGCATCGCCTGTTCGCGCAGGAGTTCGGTCGCTTCGGCATCGACGTATCGTTCCTGAGCCCGCTCGAGTCCCGCACCTGGAAACGCGCCCTCAAGAAGAACACGCGCGCCATCTTCGTGGAGACCCCGACCAACCCGCTGCTGCGGGTGCTCGACCTCGAGCCGATCGCGACGTTGTGTAAGACCGAAGGACTCGCCCTGCTCGTGGATTCGACGTTCGCGACGCCGATCAACTTCCGGCCGCTCGAGCACGGCGCCGATGTGGTGATCCATAGCGCGACGAAGTACTTGAACGGGCACACCGACGTGATCGCAGGCGCGGTGGCGGGGACCGAGTCCGTGATCGAGGAGGTGCGCAAGCTGATGCAGGTGTGGGGCCAGGCCATCGATCCGATGGCGGCGTGGTTGATCGACCGCGGTATGAAGACCTTGGCGGTGCGCGTCGAGCGCCAGAACGCCACGGCGCTGCGCGTGGCGGAGTGGTGCGGCAAGCAGCCGCAGTTCGGCGCGGTGCATCACCCCGGGCTCCCCTCCCATCCCGACCACGCGGACGCGAAGCGGCTGATGAACGGGTTCGGGGGTATGCTGGCGGTGGAGCTGAAGGGGGGCGCCCGGGCGGCGGAGCGGTTCCTGCGGGCGCTCACGGTCGCAGCGCACGCGCCCAGCCTGGGCGGCGTGGAGACGTTGGTGTCCGAACCGCGGCTCACGTCCCATGCGAGCCTCACACCGGAGGAGCGGTCCCGGGCTGGCATTCCGGACGGCTTCCTGAGATTTTCCATCGGACTGGAGGACGCCGACGACATCATCGCGGACTTCGCCCAGGCCCTGGCGCAGCTGTAAGTGATCAAGTTCACGAATGTCTTCAAGGCCTTCCCAAAAGGGGGGCTCGCCCTGAAGGACGTTTCGTTTCACATCGCGAAGGGCGAGTTCGTATTTCTCACCGGTCATTCCGGCGCCGGGAAATCCACGGTCCTCAAACTGGTCTACGCGGAGGAACCCGTGACGAGCGGCGAAGTGCGCGTCTCGGGCTTCACCCTCGCCGAGGCGCGCCGCAGGGACATTCCGAAGCTGCGCCGGCGGCTCGGCATCGTCTTCCAGGACTTCCGGCTGCTGGAGGACCGCACGGCGGAAGAGAACGTGGCATTCGCGCTCGAGGTGACCGGAGCGCGGCGCGCGTCGATCCCCGCGCGCGTGATGCGGGTGCTCACGCAGGTGGGCCTCGCCGCCAAGGCCCACGCCTACCCCCGCGAGCTGTCGGGGGGCGAGCAGCAACGCGTCGCGATCGCGCGCGCCCTCGTGAACGAGCCCACGGTCCTCCTCGCTGACGAGCCCACGGGCAATCTCGACGAGCGTGCCACGCGCGGCGTGTTCCAGCTGCTGCGTGACATCAACGCGAGCGGCACTGCTGTGGTCATGGCGACGCACGATCTCGACCTCGTGCGGCAGGCGCCGTATCGCGTGATCGAGCTGCAGGAGGGTGCCCTGGTGTACGACTCCGCGGTCGACGAGCCGCGCGACCAGGCCGCCAGCCCGTGAACCTCGTGATCCGCGAGGCGCTGCTCGCGTTCCGGCGCGCCCCGCTCCTCTCCACCCTCTCCGTCACCACGATCGCCTTCTCGCTGTTCGTCGTCGGACTGTTCGGGCTCGTCGCGGTGAACCTGCAACAGGCGCTGCGCGACGTGGCGGAGCGGGTGGAGATCGTCGCCTACCTGCTCCCGGGCGCGCCGATCGAAACCATCACGCTGGCGGAGAAGGACATCGAGGCGTTCCCCGAAGTGCAGGCGGCCACGTACGTGAGCGAGGATCAGGCGCTCGCCCGTGCCCGCGCGGAGCTCGTGGAGTTCCGCGACGTGCTGCAGGAGCTGGAGCGCAACCCCCTCCCTGCCTCGATCGAGGTGAAGCTCAAGCCCGGCTTCCGCGACGTGGAGCACGTGAACGCGGTCGCCGAGCGGCTACGCGGCTTCGGCTTCGTGGACGACGTCCGGTACGGGCGCGACTGGGTGGCGAACGTCGACCGGCTGCGCCAGATCGCCGCCGCGGTGGGGCTCGTGGTGGGCGCCGCGTTCGCGGTCGTCGCCATCATCATCATCGGCACGACGATTCGGATGGCGGTGCTGCAGCGCAGCCGCGAGATCGCCATCATGCGCCTGGTGGGCGCGACCGACGGCTTCGTGCGACGCCCGTTTCTGCTCCAGGGCGCGCTCAAGGGAATGCTCGGCGGGCTGGCCGCGGTCGCGCTCTCCTACGGCGCCTACGCGCTCATCAACCGCCGGTTGATTCACGCCGAGTTCTTCTCGCAGGAGCAGGCGGTCGCGATTGTCGGGTTCGGGATGCTGATTGGGTTCTTTGGGAGTGCGGCGTCGGTGGGAAGGCACCTGCGGCGCGTATGAAACGTCATGAAGCAACGTCACGAAGAATCGTCACGAACAGACGTCACGAAACGACGTCACGGAGGGACGTCGACCACGGTTCCTCGCGACGTCTTCTCGTGACGTCTTTCTGTTACGCCGTTCTCGCGACGTCTCTCGCCGGACAGCGCCCCGCCCCCTTCGATCAGCAACTCAGAGACAACCAGAGGCGGCTCGAGGACATCCGGCGAGAACGGACGCAGGTCGAGCAGGAGCTCGAGCGGCTGCGCACTCAGGCCCACTCGCTCTCCGACGAGCTGGCGAACCTCGAGCGGCAGAAGGAAACGACGAACCGCATCGTGAATGAGCTCGACCGTCAGATCAGCGGTCTCTCCGTCCAGATCGACAAGACCACCGTGGACCTGCTGCTGGCGCAGGACGCGCTCGAAGAGAAGCGAGCCGTGCTGGAGCGCCGGCTGGTGGACATCTACAAGCGGGGGCCCCTGTACGCATACCAGGTGCTGTTCACCGCCGCGAGCTTCGGCGACCTGTTGTCGCGCTACAAGTATCTCTACCTCGTCAGTCGCCAAGATCGCCTGCTCACGAACGACATGTCCAAGCTGCAACGCCGTATCGCGCGCGAGCGCCAGACGCTGGTCGACGCACGCGACGCCCTGGGCCGCCGCAAGAACGAACGGACCGACGAGCTGCAGCGCTACCTCGCCCTCGAGCGCACCCGCGAGGCCTCGCTCGCGGAGACCCGCCGCAGCGCGCGGGAAGCGGCGGAGCGCCTGTCGCAGCTGGAGCGCGACGAGAAAGGCCTGAACGACCGGATCGCCGCTCTCGAGCGGGCCCGGCGCGAGGCCGAAGCGCGCGGCGCCGCGACGGCCGCCGCCTCGATCACGACCGCCGACCTGGGCCAGCTCGATTGGCCGGTGGACGGCAAGATCGTCTACCAATTCGGCACCGCCATCGGGCCCAACAACACGCGCATCCCGTGGCA
>WNFX01002398.1_pt1 | contig 36566 bp, 30 predicted proteins | sample 5400111 | NCBI WGS metagenome assembly WNFX01 (sample SAMN13153363, study PRJNA577476) | soil metagenome | isolation source: 40 cm soil or saprolite under grassland replicate 1 | place: USA:California | collected 2016-06-15 | reverse complement strand
GTAGGGCGGTTGCTGTCCGTAGGGCGGTTGCTGTCCGTACGGGGGCGGCTGGCCGTAGGGCGGCGGCTGGCCGTACGGGGGCGGCTGGCCGTACGGGGGCGGCTGGCCGTACGGGGGCGGCTGGCCGTAGGGCGGCTGCTGCCCGTGCTGCTGCTGACCGCCGCCGGGTTCCTGCGGCGGGCGCCAGGGGTCCTCGTCGCCGGGACGGTCGCTCATGTCTCCTCCGGTGGTGACGTCAGAGGGCCAGGGTAGTGGTAGGGCACACTGTGCGGGTGCCCGAGCAGCCCCCGCCGTCCCGGCGGGTGTCCGAGGACTCCGCCGACGGCCCGGTCCGGCCGATCCGGCGCAGCGGCGTCGCGGTCGCCGCGCTGGTGTTCGGCGTGCTGGCCATCCCGCTGGCGCTGACTGTCTACCTTGGCCTGCTGTGCGGCCTGCTCGGCCTGCTGCTAGGGGTGATCGGCCTGGTCCGCACCCGGCAGGGCCGGGCCATCGGGCGCGGCATGGCCGTGGCCGGCCTGATCGCCGGCCTGGTCGGGCTCGTGCTCGCGGCCTCGCTGGGGCTGTATGGACTGCGCACGTACCGGGACTGCCAGGCGAAGCTCGGCCACGCGCCGAGCAGCGACGAGCTGGGCGACTGCGTCCGCGGCGGCCTCTGAGCGGACCGCTGTGGAGCCGTCCGGCGGCTCAGCGGCGGAAACACCCGGGGTAGCCGTCCGGCGGCTCAGCCGGCCGGAACCGCCGGGGCAGCCGTCCGGCGGCTCAGCCGGCCGGAAACACCCGGGCAGCCGTCCGGCGGCTCAGCCGGCCGGAAACACCCGGGCAGCCGTCCGGCGGCTCAGCCGGCCGGAAACACCCGGGCAGCCGGCCGGCGGCTCAGCCGGCCGGAAACACCCGGGCAGCCGGCCGGCGGCTCAGCCGGCCGGAAACACCGGGGCAGCCGCTGGCGCCCGGGACACCGCCAGCCCGGAGCGGTCGTCCCGGACGTCCACCCGGACCGTGTCGCCGTCCCGGATCTCGCCGGCCAGCAGCGCCGTGGCCAGCTGGTCGCCGAGCGCGGTCTGCACCAGCCGGCGCAGCGGCCGGGCCCCGTACATCGGGTCGTACCCCTGGCTGGCCAGCCAGCGCCGAGCCCCGTCGGTCACCTCGACGGTCAGCCGGCGGGCCGCCAGCCGGGTCGCCAGCGCGTCCACCTGGATGTCCACGATCCGGGCCAGGTCCTGCATGGTCAGCGACTCGAACATGACGATGTCGTCCAGCCGGTTCAGGAACTCCGGCTTGAACCGCTGCCGGACCTCGGCCATCACCGCGTCCCGGATCGACCCGGACAGCATCCCGTCCGCGATGAGCTGGGAGCCGATGTTGGAGGTGAGGATCAGGATGGTGTTCCGGAAGTCGACCGTGCGGCCGTGCCCGTCCGTCAGCCGCCCGTCGTCCATCACCTGCAGCAGCACGTCGAAGACGTCGGTGTGCGCCTTCTCCACCTCGTCCAGCAGCACGACCGAGTACGGCCGGCGCCGGACCGCCTCGGTGAGCTGGCCACCCTGCTCGAAGCCGACGTAGCCGGGCGGCGCGCCGACCAGCCGGGCCACGCTGTGCCGTTCCGAGTACTCGCTCATGTCGATCCGGACGATCGCCCGCTCGTCGTCGAACAGGAACTCGGCCAGCGCCTTGGCCAGCTCGGTCTTGCCCACCCCGGTGGGGCCGAGGAACAGGAACGAACCGGTCGGCCGGTCCGGGTCGGAGATGCCGGCCCTGGCCCGGCGGACCGCGTCGGAGACCGCCCGCACCGCGGCCTCCTGGCCGACCACCCGACGGGACAGCGCGTCCTCCATCCGCAGCAGCTTGGCCGTCTCGCCCTCGAGCAGCCGTCCGGCCGGGATGCCGGTCCAGGCCGACACCACGTCGGCGATGTCGTCCGGGCCGACCTCCTCCTTGACCATGGCCGCGGTGCCAAGGTCCTCGGCGGTCTCGCTGGCGTCGGCGAGCTGCTTCTCGAGCTCCGGGATGCGACCGTAGAGCAGCGCCGAGGCGGTCTCCCAGTCCCCGTCCCGCTGGGCCCGCTCGGCCTGCCCCTTCAGGTCGTCCAGCTGCTTCTTCAGCTCGCCGACCCGGTTCAGGCCGGACTTCTCCTTCTCCCACCGGGCGTTCAGCGCGGACAGCTGCTCCTGCTTGTCGGCCAGGTCACGGCGCAGCCGCTGTAGCCGATCCTTGCTCGCCTCGTCCGACTCGCCGGACAGCGCGAGCTCCTCCATCCGCAGCCGGTCCACCGCGCGCTGCAGTTCGTCGATCTCGACCGGCCGGGAGTCGATCTCCATCCGCAGCCGGGACGCGGCCTCGTCGACCAGGTCGATCGCCTTGTCCGGAAGGAACCGGCCGGTGACATACCGGTCGGACAGCGTCGCCGCGGCCACCAGCGCCGAGTCGGCGATCTGCACCTGGTGGTGCGCCTCGTACCGGCCCTTCAGCCCGCGCAGGATGCCGATGGTGTCCTCCGCCGACGGCTCGCCGACCAGCACCGGCTGGAACCGCCGCTCCAGGGCCGGGTCCTTCTCGATGTGCTGGCGGTACTCGTCCAGGGTGGTCGCGCCGACCATGCGCAGCTCGCCGCGGGCCAGCATGGGCTTGAGCATGTTGCCGGCGTCCATCGCGCCTTCCGCGGCGCCCGCCCCGACCACGGTGTGCAGCTCGTCGATGAACGTGACGATCTGCCCGGCGCTCTCCTTGATCTCGTTGAGCACCGCCTTGAGCCGCTCCTCGAACTCGCCGCGGAACTTCGCGCCGGCCACCATCGCGCCCAGGTCGAGCGCGACGATCCGCTTGTTCCGCAGCGACTCGGGGACGTCGCCGGCCACGATCCGCTGGGCCAGCCCCTCCACGATGGCGGTCTTGCCGACGCCGGGCTCGCCGATCAGCACCGGGTTGTTCTTGGTCCGCCGGGACAGCACCTGCACCACCCGGCGGATCTCGGTGTCCCGGCCCACCACCGGGTCGAGGTTGCCCTCCCGGGCCCGCGCGGTGAGGTCGACGCCGTACTTCTCCAGCGCCTGGTAGGTCGACTCCGGGTCCTGGCTGGTGACCCGGCTGCCGCCGCGCACCTTGGTGAACGCGGCCAGCAGGGCATCCGGGCTGGCACCGTGCCGCTTCAGGATGCCGGCGACCGGCCCGCCTTCGGCGGCGAGCCCGACCAGCAGGTGCTCGGTGGACAGGTACTCGTCGGTGAGCTGCTCGGCCTGCCGCTGCGCCGCGCTGAGCACCCGCAGCATGTCCCGGCCGAGCTGCGGAGCGGAGACGGTCGCGCCGGAGGCGCTGGGCAGCCTGGTCAGCACCGCGTCGTTCTCCGCCTGGACGTCGGCCACGTCCGCGCCGACCGCGCGGAGCAGCGGGGTCGCGGTGCCGTCGGTCTGGGCCAGCAACGCCTGCAGCAGGTGGGCGGCCTCCACCGCCGGGTGGCCACGGTCGGCGGCCAGCCGGACCGCGGCCGAGATCGCCTCCTGGCTCTTCGTGGTGAGCTTGTTCGATTCCATCGATATATCTACCTACGTTCGTACGTTGTCGAAATTCAGGCGCGGCGCTGCGGCCGCCAGACGACCAGCGCGGTGGACGGACCGCGGGCGGCCCGCAGCTCGGCCTGCAGCCCGGTGATCCGGTCGCGCAGCGCATCGACCTGGGCTTCCAGCTCGATGATCCGCTTGATGCCCGCCAGGTTGACACCGTCCTCTTGGGACAGTCGCTGCACCTCGCGGAGCAGGGCCACGTCGCGGGCGCTGTACCGGCGGCCGCCGCCCGCGGTCCGGCCCGGGTTGACCAGGCCGAGTCGGTCGTACTGGCGCAGCGTCTGCGGATGCATCCCGGCCAGTTGCGCGGCCACCGAGATCACGAAGACCGGCGCGTCGTCCGGGAAGGCCATCGGGTGCTCACGCATCGCCGACCACCCTCCCGGTGATCCGCGGCCTGGGGTCGTCCGGGTGGGCCGCGGCGTACTTCTCCAGCGCCTCCCGGGCCTCCGGGCTGAGACTCCTCGGCACCGCGACCTCGACGGTGACCAGCAGGTCTCCGGCTCCTCCAGCGCGCTTGGGCACCCCCTTGCCCCGGACCCGGAAGGTGCGCCCGTTCGCGGTGCCGGCCGGGATCTTCAGGGTGACCGGCCGATCGAGGGTGGGCATCCGCACCGTGGTGCCGAGCGCCGCCTCCGGGAAGGACAGCGGAAGCGTCAGCGTCAGGTCGTTGCCCCGCCGCCCGAACAGGTCGTGCTCGCGCACGTGCACCCGGACGTACAGATCGCCGGCCGGGCCGCCGCGCAGCCCGGGCGCTCCCTTGCCGGCCAGCCGGATGCGCTGCCCGTCGGCCACCCCCGCCGGGATCTTCACGGTGATCGTCCGGGTCTGCGTGGTCACCCCGGTGCCATGGCAGTCCGGGCACGGCTCGTCGACGATCTGCCCGGTGCCGCGGCAGTCCCGGCACGGCTCGCTGAACGCGAACGCGCCCTGGTTGCGGGTGACCAGGCCCACGCCGTGGCAAGTCGGGCAGGTCCGCGGCACGGTGCCGGGCTTGGCGCCGCTGCCGCCACAGGTGCGGCAGGTGCCCGGGCTGGCCAGCTGCAGCGGGACGGTGACGCCGACCACCGCCTCGTCGAAGTCGAGGGTGACCTCGGTCTCCACGTCCGAGCCACGGGCCGGCGCCGTCCCACCGCGCCGGGTGGTGCCTCGGCCGCCGCCGAACAGCCCGCCGAAGAGGTCGCCGATCCCGCCGCCACCACCGGTCCGGGTGCCGGCCCCGGAGAACAGGTCGCCGAAGTCGAACGTGGTGCCGGCGCCGCCGGGGCCACCCGGCCGGAACCGACCGGCCCCGAACAGCGACCGCGCCTCGTCGTACTCCCGCCGCCGCTTCTCGTCGGACAGCACGTCGTAGGCCTCGGACACCTCCTTGAACCGGGCCTCGGCCCTGGCGTCGCCGGGATTCTTGTCCGGATGCAGCTCGCGGGCGAGCTTGCGGTAGGCCTTCTTGATGTCCGCCGAGCTGGCGTCCTTCGCTACGCCCAGCGCCGCGTAGTAGTCCTTTTCCAAGAAGTCCTTCGTGCTCACCTGGGGTCCCTTCGCTCCGTCAGGTCAGTCCCCAGTGCCGGCGCCGGGCTGCCCGGGCTGGCCGGTGTCGCCGAAGGCCTCGGACTCGCCGCCGGTCCCGGGCTCGCCGCGGCCGCCGGCGTCGCCGCCGCTCGCGTGCCTGCCGACGGACTCGGCCTCGCTGTCGCCGGGCAGGTCGCTGGGCGCGACCGGCTCGGTCGCCGGCGGTGTGGGCGGCTCGGGGTCGACCACCGCAACCAGCGCGGGACGCAGCAGCCGCTCTGCCTGCCGGTAGCCGCGACGCAGCACCTGCGCGCAGGTCGGCACCGTCACGTCCGGGCTGGTCTGGTGGGTGACCGCCTCGTGCAGCATCGGGTCGAACGGGTCGCCCGCCGCCCCGAACGCCCGCAGGCCGAGCCGCTCCAGCGCGCCCTCCAGCTCGTCGGCGACCGCCTTGAACGCACCGGTCAGGTCGCCGTGCTCGCGGGCGCGCTCGACGTTGTCGAGCACCGGCAGCAGGGTGGCGAGCAGCGTCCGGGTGGCGCCGTCCACCACCGCGACCCGGTCACGGTCCACCCGCTTGCGGTAGTTGGCGTACTCGGCGGTGATCCGCTGCAGGTCCGCGGTGCGCTCGGCCAGCTGGGCGCCCAGCGAGGCAGCCTCGTCCGAGCCGCCCGCGGCCGGCGGGGTGGGCTGGCCCGACCCCGCCGCTGCCGCGGCCACGTCCGCCCGGTCGGCCTCGCGCGGGGCCCCGGTCACCGGATCGATCTTGCGTCGGTCACGCACGACGACCTTGTGCTCCTCAGGGTGCTCAGTCACGCCGACTTACCCTCGCCCGGCTCGTCGACGATCTCGGCCTCCACGACATCCTCGTCCGCCTGCGGCCCGCCGGTGCTGCTGCCGGCACCGGGCCCGGCCCCCTCGGTGAACGGCTGACCGCCGGCGCCCTGTGGCGCCTGCTGAGCCTGGGCGTACATGGCGCCGCCGACCTCCTGGGAGATCTTGGCGACCTTCTCCTGGGCCGCCCTCACCGCGCCGATGTCGCTGCCACCGAGCGCCGACCGCAGCTCCGAGAGGGCGTCGGTCAGGGTGACCTTCTTGTCCTCCGGGATCTTGTCGCCGTTCTCGGCCAGGAACTTCTCGGTCTGGTACTGCAGCGACTCGGCCAGGTTGCGGGTCTCCGCCTCCTCGCGCCGCTTGCGGTCCTCCTCGGCGTGCGCCTCGGCGTCCCGCATCATCCGCTCGATGTCGTCCTTCGGCAGGGCGGAGCCACCGGTGATGGTCATCCGCTGCTCCTTGCCGGTGCCCAGGTCCTTCGCCGAGACGTGCACGATTCCGTTCGCGTCGATGTCGAAGGTGACCTCGATCTGCGGCACGCCGCGGGGCGCCGGCGGCAGGCCGGTCAGCTCGAACATGCCGAGCTTCTTGTTGTACGCGGCCATCTCGCGCTCGCCCTGGTAGACCTGGATCTGCACCGACGGCTGGTTGTCGTCCGCGGTGGTGAAGATCTCCGAGCGCTTGGTCGGGATCGTGGTGTTGCGCTCGATCAGCTTGGTCATGATCCCGCCCTTGGTCTCGATGCCCAGGGACAGCGGGGTCACGTCCAGCAGCAGGACGTCCTTCACCTCGCCCTTGAGCACGCCGGCCTGCAGGGCGGCGCCAACCGCGACCACCTCGTCCGGGTTGACCCCCTTGTTCGGCTCCTTGCCGCCGGTCAGCTCACGGACCAGGTCGGTGACCGCCGGCATCCGGGTCGAGCCGCCGACCAGCACGACGTGGTTGATCTGCGAGACGCTGATGCTGGCGTCCTTCATCACCTGCTGGAACGGGCCCTTGCACCGGTCGAGCAGGTCCTGCGTCATCCGCTGGAACTCGGCCCGGGTGATGGTGATGTCCATGTGCAGCGGGCCGTCCGGGCCGGCGGTGATGTAGGGCAGGTTGATCGTGGACGACTGCGAGCCGGACAGCTCGATCTTGGCCTTCTCGGCCGCCTCCTGCAGCCGCTGCATGGCCATCTTGTCCTTGGACAGGTCGATGCCGTTCTGCGCGGAGAACGTGCGTACCAGTTGCTGCACGATCCGCTGGTCCCAGTCGTCGCCGCCGAGGTGGTTGTCACCGGAGGTGGCCTTCACCTCGATGACGCCCTCGCCGATCTCCAGCAGGGACACGTCGAAGGTGCCACCACCCAGGTCGAAGACCAGGATGGTCTGCTCCTTCTCGCCCTTGTCCAGGCCGTAGGCCAGGGCGGCCGCGGTTGGCTCGTTGATGATGCGCAGCACGTTCAGCCCGGCGATCTGACCGGCCTCCTTGGTGGCCTGCCGCTGGGCGTCGTTGAAGTACGCCGGAGTGGTGATCACCGCGTCGGTGACCTGCTCGCCCAGGTAGGACTCGGCGTCCCGCTTGAGCTTCTGCAGCACCCTGGCGCTGATCTCCTGCGCGGTGTAGAACTTGCCGTCGATCTCCTTCTTCCAGTCGGTGCCCATGTGCCGCTTGACCGACCGGATGGTGCGCTCGACGTTCGTGACTGCCTGTCGCTTGGCCACCTCGCCGACCAGCACCTCGCCGTTCTTGGCGAACGCGACGACGGACGGAGTGGTCCGGGAGCCCTCGGCGTTGGCGATGACGGTGGGCTCGCCGCCCTCCAGAACGGAGACGACGGAGTTGGTGGTACCGAGGTCGATGCCGACCGCTCGTGCCATGGAAACCTCTCTGGTTGATCGTGACGTGGTCTTCACTGCCAAGCTGAGTCTAGTCGACTCAGTTTTCTGTAGGTGGCAACGAGGCAGCGCGGTTCAAAGACTCCCAGACGCGGTGTGACCTGCGCCACGGCCGCCCCCTTCTCCGGGGCCCGACGACTCTTCCTGGGCCGTCGGCGGCGGGCCGTAGGCTGGCCCGGACGCCCGTCCGTGAGGAGGAGCTGTGGTCGCGCGCCTTGTAGTCGGGTTGTCGCTGACAGTGGTCGGCCTGGTGATCGCGGGACGCCGTGGGTGGTGGCTGTACCGGCTGATCCGGTCCGGGCGGCCGGCGCCTGGCCGGTGGGACGGCGCGGGCGCCAGGCTGCGAGCCGAGGTGGCCGAGGTCTTCGGTCAGCGCCGGCTGCTGAAATGGTCGGTGCCGGGAATTGCGCACTTCCTCACGTTCTGGGGCTTCGTCATCCTGGGGTTGACGGTGATCGAGGCCTGGGGCGCGCTGTTCAGCCGGGACTTCCACATCCCGCTCGTCGGCCGGTGGCGGGCCGTCGGGTTCGCCGAGGACCTGGTGGCGGTCGGGGTGCTCGTCGGGTTGACGATCTTCACGGTGATCCGGATCCGGCAGGCACCGCAGCGACAGCAGCGAGCGTCCCGGTTCTACGGCTCGCACACCAGGGCGGCCTGGGTGATCCTCGGCATGATCACGCTGGTGGTGGTGACCCTGCTGGTCTACCGGGGTGCCCAGGTGAACACCGGGCATTTCCCGTACGGGCAGAGCCGGTGGGCGTTCGCCTCGTACCTGGTCGCGAAGGCGCTGCACCCGCTGGGCCGGACCGGCAACGACGTGGTGGAGACCGCGTTCGTGCTCGGCAACGTCGCGGTGATCCTCACGTTCCTGGTGATCGTCGTCTACTCCAAGCACCTGCACATCGCGCTCGCGCCGATCAACGTGGCCACCAAGCGGCTGCCGGTCGGTCTCGGCGCGCTGCTGCCGGCCACCGACGCGGCCGGCACGCCGATCGACTTCTCCGACCCGGAGAACCTGGACGAGGACACCACCTTCGGCCGCGGCAAGATCGAGGACTTCACCTGGAAGGGCATGCTCGACTTCGCCACCTGCACCGAGTGCGGCCGCTGCCAGAGCCAGTGCCCGGCCTGGAACACCGGCAAGCCGCTGTCGCCCAAGCTGGTGATCATGGACCTGCGGGATCACCTGTTCGCCAAGGCGCCCTACCTGCTGAACGGCGGCGGGGCCGGCGCAACCGGAGTCGAGGAAGGCGCCTCGGAGAGCACCGAGCCGGGCACGATGTCCGGTGCGGCACAGGGGCACGTGCCGGAGAGCGGCTTCGGCCGGGTACCCGAGCCCGGTGCGGCGCAGGCGGCTCGGCCGCTGGTCGGCACGCTCGAGGAGGGCGGGGTGATCGACCCGGACGTGCTGTGGTCGTGCACCACCTGCGGGGCCTGTGTCGAGCAGTGCCCGGTCGACATCGAGCACGTCGACCACATCGTGGACATGCGCCGCTACCAGGTGCTGGTCGAGTCGGCGTTCCCCAGCGAGGCCGGCGTGATGTTGCGCAACATCGAGAACAACGGCAACCCCTGGGGCCTGTCCGAGCGCGCCCGGGAGGAGTGGACCGACGGGCTCGGCTTCGAGGTGCGCCGGGTGGCGGCCGGCGAGCCGATCCCGCACGACGTCGAGTACCTCTACTGGGTCGGCTGCGCCGGCGCGCTGGAGGATCGGTCGAAGCGGACCACCCGCGCCTTCGCCGAGCTACTGCACGCCGCCGGGGTGTCGTTCGCCATCCTCGGCGCGGGCGAGACCTGCACCGGCGACCCGGCCCGCCGCATCGGCAACGAGTTCCTCTACCAGATGCAGGCCATGCAGAACGTCGAGACGCTGAACTCCATCGGCGCGAAGAAGATCGTCGCCAGCTGCCCGCACTGCTTCAACACGCTGGCGAACGAGTACCCGCAGAGCGGCGGCGACTACGAGGTCGTCCACCACACCCAGCTGCTGGGCCGGCTGATCGCCGAGGGCCGGCTGACCCCGATGCAGCCCGTCGACGCGACGGTCACCTACCACGACCCGTGTTACCTGGGCCGGCACAACCGGGTCTACACCCCGCCCCGGGAGGTGCTGGCGTCCGTCCCACAGCTGCGCTCGCAGGAGATGCACCGCTGCCGGGAACGCAGCTTCTGCTGGACGCGGTGCAGGCGAAGCAGCAGGCCGGCCAGGCGCGCGAGGACGTCGAGGTGCTCGACGTAGCCCAGCTGCTGCTGCGGTCCGTGCAGCCGGGCCGGTAGCTCCCGGCGCGGTGCCACACTGACCGGGTGAGCTTCCTCTTCGGCGCTCGGCGTCCCCGGGAGGACCCGGAGCTCGCCGCCGGGGAGCGTCGGCGGCAGGAAGCATTCGCCCGCGACATCGGCGACGAGCACGCGTTGGCCTGGTCCCGGGCGCGGCCGGTCGGGGTACGCCGCCGGCGCCGGTGGACTCCTGCGGTGTTCGTCGGGCTGGTGCTGTTCGCCACCCTCGGCGCGATCCCGCTGCTGCGGGCCGGCAGCGCCGGCGGGCTGGTGCGCCGGCAATGCGACCAGCCGGTGATCGGCCTGTCCGCCGGGCGGACCCAGCCCGGACACGAGGCCTCCTGGCAGGTCGCCGGTCCGCGCGACGTGATGTACGTGCTCACCCTGGACGCGGACCGGGTCACGGTGAGCGGCAGCGGCGGGGTGGCGGCGACCCCCGGCCGGATCCTGGCAGGGCCGTTCGACCTGCCCGACTGCCGCTCGACACAGACCCTGCTCGCCGCGCCGACCGAGCCCGGCGACCACCTGGTGACGCTGTTCCGGCGTACCGCGGACGGATACCAGGCGGTGGCCCGGACCACGCTGAAGGTTCGCTGAGCTCTTTCGCGAGGTCAGCTGGTCGTCGGCCAGCGCCGGAAGTTGACCCAGGACCGGGACGGGGTGGGGCCGCGCTGGCCCTGGTACCGCGAGCCGTAGACGGCCGCGCCGTACGGGTGCTCGGCCGGACTGCTGAGCCGGAACAGGCACAGCTGCCCGATCTTCATCCCCGGCCACAGGATGATCGGCAGCGTTGCCACGTTCGACAGTTCGAGCGTGATGTGCCCGGTGAACCCTGGGTCGATGAACCCCGCCGTCGAGTGGGTCAGCAGACCCAGCCGCCCGAGACTGGACTTCCCCTCCAGCCGCCCGGACAGGTCGTCCGGCAGAGACACCACCTCCAACGTCGACCCCAGCGCGAACTCCCCCGGATGCAGCACGAACGGCTCGTCGCCCTTCGGCTCCACCAGCGTGGTCAGATCGTCCTGCTGCAACGCCGGGTCGATGTGCGTGTACTGCTGGTTGTTGAACACCCGAAAGTACCGATCCAGCCGCACATCCACGCTCGACGGCTGCAGCAACTCAGCGTCGTACGGCTCCAGCCGCAGCCGCCCCGCATCCACCTCAGCCAGGATGTCCCGGTCCGACAGGAGCATGCCCGGGACCCTACCGTCGCATCAGGTATGCTCGGACGCCGCCGCGGGTGTAGTTCAATGGCAGAACATCAGCTTCCCAAGCTGACAGTGCGGGTTCGATTCCCGTCACCCGCTCTACAGAAATCGCAGGTCAGCGTCACCTTCAGCTGTTGGTCGGCACCTCTCATTGATCGTTTGACCGCAGGTTGACCGTGACGATCTTCGGTCCCACCTCGTCCACCCTGTGCAGACTCGTCCACGTGGTCGTCCCACGCGCGCTGTTCCATGGGGGCGCGGAGCGCCTCGACGAGTAGCTGGTGGCCTGGGCCCGTCAGCCATCCGGGCGACGCGGACGAGGGGGGATTTGAACTCACACCCGAACCATGCTGGCGGGTGGCGCCTAATCCAGAAACGGCCTCTGAGCTGCGCATTCCCCGCCGCCGCCGACCGTCCCGTGGTGTCTGCTACCGGCTCGTGAAGCGCCGTCCGTTAGCAGCTCGTTAGCGACCCGCCGGGCGCCGCCGAGCGACGGGCCGGCGGGCCCCAGACTCATCGCTGTCGCCATCCAGCAGTTCGCCGCCGGAACGACGCAGCATGTCGCCGTGATGCTAACCTGCGTCAGGTGCCGAACGGACGAACGCTGAGAGTCTGCGTCGTCATGTCGAGATCGACAATTCCGCCCCGTTGTTGGTGGAGTTGTCGCCAGGCGGCGTAGCCGGTGAGGATGGCCTTCTCCCAGTCCGCCGTGCGGTGGACGCTGACTTCCAGTTGCGCGACGAGCAGTCGGATGGTGTCCAGCAGCGGGGTGTCGATGTGGGTCTTGCCGTCGAGGTAGTGGTGTTCGCTGGCGTAGGCGAAGACGAGGGCGGAGATGCCTTCCTCGACCACGATCGCCCGTCCGCCGTCTTCGGCTTCGTCGACCTTGGGGTCGCTGCGGCGCTTGCGCTTCATGAGGGCGCGCAGCACCGGCGACCATCCGAGCACGGCAGCGTGTGCGAGGTGGAAGGCATCGTGGAAGCAGTAGCCGTCTTCGATCCGCGAAGCATCGGTGATCGCGTCGCCCACCTGTACGCCATCGCAGACCATCCTGGACACCTTGCGGCCGTCCGGGGTGTCGGTGAGTGTGAAGGTGAACTCGGCGCGGCGGGGCAGTTGTTCATGCGGCGGGTAGTCCTCGTCCAGCAGGATCTGGTCGCTGGAGGACAAGTCCACACTCATCCCGGAGCGGCAGGCCACTCCCACACCGATGATCAGTTCGCTCTCGTACCCGCGCCCGGGTTCCTGTCGCTTGTCATCCCGCGCTTCGCCACTGGCTCCGTCGGGCTGCAGGACACGTTCCTGGCGCGTATGCAGGCCGACGGAACCTGGCAGCCGGTCCCGCCCGAAGAGGGTCTGCACGATGGATGAGGGCGCCTACGAAGCGCTGTCACGTACAGCGCTGCTCGTCGACCTGGATGTCTTCGGCGGCACCGCCGACAGGCGGCTGATCGTCGACGGGCTGCGAGCGACCACCGCCCATATCATCGCTGACAGTAACAGCCTACGCTGCGCTGCCGGCCAGACAGCGCTGGTGACCCTCTACGCCCAGCTGGCGATGACCGGTCTGCAGATCGACCTTGATACGCCGACCGTCGCCCTCGCCGCGTCCCAGCCGCCGCTGCACGGCGCCGACTTGCTGTCCGGCTTGCTCGACTACACGGCCGACTTGCTGCCCGGCGGCTCGTCGCGACCGTCTGCCGCACCCGATGTCGTCTTCGTGCTCGGCGACACACCCGGCCCGGCCGGAAGCGTGCGGGTCAGCGGCGGGCCATGGCAGGCATTCGCCGGGCCGCGCAGCCCAGCCGTGGCCTGGCGAGGGAACATCCCGGTCGGCGCGGTGGCCGCGGCGGCGGCCGCGGCGGCAGATGGCGTGCGGGCTGCCATACCGAACGTCGCCCTACGGCTGGACCGCCCGGTCCCGCCGACCCGCGCTGGCTTCGGCTACCGAACCGACAGGTCGCCCTCGACCTCTCTCGCTACTGTGTCGACCCCCCGCGGCGCTAGGCGAGGTCGACCTCATCAGCAGCGGGGCGATCGCCCACGCGGCGTTGTACACGCTGCTGAGGGTGCCCAGTATCTCGGCCACGATTCGGATCATCGAGCCCGACCGGCTGACCCTCACCAACCTCAACCGCTACGCGCTCGCACGCAGGTCGATGCTCAGCCTCCTGAAGACGGAGGTGCTGGAGAGTCTGTCCACCACCCGTCTCCAGATCGCCGGCTGCGCCATGTTCTTCGACGACGCCACGGCGGAAGACATGTATCCGTTGGCGGCCCGCGTCCTCGTCGGTGTCGACCACATTCCCTCCCGCTGGACAGCTCAGAGGCATGCCGCCTCGAAGTGGGTGTACGTCGGATCAACATCCCACGACTACGTGCTTGTCTCCGCCCACCCACCGGGCGCAGCATGCGCGCACTCTGGCAGGCGCCTCCGGGGTCGCCGGCGTCCGCGTGCATGACGCCCAGCGCGGTCGTGTACCGTGCCGTGATCTTGTCGTCCGGGCCGAGGCCGTCCAGCGTCGCCCGGAGCCGGGCGACGGTCGCCTCCGGGCGCATCTTGTCGATCCGCAACGCCACGACGCCGTCCTCGCCGTCGAGCCGGGCCCGTCGAAACGGGACCCGGGACAGGGCTGGTCAGGGGTCCGGCAGGTCGTGTCCGGGCGGTCAACGCGTACAGCGCCGGACTCCGCTCGTTGAGCCGGGCATGCGGCCGATGCCCGCAGCGTCTCCGCCCACGCCGCGGTAGACGGCGGAACGTCGAGAGCACGGTCGGCGAGGCGAGCAGGTAAGCGCCGAGCGCTGCGTCCCTGGCGTCTGCGGCGCCCCGCAGCGCCGTGTCGAGCAGCGCCAGCGCCTCGTCCTAGCGGTCGCAGTCGGGAGCAAGCCACGCGCACACACCGCGGGCCTCGGGGGCCAACGACGCCAACTCGCGGCGGCCACGCGGGTGCTTCGCCGACCAACCTCGGGTCAGCTCGGTCAGGTGGCCCACGCCAGCCCCCACAGGCCGGCGGCCGGCATCCGCCCGACCTCGGCGGTGGCGTCCGTCATCGGCTGCACGGTGGTCACGTCGACCCCGGACGGCCAGTCGAGCGCACCGGAGAACCGATCGAGCAGGTCCGCGCCGGGCCGCTCCCGCGGCCACAACCCTGAGCCGGCGAGGAACGCCCGGCGGAACAGATCGTCGTCCGACGGCTGCCCGGATCGCTGTCCGGGCCGTCGAGCAACATCCCCATATCCACACCGCGCGCCGATGCGGCCCCCGCAGCGTCCTCGGGTCGGTCAACGGCCGGTCCCCGCACTCGGCCTTGGACACCCACGAAGCGGCGCGCTACAGCCACGCGGTGAGGTCAACACTTGTAGTCTCGGTCACAGCGTCCCGGTATCTGGATGCGGTAGACCTCATCGACGCGCAAGGAGGTGGCCGAGCTGCTCGGTCTCCTACTACGCAGCACGGCATCGGCGTACCAGCGGTACAACCCCGCGATGCCGCAGCCGATCGTCGATTTCGGCAAGGGCGGCTGCAAGCGCCGGCTCGGCAGCGAGATCCGGGGGTGGCCGGCTGAACCAATGGAGGACGTGGGTCGATGACCATGGTCGAGGATGCGGCCATCGGTCACTTGGCCCAGGAGATTGTTCGCGGTGATGTCCCGGGTGGCCCGAGCACGAGCCAGACGATCATGGTTGCGAGCCTGCGGCGCCTGCTGTCGCTGATACCGGCTACTGGGGCACCCGAGGACTACCGGTCGGCGGTCATGTCCGAGAACGTCCTCGGCAAGCAGACCGTCGGTGGGCGTGAGTGGGCCTTCCGGCAGTTGCGCCGCTTCTATGGTCTCGACCCCGGGTTTCTGCTGTTCCGGGCGCTCCGGGACCTGTGGCCGTATGACGCTGCCGGGCAACCTCTCCTCGCGGTGCTCTGTGCCCTGGCGCGCGACCCAGTGCTGCGAGCGAGTTCTGCTGTGATCTTCGACCTGGACTACGGCGCCGAGGTCGGCGCCGCGGACTTCAATGCGGCGATCGAGGGCGCCTTTCCCGGCGCATACAGCGCCAGCACGCGTCGGACGACGGCCCAGAACGTGGCGTCGTCGTGGCAGCAGTCGGGCCACCTATTCGCCGAGAGGGCCCGCCGGAAAGCTCGGCGCCGGGCTGAATGTACGCCGGCCGACGTCGCGTACGCCCTGCTGCTCGGTCATCTCCAGGGCGTACGGGGCCAGGCGCTCTTCGACACGCTCTGGGCCCAAGTGCTCGATCAACCCGCCTCTCACCTGTTCGAACTCGCCGCCACCGCCTCCCAGCACGGGATGCTGGAGCTGCGCCACGCTGGCGGAGTGACCGAGCTGGGCTTCCACGAGTTGCTACGTTCCTTTAACAACGACGGGCAGGGACAGCTCCCATGAGCTACATCGACGAGCTTGTAGCCGCGTATCGCAAGACCGTGTCGCTACCCTGGCAACAGAACCTCGCACCTCCCCAGCGGGTGTGGATGGCTGTCTACCCGCCCGAGCACGAACGCCGGCTCCGCCTGCCCCTCCACCTCACCGACTTCGCGGCAGCAACCAAGGACGCCCACCATCCGTGGGCACTCGCCGACATCACGACGTCGTTCGAGCGGTGGATGGCCGATCACGACTATCGCGATGCCTACTTCGAGTCGCCCGACCTGCTGGACACGGCGCTACCCACCTTCTTCGACCACCTCGTTGCCGAGGTGCGCAACCACCTTGACGCCCACGCCGACCCGAACGGCGTTGTCGGCCTGCTCGGCGCTGGGACGCTGTTCGGCCTCGGGGACGTCGTGAAGGTGTCGGCACTGCTGAACGCCGTGAACGACGCCATCCGCGGGCGGCTGCTCGTCTTCTTTCCCGGCGAGGTGGAGAACAACAACTTCCGGCTGCTCGACGGGCGCGACGGGTGGGACTACATGGCCATTGTGATCAAGCCAAGCGGGAGCGGTCGATGACCGTCACCAACAGAGACCTCTTCTACCGGGACCCCACCGAGACGAAGATCCCGAACGACGGTGTAGCCAAGGTCATCCGACCCGAAACCGACCAGCAGTGGGAGGTCCTCCGCTGGGAGCTGAAGAGCTTCGTGTGCGATGGCCAGTACGCCCGAGGACTCGAACGGATCCTCGACAGCTTCCTCACCAACCTCAACCATGCCCAGCAGCCAGCGGTATGGGTGAGCGGGTTCTACGGAAGCGGCAAGTCGCATCTTGTGCGGGTGCTCGAGCAGCTGTGGCGAAACGTGGAGCTCCCCGGTGGTCAGCCGGCCCGCGAGATCGTCCCGATGCCCGACGACGTACGCGACCACCTCACGGAGCTGTCCACCGCCGGCAAGCGGCTCGGTGGCCTGTGGTCGGCCGCCGGCACACTCGCCTCGGGGAAGGGCGAGGCCGTCCGCCTTGCCTTCCTGTCCGTGCTCTTCTCCAGCGCGGGGCTGCCCGAGCAGTATCCGCTGGCCCGCTTCGTGATCTGGGCCCGGGAGAACGGCTACCTCGATGCGGTGTCGGCAGCCGTCAAGGCCGCCGGCAAGACCCTAGACAAGGAGGTGCACGACCTCTACGTCTCGCCTGTCATTGCCAGGGCTCTCCTCGACGCGGACCCGAGCCTAGCCGGATCGGTCAAGGACGTGCGCGAGCTGCTCAGAACCCAGTTCCCGCCGACGACCAGGGACATTGACCGGCAGGAGATGCTCGACGTCGTCGAGCGGGTGCTCTCGCTCCAGTCGAGCGCGAAGGGCAAGACGCCTCTCACGCTCGTCGTCCTCGATGAGATGCAGCAGTACATCGGTGATGACAACGACAAGGCCCTCGATGTCCAGCTCATCGCCGAGGACTGCTCCAACCGCTTTGAGAACCAGGTTCTGATCGTTGCTACGGGCCAGTCGGGGCTGACTGCCACTCCGACGCTCCAGAAACTCACCGACCGATACACCCTCCAGGTCGCGCTCTCCGACAAGGACGTCGAGACCGTCGTGCGCGAGGTCGTGCTCCGGAAGCGGCCTGAGCACGTGAGCGCACTCAAGTCCACCCTCGACGGTGTGAGCGGCGAGATCGCCCGCCACCTCGGCGGCACTCAGCTCGCACCGAGGGCAGCGGACAAGTCCGACCTCGTCCCCGACTATCCGCTGCTGCCAACCCGCCGACGGTTCTGGGAGCTGGCGCTTCGCGCCATCGACCGGGCGGGCAAGGCAGGCGTGCTACGCACCCAGCTTCGCATCGTGCATGAGGCCACCGCTCGCGTCGCCGCTGAGCCGATCGGGTACGTCGTCGGCGCCGACTTCCTCTACGACGAGCAGTCCACGCCGATGCAGCAGACCGGCGTGCTGCTCAAGGAGATTGACGAGCTCGTCCGCGGCATGCGGGCCCAAGGTCCCGACGGTGAACTCAAGTCCCGCATCTGCGCCCTGATCTTCCTGCTCACCCAGATCCCGAGCCGCACCATCGGCGGGACAGGACTGCGAGCGACCGCCCCCTTCCTGGCCGACCTGCTCGTCGAGGACCTCGCCGACGACGGAGCCAAGCTCCGCAAGCGGGTCCCGGAGCTGCTCGACGAGCTCGTCGCCGACGGCGCCGTCCAACGCGTCGACGACGAGTACCTGCTCCAGACCGAAGAGGGCGCCGAGTGGGAGAAGGACTACCGTAGCCGCCTCGCCGCGGTCCGCGACGACCCCACTCAGATGAGTCAGCGTCGCAGCGAGCGCCTCCTCCGAGCCGTCGAGGCCGCGGTGAGCGGCCTCAAGCTCACCCAAGGGATCAGCAAGACCCCCCGGAAGATCGACCAGCACTGGGGCCAGGACGAACCCTCGGTCGGCGAGGGCGACGTGCCGGTGTGGATCCGTGACGAGTGGTCAATCAACGCGTCGGCGGTGAAGAAGTCGGCCGCTGAAGCCGGCGACGAGAGCCCGACCGTGTTCGTCTTCCTCCCCCGGCGTGAAGCGGAGCAGGTCAAAGAAGCCCTTGCCAGCCATGCGGCCGCCGAGCAGACGCTGCAGCGACCGACACCGCAGACCGACGAGGGCAAGGCCGCCCAGCGGCAATGAAGACCCGCCTGGCCATCGAGGACGATCGGCTCGTCGCACTGGTCCAGGACGTGGCTGCCCACGGCCGGGTCTTCCAGGGCGGCGGGAGCGAGGTGACCACAACGACGCTCAGGAACGCAGTGGAGACCGCGGCCAACCGATCGCTCATCCGCCTGTTCCCGAAGTTTGGCGCCGGTGACAACCCCAACTGGGGCAAGGTCGTCGCAAAGGCGCGGGACGGCGCTCCCGACGCACTCGACGCGGTTGGCCACCACGGCGACGTGCTGACCAACCCGATCTGTAAGGAAGTGTTAGCCGCCATCAGCCCAGGCGGCACCAGAGGTGCCGACCTCCACAAGCGATTCGGCGCGCCACCATTCGGGTGGCCGAGGGACGCCATCAATGGCGCCATCCTCGTCCTGCTGGCCGCCGGCAACGTGCTCGCCAAGCAAGACGGCAGGGAACTCGGCGGCCCAAAGGAGCTGCCGCCCGCACAGATCGGCAAGGTCACGTTCTACAAGGAGGACGAACCACCGACCGGCACGCACCGCGCCGCCGTCCGCGGCCTGATGATCGACGCCGGCGTCCCGTACGAGGCTGGGCAAGAAGGCTCGCAGCTCCCGGCCCTGCTGCAACGCCTCAAGGACCTCGCCGGCCGCGCCGGCGGGCCGCCGCCCCTGCCCGAGCCGCCGGATACCAACCACATCGACGCCCTGGTCACCCTCCGAGGTAACCAGCGGTTTCGGGCAGTCGCCGAAGACCACGACCGCCTCCGAGAAGACCTCACTCGCTGGCGGGCGGCCGAGCAGCAACGCGAGAAGCGCGAGGGCGAGTGGCATGACGTGCTGCGCCTCCTCCGCCACGCCGACGGCCTTCCCGTGTTTGCGGCAGTCGAGCCTGCGGCAGCCGCCATCCGTGAAGGCCGCCAGCTCCTCGACGATCCAGACCCGATTACCCCCATGCTGCAGCAACTGACCAGCGCGCTGCGAACTGAGGTCAAGCAACGCGCCAAGGAGCTGGCCACGGCACAGCGGGCCGCGATCGACGAACTCGAAGTATGGGCCGACTGGACTGAGCTCGGCGAAGCCGACCGCGACGCGATCATCGCGGACGCCCAACTCGCACCCGTCGAGCTGCCGGACTGTCCGACCGACGAAAGGCTTCTCGAAGCCCTCGATGCCACCCCGCTGAGCGCGTGGCAGGACCGCATCAGCCTCGTCCCTGGCCGGCGAGACCAGGCCCGCCACCGCGCCGCCAAGCAGCTCGAGCCGGAGAGCGTGGCGGTATCCCTGCCGTCGGCGACGATCAAGGAGCCGAGGGACCTCGAGGCCTACGTCGACGAGCTACGCGCCCGAATCCAGCCCTATCTCGAATCTCGACGCCCACAAGACCGTCATCATCTGAGGCATACATGCGCGCGCTCCCCGCTCCCCTCCGCAAGCAACTCGAGACAGCGGTCCTCGCCGCCCGGCGGGCCTCAGAAAGCGCATCTCGGGCCGCCCTTGAAGGTCTCGGTGTGTTCCTGCGAGACAAGCCGGGGCACCTCGATGCCAACCAGGCGGTGCTCCGCAACGGCCTGCGGGCGAAGTGTCGCCAGCTCGGCGACGACCGCGAACTGCTCGTGGCAGAGTGCGCCTACGAGCAGTGGCATCGACTGCTGTTCGCTCGGTTCCTCGCTGAGAACAACCTGCTGTTGCATCCGACGTTCCGGGCACCCGTGACGCTGGCGGAGTGCGAGGACTACGCCGCCGACCTCGGCGAACCCGACGGCTGGTCGGTCGCGGCCCGGTTCGCAGCGGAGATCCTGCCCGGCATCTTCAGGCTCGATGACCCGTGCGTGCGCCTCCGCCTCGCTCCCGAAGGTCGCCACGCCCTGGAGCAGATCCTCGGCGCCCTCGCAGCCGAAGTGTTCGCCGCGGACGACGCGCTCGGTTGGGTCTACCAGTTCTGGCAGAAGGACAAAAAGGACGAGGTCAATGCTTCAGAGCGGAAGATCGGCGGCGCAGACCTCGGACCGGTGACGCAGCTGTTCACCGAGAACTATATGGTCCGATTCCTACTCGATAACTCGCTCGGCGCGTGGTGGGCCGCACGGCACCCAGGCAACCCGCTTGTGAAGGGCTTCGAGTACCTCCGCTTCGACGAAGAGGGCAAGCCGGCGGCCGGGTCGTTCGCCGGCTGGCCCGACCGCGTCGCGGAGGTCACGGTGATGGACCCGTGTTGCGGGTCAGGCCACTTCCTGGTTGAGGCGTTCTCGATGCTATGGCAGATGCGCACCGAAGAAGAAGGGCTCAGTCGGGTCGACGCGCAGGACGCCGTACTGCGCGACAACCTCTTTGGCCTCGAACTCGACCCCCGCTGCGTCCAGATCGCCATGTTCGCGGTTGCCTTGCAGGCATGGAAGGCGGGTGGTGGGTGGCGTCGGCTCCCCGTGCCGAACGTCGCCTGCTCCGGGATACCGGTGAAGGCGCCAGTGAACGAGTGGAGGAGGCTCGCTGATGGCGACGAGCGGCTTGAAAACGCGCTCGTCCGACTCCACACCCTGTTCCAAGACGCCGATAGCCTCGGCAGCCTGATCGACCCGAGGCGAACGGCCGAAGGCACCGGTCGGGCGGGCTTGCAGAAGTCGTTCGAGGATATTGACTGGTTCCATGTGGCACCACTTCTCGAAGCTGCGGCCGCGCAAGAGGCCGATGACCCCGCGATAAGCGTTCTCGGGTTTGACGCTGCAAGCATCGCGGCATCGGCAGGCTACCTGTCTTACTCCTTCACGCTGGTTGTCACGAACGTTCCGTACGTGAGTCGAGTTCATTGTCAGCTCTGATTCTCGAATACATAGATCTCCATCATCCAGATGCGGCCGGTGACCTTTCCACGTCGTTTCTTGATCGATGTCTGAATCTTGCGAGAACCGTTGCTCTCGTCTCGCCTCAAAACTGGCTTTTCCAGCCTTGGTACAAACAGATGCGCCAACGCCTGCTTACGACGGCTCGTTGGCGGGCGCTTTCCCGCCTCGGCGCTGGCGCGTTTAGACAGATTAGCGGTGAGGTCGTGAACGTGGCTCTACTCGTTGTCGACGGTGACACATCCGACGCAGGCGGTAACGTCGCCTACTTTGACCTACAGACTGTAAGGACGGCGGATGCCAAGGATGACCGCCTCAAGTCCGCGTGCCTAGTGCGGGTGCTGCAGAGCGATATGCTATTGAATCCAGACGCGCGGGTCGCGCGCGTTGAGCGGCATTCACACCCGCTCCTAGATCAGTATGCGGACTCCGCTCAGGGAATCTGCACAGGCGACTATGGGCGGTTTGGACGACTATTCTGGGAGCTGAGCACGATCGGCGACGGCTGGGCGCGCCAGCAAAGCACCGTGTCGAGGCCTCAGCCCTACGGTGGGCGGGAATGGACTTTGTGGTGGCAGGATGGGAACGGTCAGCTACGTGAGTACGTGCGAGGGCGGCTCGGTAACGGACGTGAGGGTTCCTGGATCAGGGGCCTGGACTTCCTCGGGAAGCGCGGAGTCGTAGTATCGCAATCAGGGAACCTAAAGCCGACCCTCTATACCGGCGACCTGTTCGATAACAACGCCGCCGTTATTGTGCCCTTCGATGAGAACCTCGTTCCAGCATTGTGGGCGTTTTGCTCCTCTGCAGAGTATCACGACGAGGTTCGCAACATCGATTCGGCTCTTAAAGTGACCAACCGCACTCTCCTCAAGGTTCCGTTTGACGTAGCGCGTTGGCGCCAAGTTGCGGGGGAGGCGGGTCCGCTGCCGGAGCCGTCGTCGGATGATCCGACGCAGTGGTTGTTCGAGGGGCGGCCGGAGGTAGCGACGACGCCCTTGCAGGTCGCGGTCGGGCGGCTGCTGGGGTACCGGTGGCCGGAGCAGGCGGAGTCCGATGATCTCGACGCGTTCGCTGACGCCGACGGGATCGTATGTCTTCCGTCGGTGGCCGGCGAGGCGCCGGCGGCTGATCGGGTGCAGGAGGTGCTGGCCGCAGCGTTCGGTGATGCGTGGTCGCCACCGAAGGTGAGGGAGCTGCTCGAGAGCGCAGGGAGCAAGAAGACGAACCTGGCAGAGTGGCTGCGCGACGAGTTCTTCAAGCAGCACTGCGCGCTGTTCGGGAACCGACCGTTCGTGTGGCATATCTCGGACGGTCAGCGCGACGGGTTCTCGGCGTTGGTGAACTACCACCGGCTCGACCGCAAGATGCTGGAGAAGCTGACCTACTCGTACCTCGGTCAGGACTGGGTCGAGCGCCAGCGGGCCGGCGTGCGTGACGACGAGGCGGGCGCCGAGGCCCGGCTGTCCGCGGCGTTGGAGCTGCAGCGCAAGCTCAAGGCCATCCTCGAGGGCGAGGAGCCCTACGACGTTTACGTACGGTGGAAGGACACGCACGAGCAGCCGATCGGTTGGGAGCCTGACCTCAACGACGGCGTGCGGCTGAACATCCGGCCCTTCGTCAAAGCCGGCGTGCTGAAGACGTTCTCGCCGTGGCCGTTCAAGGACGCGATGTGGAAGAAGGACCGGGGCAAGAACCTCGACGGCACCGAGCGGCACAACGACCGCCACCTCACGCTCGCCGAGAAGCACAATGCCCGGGAGCGAGCTGGTCGGGCATGAGTGAGACCGTGCTCGACCGGCTGGTGACGTGCGTGAGAGCCGCGCTTGCCTATAACGCGAACGCGTTCGCCGAGCCGGTCGCGCTGCTCTGGCCGGACGAGGGGGCGCAGTGGGCGCCGGTCATGAATCAGCTGAGCGAGCGCCTGCCCATCGTGTCCCTCGGCGAGTTCGACCCTGGCGGCCGACGAGGCCCGGCGTACTGGGTCCGTTGTGTCGTGGCTGGCACCGTCGACGCTGGCCTGCCTGAGGGACAGCCGATCGTGTACCTGCCGGGTGTTCCCCGCAGCGAGCTGCGCGCCGTCGACTCGTGTCCGCGCGAGCTGGCGCCTATCGCGGAGCTTCAGTACCGGAGCCACTGGTTCGCGCCCGCCAATGGTCGCGACTGGTCGGTGCGGGCGCTCCTCTCGAACGCCCAGCGAGGGTTGGGCCTTCAGGTGGCAGGCGATACCGAAACCGGCGCGGTCCTGCTGCTGGCCCTCGACCGGCTACTCGACCTGCAAGTCGAGCGGTTGGCGAACCAGGTGCTCGATGCCGACTTCTTTCGGGACCTCATCAACCCCAATCCCGTCCGCAGTCTGCTGGGCTGGCTCGACGACCCGGCTGGCTTTCGTCCCCGGCTCGACGAGGCGCAATGGTCGGCGTTTGTCCAGCAGTGCAAGGCCGACTACGGCTTCGATCCTGCCACAGACGGCGAGATCACCGCTGCCGGAAAGCTCGCCGAGCGCAAGGGTGCCTGGGCGGGGGTGTGGTATGAGTACGTCTACGACCCGCGGCGCTACCCATCGCTTCCTGACCGGCTTCGCCTTGCCAAGCCGATGGAGCTGTCCTTCGAGCACACCGATGTCTGGCCACAGGACAACGAGGTCGGCGAGGATCAGCTCCGCAACCTGCTGCGGGACTTCGTGGTGCTGACGGCGGATGGTGCTCGTAAAGAGGCCGTCCGGCTCGACGCCGAGCACGCCTGGCGCCGCAGCACCGTTTGGGCCGACCTCGATCTCGCTCCTCTCGCGTTCGCGCTGGAGCAACTCGCGCTATTGGCGCAGCTGACCGCTCAGCCTCTCGGCCCCGGCGAGTTGGAGTCGCTGGTGGCCGACTACGCGGATCGTGGCTGGCGGGCCGACGACGCCGTCTTGCGCGCTCTCGCCGCCGCTCGGAGCGCACAAGACCGTGCCGTGGTGACGGCCGCGGTGGGGGCGATGTACAGGTCCTGGATCGATGCCGGCGCCGCGGCGCTGCAGGCAGTCATTGGCACGATGGCCAACACCCAGACCTATCAGGCTGGGCCGCCGGCGTCGACGAAGGGCGGCACCGTCACGGTGTTCGTCGACGGCTTGCGCCTCGACGTGGCCCATCGCGTGCGGGGCCGCCTAGCCGCCGCCGGACTCCACAACGAGATGGCTACCAGCTTCGCGGCGCTGCCAACCGTCACCCAGACGGCGAAACCGGCGCTGGTGCCGGTGGCCGCGGGTGCGCTGGCCGCCGGGCCCGACCTGCACCCGGCGAACGCGCTCACCGGGACGAGGGCGTCCATCCAGGTGCTGCGCTCGCTGATGATCGACAACGGTGTGCAGGTGCTCGGACGGACCGAGACCGGGGACTCGTCGGGCACGGCATGGACCGAGACGGGCGAGCTCGACCACCGCGGCCACGACGTCGGCATTCGACTGGTCGACTACGTTGACGAGGAGGTCGGGCGCATCGTCGGTCGAATCCGTGAGCTGCTGGACGCGGGATGGCAGCGGGTCGACGTTGTCACCGACCACGGCTGGATCCTGCTGCCCGGCGGCATGGAGAAAGTCGACCTCCCTCCGGCCACTGCCGAGGTCAAGAAGGGCCGCTGCGCCCGACTCAAGGATGGCGCCGTCGTCGAGGCGCCGACCGTTCCGTGGTTCTGGGACCACGACGTGCGGATCGCTCTGGCCCCCGGTGTGACCTGCTTCGAGGCCAACAAGGAGTACGAGCACGGCGGAGTCAGCCCGCAGGAATGCATTGTCCCGCGCCTCGCCGTCACCGCCGGCTCCGCATCGACGGCGACCGGCAGGCCGGAGATCATCAGCGTCAAGTGGCTGGGTCTCCTCTGCCGGATCGAGCTGACCGGCGTCGGACAAGGCGTGGTGGCCGACCTCCGCGGGCTGCCGGCCGACGCGGCAACAAGCATCGCCGCCGAGGCCAAGGAAACCACCGGCACTGGCAAGGTGTCGCTCATCGTTCCCGACGAGGAGCACGCGGGCGAGCGCGCCTACCTCGTATTCGTCGCCGCCGACGGCCAGATCCTCGCCCAGCGCGAGGTCGTCGTGGGGAGGAATCGGTGAGCGGGCTCGACGAGCTCGACCAGCTAGCGGCGGAGGCCTTCGAGGGCTACCTCGTCCGCAAGGACCTGGCCCAGCAGTTCCGGGGCCAATACCCGGTGCCCACCTATGTCGGGGAGTTCCTGCTCGGCCGGTACTGCGCCACGACAGACCCCGACGAGATCGCCGAGGGGCTCGCCGTTGTCGAGCGCTCGATGAAGGAGCGCACAGTGCGGGCTGGCGAGGAGGAGCTGTTCAAGTCACGCGCCCGTGAGAAGGGAAAGGTCAAGGTCATCGACTTGCTGCGGGCTCGGCTCGACGCCAAGTCCGACGCCTACAAGGCCGAGCTGCCAAGCCTCCAACTCGGCGACATCCATATCTCGGATCAACTCGTGAACGAGCATGACCGGATGCTCACCGGCGGCTTCTACGCCGAAGTCAGCCTGGAGTACATCGCCGCGTTGGCCCGCGAGTCCAGCGGCCAGCCCTTCCGCATCGAGTCGGTCCGACCGATCCAGATGTCGACCCGCGATGCGCTCGACACGTTCGTCGTAGGCCGAGCAAAGTTCACCCTCGACCAGTGGCGTGACCTACTCCTGCGCAGCGTCGGCTTCGAACCCGACCGGTTCTCCCGCCGCGAGCAGGACATCCTGCTCGCTCGCATGGTCCCCTTCGTGGCGCCCAACTACAACGCGGTCGAGCTGGGCCCGAGGGGCACCGGCAAGTCGCACCTGTTCCAGCAGGTCTCCCCGTACGCGCATCTCGTCTCTGGCGGCAAGGCGACGATCGCCAACATGTTCGTGAACAACGCGACGGGTCGGCGGGGACTGGTCGCCCAGTATGACGTCATCTGCTTCGACGAGGTGTCGGGCGTCTCGTTCGACACCAAGGAAGGCGTCAACATCCTGAAGGGCTACATGGAGTCAGGCGAGTTCAGTCGCGGCAAGGAGAGCATCCGGGCCGATGGTGGGATCGTCATGGTGGGCAACTTCGACGTCGACGTGGCCGAGGAACTGCGGCGGGGGCACCTGTTCGGGCCGATGCCGAAGGAGATGCGCAACGACACGGCCTTTCATGACCGCATCCACGCCTACCTGCCCGGCTGGGACGTCCCCAAGCTCGACCCGTCGTACTTCACCGCACACTTCGGCTTCGTGAGCGACTTCCTCGCAGAGTGCTGGAGCCAGCAGCGCCGAACGTCTCGCCTCGACGTCACCCAGGGCCGGTTGAAGTGGGGCGACCAGCTAAGCGGCCGCGACCGCAAGGCGGCGAACAACACGGTCAACGGCCTGCTGAAGCTGCTGTGGCCGAATCCCGAAATGGAGGTGCCGGACGATGCGCTCGCCTGGGCAGCTGAGGTGGCGCTGGAACTGCGTAGACGGGTGAAGGAGCAGCAGGCGGCGATCGGCGTTGCCGAGTTCGGCAAGACCGACCTCAGCTACGGGCTCGGCAGCCGCCCAGAGAAGATCGTCTATTGCGACGAGTCGGTGCAGCATCGCCTGCGCTCGGAAAACGAACGGGATATGCCGCCGGTTGGCATTGAGCGGGACAGCGAAGTCCTGCCGCGGCCGGACCCTGCCGAGGTGAAGTCGTCGGTCGGCGCCAAGGCCGTCGACTACGCCGTCGGCGACGTCATCGACGGCAGGTTTGAGATCATCGAGATCCTCGGCCAGGGCGGGTTCTCGAAGGTTTATCGGGTGCGCGACGAGGTCGAGGGCGAGGAGCGGGCTTTCAAGCTGTTTGACAACGCTGCCGGCTACGAAGCTGTGCGTCGTGAGATCGGCGCCCTCCGTAAGATCCGTCATCCCAACGTCGTAGAAGTCTTTTGGGCCGGCAAGACCAACGCCGGCGACTGGTACCTCATTACGGAGTACATCGACGGCGAATCGCTGGACGAGTACGTCACGGGAAAGCGCCACCTGCGCGATCGGGAAGCCATCGACGTTGCGCTCGACATCCTCGGCGCCCTCGTCGCAATCCACCCGGACGCGATCCGGATCGAGGAGCTCGACCGCAAGAAGCACGAGGGCGAGCTGTCCGAGGCCGAGTACGACGAGTGGATGGAGCTCCAGGACAAGGGCTTGGTGCACCGGGACATCAAGCCACTCAACGTCATGCTCACCCGCACCGGGGTCAAGCTCCTCGACTTCAACATCGCATCACGCGTCGGCGACCCCGTGTATACGCGGTCGGGGACTCCGCCGTACCAGCCGCCTGACGCCAACCTCACCCGCTGGGACGTCTCCACCGACCTGTTCGCCGTCGGCGTGATGCTCTACGAGCTGCTCTGCAACGGGCAGCACCCGTATCCCGGCTCGAAGCCGATGGTGGGGGAGCATGTGATCGACCCACGAACTATCCGCCCCGAACTCGCCCCTGTGTTGGCCGAGTTCCTCGTGAAGGCCTGCACGCCCTACCGCAGCGAGCGCTTCGCCACCGCCCAGGACATGAAGGATGCGCTCCGGTCTATCCGGGCGAATGGGTAATGGGCCGCCGCCCTGAGCGTCATCCAGGCACTGCAGGAACGGCAGCTGTGCTCGATCAGGTCGAGCAGCGGTCGTCGACCGCGCCGTCAGCTATGGCTGATGCGACCGCGGCTGGCTCCGCCGCCAGATACTCAGCGCGATCGCGGTCACGGCTGCGCCGGCTGCCAGGAAGGTCCGGCGGTCGAGCAGTCCGCCGGTCACCCAAGGCATCCAAGCCGCGGCGCTTGGGACTGCGACCATCGTCGCTACACGCATCTGCATTGGCCAGGACAAGGGCAGGTGCGGGGCGTTGCACAATGACCTACCGGCCGCCCCGTGGACGCCTCGTTGCTCCGGCCGGCGCTGCATGCCAAGGCACGTTCAATACGTCTGGCCCGAGTCGTCGCGCCGCATTAATCCGACTAAATCGGGCGCGCTCAAGCAATTGCCGGTTCGGCGCGCGGACGTAGTCTCGGATCCGCCTGCGCACGGACTCGTGCATCGCCAGGTTCGCAACTTCCTCGGGCGTGAACCAGCCGACCTCGCGGGCTTCATCGCCAGGGGTCAACTCACCGCCGACGGTGCGACAGGCGATGCAGACATTGAACTCTTGCCGCACCTCGCCGTCGTCGTAGGCGAAGACGTGCTGCGGGTCGGAGTAGACGCCCACCAGCCGCACCGGCTCCACCTCTACCCCAATCTCCTCCTTGACTTCCCGCACCGCTGTCTGCGCGATGCTCTCGCCGATCTCCATTGTGCCGCTCGGCAATGCCCACAGGTCGTTGTCCGTCCGCCGGTGCAAGGCGATCCGGCCCTGATCGTCTGCCACAATCGCCGAAGCGCCGGGCACCAGCGAGTTCGCCCGGGGAGCATCGGGGTCACGGTAGTAATCGCGGCGCGCCACGTTCGTCAGCTCCTTGCGCTTGTCAACTCAGCCGGAGCCGGCCGGGAGCGCTGCCACACGTAGTCAATTGGGCCGACGTAGCGTTCAAACAGGCCGTGTGGTCCCGAGCGGCGCAGGTGCAGGGCTGGGTGCTGGAAGCCGTGAGCGCCCACAAGATACGGCGTCACTATCATGTCGTCATCGAAGCGGGTAGATGGCAGCGTAAAGATGCACGTCGTGCAGCCGGACCTCGAACCCCGGCGCCCCTTCCACGGCAGCGAAGTGCTTCAGTGTGGTGCGAATGCGGTCGGGCAGCGTGCCACCCAAGCTCTCCAGCCGGTCGCGCTCTAGGGTGTGCTGGCCCTTTGGGTCGGCCACCGCCAGTCGCGTCGTGCAAACCCGGATACCCTTCTCCGCAATGACCTGCGTCAGATCGGGATGCTGTTCCGGGAAGAACAACAGCGCATACCCCACCAGGTGCGGCGGTCCACAGCGGTGCCTCCAGGTGCGCGTCGACGCTCGCCATGCCACGAGCTAGCAGCACCGCGTCGGTGAGCACGGCCCGGGCGTCCATGCGGGCTACCCATGCCCCGGTGTGGTCGATCGGGCTGCCGTCGCCGGCGAGGCCGGCGGCCAGCAGGTCCCCATGCCAGTCCGGCGGCGTCCGCCGCACGGGTCAGCCGGTCAGCGATCGAACCATCGGCCGCTGGGCTGCCGACCAGGGTGATGACCTGACTGGTGCCGGCGAAGGAGGCGGCCAGCTGCGGGTGCAGCCGGGCGATGCGCGCCGTTCAGCCTGACTCAGCCGGGCCGCTCGGTCGGCTCCGGCACGATCCAGGCCAACCATGCAGGTGTGCAGGATTCGGGCTGTGGTGCGGTAGATCCGATGCCGGGCCTGCGCCGCGCTGACGGCCTGCCTGGCGCTGATCGGCCGGGTTGGGACGGACAAGGCGTGGCTGAGCTCCAGCAGCGCGGTGGTAATCAGCCGGCCGTAGCTCAGCCCCGCCGGGCCGGTCATAGGCTCGCGGCGGTGACCGCCAGGGCGGCGGCGACGACGGCGAATGTCGCGATCAGCCGCTCCCGTCCGGAGACCGACTGGCCGGCGTAGCGGCGCAGCGCGTCGCGGACCGCGGCGAGCAGGTCGGCCAGTGCGGCCCGCAGCTCGGGACTGTCGGTCAGTTCCGCCACCGGCGTCGGTCCGGTGCCCAGCTTGACGTGGGGCGCGGCATGCAGCAGGTCGAGTTCGTCGCCTGTGTCGGCGATCACCTCCCCCGCCCGCAGCCACCACAGTTCGGCGTCCGCGTCGGCACCCCGGACAGTGCCGCCGGTCGCCCACGCCAGCCGCAGGGCCTCACCGGCGATGGCCAGCGCGGCCGGTCCGACAGCGACCCGGGCCGTGCGTGTCGCGGTTGCGAGCCGGGCCCGCCACGTCCCCTCGCTGCTATTGGTCGTCATGCTCTTGACTGTCAGTCACGCGGTGGACGAACGGAACTGGCAGGCCGGCATCTGTGGATAGTTGTCTACAGTGGACCATGGGTCGATAGCTGGCAGAGATCGGCTGGTCTGGGCGCTCACGGCAACTCGTCCCGCTGCGTGCGGGCGCGGCCGCCGATCGGCGCGACCACCGCCGCGCCTCCCGCGACCGCCGAGCGTGCCTCGCCGGGCAGCTCACCTCGTTCGCCACCCCGTCACGTCCACCCCCACCGAAGTCGAAGCTGCCTTCGGTGCAGTTGTGTGAACGGGACCAACTGAAACGGCAAGGACGCGACGAAGATTTGCTCAGCTTCCGAGCGCCCACGCCTCGTTCCTACGACCGTCGTAAGACGACCGCGAGCCGGCGCGTCACCGGCGAGCCAAACCCAGCCGCACCGAGGGGCTTGTGACGCCGGGTCAGGAGCGGGTCAGGAGCGGATGGGGTTTCGACCTACGAACGGTGCGCGGCTTGGAACTTCACGGTGAGGTCACGCGGGATCCGTCCCCGGTCGGCGACCTCGATGCCTTGCGACCGCGCCCACGCCCGCACGTCCTGCGAGCTGGAGGTGCTGATAGCACCTGGGCTGCGGGTGCGGCGACCCCGGGTCGGTTTGCCGGTTCCGAGTCTGCGTCCAGAGTCCACATACGGGCCCAGTACCTTCCGCAGCGCCCTGGCGTTCTTGGCGTTCAGATCGATGTTGTAGGCGCGCCCGTCCAAGCCGAATGCGATCGTCTCCGCGGCCTTTCCGCCGTCGAGATCGTCGGTGAGCTCAACGACAACCTTCTGCGCCATGGTGCCGCCGCCTCTCGGGCTGAGGGTATTTCGGCCTGCCCGGCCACGTAGGACAGTTGACGTGATCGTATCCCGTCGTGCAGGCCGGCCGCACTTACAGGAAGACGGCGCCGGGGGGAACGACGTCAGTCCGCGGTGGTGACAAGCCGGAGCGCCGCCCTGCGACGGCTGGGGTGCGGGTGGAAGAAAGCGCGATCGTAGTCCGGTTTGAAGTCCGGGTGGTGCTCCCAGATCATCTCGATCACCCGAGCGAGCGTGTCGGACGGCGAGGATTGCGGGTTCCCGGAGAGGTCCGTGCTGCGTTCGTAGTTGTACCGCAGCCGTAGTTCCTGCTGGAGGGTCCTTGGCTTGCCCTTCGGGATGTGTGCCAGCTCGGTGGCCACGTGGGCATGAGTTCTGCTCGGTGGCCCGTACCTGCCGTCCCAGCCCGCGTGGAAGGCGTCGACCGCCGACCTGGCGTAGATGGCCCCACCTCTGATTCGGACCACCGGCGGCGGGAAGTCGGGTCGCATGGTGATCTCCCGGAGCTTCGCCTTCGGCACGCCAAGGATCTTGCCTATCTCGGCTGGGCTGATCAGTTCGGTCCGCAGCGGCTGGCTGACGTCAACCTGGCGGCCGGCGAGCGTGGTCGCGTGGACGGCGAGCGGCGCGCCCGCCACGTCCGCTTCGGCGAGGGCCGCTCGGGCGGTTCGAAGCGCGAGGGTGACCGCTTGGCGGAGGGTGCCGGCCTCCGTGTCAAGGACAACCTCGACTCGCCGGCGAGCCTCGTCTGGGATGACCGTGCCGGCGTGCAGCGCCATCCGGCGTGCCGCCTGGTTGGCTTGCTTGTCGCTCATCGCGGCGTCGAACTCGATGCGTGCTCGCCACCGTGCCACCTGAATCCATCTCCTGTCGATAGCCGTTGCCTTCAGCGTTGGACGTCGACAGGAATGTCGCCGTTCCGATACGACCGGGAGTTGCTCCCGACCCCGGTCGCCACGTCAGCCACAGGATGTCCCCGCTGCGGCGGCGCGGACCAGCCATCCGTGACGCGAGGCTGTCGGGTTTCGGCGGCGTCGCCGTCAGCTTTCCGGGGCGAGGAGGAGGACGTGGGCCCAGGCTTCGGCGGCGTCGCCGCGGCCGGTTCCGCCGAGGTGGTCGTTCGAGCGGGCCTTGACTGAGATGCGGGCGGGGTCGACGTCGAGAGCTCGGGCGAGGTTGCCGCGCATCTGTTCTAGGTGCGGTCGCAGTTTCACCGGGCCGAGGACGATGAAGGTGTCGGCGTTGACCAGCCGGTAGCCGTGCTCGCGCAGGTGGCCGGAAAACTGGGTGACGAAGTCGAGGCTGTGGGCGTCGTCGGCGTCGGGGTCGTCTTCGGGGAAGTGGGTGCCGAGGTCGCCGTCGGCCATGGCGCCGGCGAGGGCGTCGATGAGGGCGTGGCAGAGGACGTCGCCGTCGGAGTGGGTGTCGAAGCCGCGGTCGGAGGGGACGGTGACGCCGCCCAGGACGAGTGGATGGCCGGGGAACAGGCCGTGGATGTCGTGGCCGGCGCCGATGCGTAGCCGGGTCAGGTCCATGCGGCAGTCTCCCTCCGCCGGCTCCAGGGTCTGCGGCGGACCGGCCGCCGTGCGGGTCTAAGCAGGGCGACGAGGGTCGCGGTGCACCAGGCCGTGACGCCAGCCGCCCACAGCAGACCGTCGCCGGGGCGCCCGTCGCTCCACAGCACCAGCCCGCCGACGACCGCGGCTACCCCGAGGAGTACCGGGACGATGCCGAGCCAGCGTCGGCGGGTGGCCGGTGGGGTGCGCCACCACAGGACGGACATCGACACTCCGGCGGCCAGCAGCGCCCACTGTCCGAGCTGGACGAGGGTGGCCTTAGCTCCGTCTGCGAGCTCGTGCAGGTTGGCGCCGAACACGCCGATGACGACGGTGGGGGCCAGCAGCAGGGCGGTGACCCAGGCGATGGTCTGCTGCAGCCCCTCGGTGGCACGCTGCTGGGCGTGCGCGGCATCGGCCTGGTCGCGGGCTGCCTGCAGCTGCTCCCCGGAGGCGATCGAGGTCAGCAGCGAGAACGCCTCCCGGCGTAGCTGCTGGTTGACCGACTGGGTCATGGCTGCCGGAGCGCCGCCGCAGGGCCCGCAGGTCGAGCTGGGTGCGAGACAGGAACACCGCCAGGCTGCCGGCGCTGGCCCGCACCGGGTCGCTGAGGTCGAGGTCCTTGAGGACCGCCTCGCCGGCGGCCAGGGAGGTGTAGACGTCGGCCTCCCACGCTTCGAGTTCCATCTGCCAGGTGTCCAGGTAGTACTGCTCGTGTTGCAGGCAGTCGGCAAGCAGGCAGGCTAGCCGGTCGTCGACGCCGGCCGGGCGGGCCGCGGTCTGCAGCGAGGCGACCCGTCGGGAGGGTACGGCGTGGTGTGGCCAGCGGATCTCGTCTGGCCGCCATCGACCTTCAAGCGGCGCCCACAGGGCGACCAACGCGTTGTCAGTGGTGGCTAGGCGAAGCCATCGGGAAGCGAACTGGATCGGCCGCCGGGAGTCGCCATGGCCGTATGGGAGGGTGGAGAACCGGACGTCGGCGACACGCAGACCGGCCGCCGAGCGGGTCAGCAGCGGTCGGTTGCGGGTTATCGAGACGGCGCCGGGTGATGGCAGGTCGGCGAGCTCGTGGCAGGCGGCGGCGCCCAGCACGGCGGCGAGCGCCTCGTGCAGCCCGGGCATGGCGAGGTAGCCGGCCTGGTCTGGACTTGCGTCGATGATGACTTCAAGCTCCTCGGCCTGGTCGTCCTGCACAGCGGGTTCGGCGGTGGGGAGATCCAGTCGGTGGCCTGACCAGCCCCATGGCGTGCTGGTGCTGCCACCGTCGAGGAGCCCGGCGTCGGTGAACCGGTGCTCCCAGTCGGTGCCGCGCCACCGCCATCCTCCGGCGATGAGCTGCCAGCCGCTCGGCCCAGGGGTGGACCAGAGGAACGACGGTCCGGCCCATCGTTCGGGCGCGGAGGCAAGCGTCGGCCGCGCGCGCACCTCGTCCGGCATCGTGGTCATGTTGCTCCCGCCATCATTCGCCCCGGAGGGACACTAACGGGTAGGACTAGGACGGTCCGCCGCTACTGGTGACGAACGCAGGGAGCCGGGGTGCGAGTGTCTGTGCTTACCCCAGTCGCGGTCGACCGTGCGGGTTGGCTGGTGGCGGCAGCGGTCAGTGTGCAGCGCGCTCGAGAGCTCCTCGTCGGCAGCGGTGTCGAGGTTGAGTGGGTCGTCTGCCGGGACGGCCTGTCGAGCGCCGGCGGCGGGCCGGCCAGGACGCAGTTCGATGTGATGCCGCCGGATCGGCTGGTGGGCTGGCGGACCCGGCGTGGCATCGCCGCGGCGCGCAACGCCGCCCTCGCCGTGGCGAACGGCGACTGGGTGGTGCCGTTGGACGCGGACGACGAGCTGGACCCGGACGGCATGCTGGCTGCTGCGGCTGCGGTACGCGGTCGGCCGTCGGAGTTGGGTTGGCTTGGGTGCAACCGGCTGCTGATCGACGGCTCACGAACCCCGCACTGGCAAGACGAACCGCGCGGCTTCGCCGTCGGCCAACTGGCCGAGAGCTGGGGCTCGCCGTTCTGGTTCCACCCCAACTCGGTCCTGGTCCGCCGGGACATGCTGTTGCGCGCCGGAGGCTGGCCGGCGCTGGGCGTGAACGAGGACCTCGCCGCGATCCTGCTGGTCTCCGAGGCGTGTAACGGCCGCGCCGATCCCCTGGTGCTGACCCGCTACCGCGTCTGGGACGGTCAGGAGGTCGCCGCGGACTCCTACGAGGATGACAAGGCGACCGCTTTCACGGTGATCGAGGCCCTGGTCAATGCACGCCGGAAAGCCGCTGGACGGGCATCGGTACGCCACCCGGTCCCAGGCCCGGCGCACGGACGGAGCCGGCCCCCGGAAGCCCACGGCGGGCCGGCTGCGTCCAAGACCACGGCCGGATAGTCCGGCCGGCGCATGAGAGCCTGGATGACATGTCTGCGGCACCCATCTTGCCCGCAGCGACGGAAGCCGGCGCGCTGCCGCCGATCCCACGGTGCGGCGGGCCGCCGCAGAGCGCCCGTGATTAGTGGCCCCCGGCCGCTGTCCGGGCTGCGAGTCGGCGTCGACCTTGACGGGGTGTGCTGCGACTACGTCGCGTTTCTCCGCGGGTTCCTGCTGTCCGCCGGTCGGCCGCCGTCCGCGCTGCCGGAGCCGGTCGACTACGAGCTCAGTGATTGGTTCGACACCCGGGAGGCGCGTGTCGCCGCGCACATCGCGGCCGTCGGCGCCGGCCTGCACCGGGACGCCCCGGCCCTGCCCGGCGCCGCCGCTGGGATCGGCGCTCTACGAAACCTCGGGGCGTCGGTGGTCATCGTGTCCGCTCGCGGCAGCCACGGCGAGGACCCGGCGGTGGTACGTCGCGACATCGACGTGTGGGCCCAGACCCATGGTGTGAGCTGCGACGACGTGCACCTCGGCCGGCCGAAGTCGGCGGCGGCCTGCGACGTATACGTCGATGACTCGCCCGGGGACGTGCTCGATCTGCGCGCAAAGCAGCGGCTGGCGGTCGTCTTCGACCAGCCGTGGAACCAGACTGTCCCCGCGCCGCGGGCGAACGGCTGGACGGACCTGCCTGCGCTGCTGGTCGATCTGCTCGCACCCGGCAGCCTGGTCGCCCGGGGGCCGTGATGTTCGCACCCGGCATCCAGCGGGCGGCCATCATCGGGGATATCGGCGGTCAAGCAACTGTCTTCCAACACGTGATGAGCGACTTGGGCGCCGACCCGGACACGCTCGCCCTCCCAGCTGGACTGGCCGCAGTCCAGGTCGGCGACCTCGTCCGCGCCGGGGTCGGCACCGGCTTGGACAACGACGCCTGCGTGCGCCTGGCGGCGCGGGCGGCCGCGGCCAACCCGGGACGGTGGGTTCAGCTGTGGGGCAACCACGACCTCGCCGTGCTCGGCGGACCCTGCAAGCCAAGCTGGCTCGCCGCCCCGCAGGTCACCTCGGCCACCCGCGAACGGCTCCGCCGCTGGTGGGAGCACCGACACGCGCTGCTGGCGATTGGCCTGCGGTCCCGCGAGCTCGGTGACGTGCTGGTCAGCCATGCCGGGCTCACCCGCGGACGGTGGCAGGCGATCGCCGGGCCTCGGACACCGGCCGCGGCCGCGGACCTGCTCAACCGCGATGTCGGCCAACCCGTCGCACGGGTCATCCATGGCGGTTCGCTCACCGGCACCGACCCGGGAGCCGACGCTGCCGGTGCGGATGTGACCTGGGCCGAGGTGGTCGAGGAGCTGTACCGGCCATGGCTGGCCGCCGGCGACATGCCGTTCAACCAGATCCACGGACACGCTGCTCCATGGAACTGGTCCACTCAGGACTGGTGGCCGACCATGACCCAGGAACTGCGGGCGGCAACCACAGTCGACCCTGCTACCCGCCGGACCACCATCTTCTTGACCGACAGCCCATGCGAGCAGCGGTTAGCCGTCTCGGTGGACTGGATGCTCGGCGACGCGCCGGCGTCGGGAACCTGGCCACCGCTCACCGTAGCCTTGGCCTGATTCGGTTGGCGGGCCATTCCTCGGCCGCGGTCGGCCTCAAAGGGCTGTCCGTCGCGGGTGGACGCCTTCAGCGGCAGAAGCCTTCCCCGCCGGTAGGCCGCGGCCACCCCGACCAGCCGGCGGGTGCGTCCAGCGGTGGGCCACCAACTCCCGGTGCCAGCGCAGCAGCGTTGCCGGGGTGACCAGGAACGCTGCCCAC
>WNFX01000583.1_pt1 | contig 36627 bp, 34 predicted proteins | sample 5400111 | NCBI WGS metagenome assembly WNFX01 (sample SAMN13153363, study PRJNA577476) | soil metagenome | isolation source: 40 cm soil or saprolite under grassland replicate 1 | place: USA:California | collected 2016-06-15 | reverse complement strand
CGCTCACGACGCTCAGCAGGGTGGGGACGGGGATGACCGTCACCGGGGTCGAGTCCGCGGCGCCGCTCGGCGCGCGAGCCCGCAGCGTGAGCGCCGCCCGAGCGCTCGGCGCGCGGGCGAGCCCGGTGGCGTTCACACGCAGGCCGGTCGTGTCGCTGCTGCTCCACGCCACGTAGAAGAGCGCCACCGGCGCGCCGCTCGCGTCGCGTGCGCTCACGCGAAAGCGGAACGAGTCCCCAAAGGTGAGCACGGTATCGCGCGGGGTGAGGGTCAGGGCGGCGACGGTACTGCCGGGCCCCGTGTACGTCACCGGGATCTGCTGCGGCGCGCCCGGTCGCCCGGCCCGCACCTCCAGGGCTCGCGTGCCCGAGAACAGGGCGAAACCGCCGCCCCGCAGCTCCAGATGCACGGTGAGGGTTTCCACAGCCGCCCGGAGCACCACGTCGGTCGCCAGGCGGATCTGGGACGAGTCTGGATCGAAGAAGACGGTGAGCGCGCGCAGCGTGTCCGCCGGGCGCCGGATCACGACCAGACGGATGGTGTCGGCTGTCAACCCGAAGGCGGCGAGATCGACCGTGGAGCTGACCACGGGCTGGATGGCGAGGTACGCCGCTCCCCCCCGTCCTGGGCCCACCGGGTCGTCCCGGCAGGTGGCGACCAGCAGGGGGAGAGCAGCCCCGAACAGCGCGAGCCGGGGCAGAAGCCGACGCATGGCCGCGAAAATGCTCCCGTCAGAAGATCTTGTCTTGAATCACGATCCGCGCCCGCAGCGCTGTGAGCTTCGCCGTTCCCCGTATCGTGCCCGTCGCCGACGCCCTGATGCCCACGTACACCGTGGATGCGAGGAACAACGGCTTCAGAGCATCCGGGAGGTTCGGGATGGTGAACGGGCTGGTGGTCGTCGCGCTGGGAGTCACCGCTCCAGTGACGCTGAAGGCGGGCGTCCCGCTATATACCGAGCTCTTGACCGAGTCGAAATACACCTGGAAGGCCACGTTGCCCGTGCCCGTGGCGTTTACGAAATCGACCGTACCGGTCAGGCGGACCGTGTCCACGATCGACGACGTGCCGATGCCGAGAGAGTTGACTGTCTGCACCGGGATGGTGTCCGGCACGCCGGGGGGCAGCGGCCCGATATACGGCAACGTATCCGCAGCCGTGGCGTGGAGGAAGCTGAAGACATCGATGTCGAAAATCGCACGCCCCTGCCCGCATCCCCCCAGCAGCGCGGTGAGCGCCAGCACCCAGAGCCACTTCGCGCGCATCCTGCCTCCTAATAGATCGAGAGCGACGTCGCCATCGTGATGCCGCGCTCGTTCGAGAGCGAGTTGGTGTGCGTCCAGAATCCCAGGTCTAGGCCGAGCGCGCCAAGTCGCAGGCCGCCACCCCACCCGAACTCGATCCGCTTCCGCTGGTCGCGTGCCACGCCACCGCGCAGCGCGACGACACCGACTCGCTGCTCCCCCCCCACGTGCACGACGCTGCCGCGTCCGGTGTTCAGGACATCGGCCCCGAGCGTCGTGTTGCCGACCGCGTACGCCAGGTTGGCGATGTAGGACACAGGCAGCTTGGTCTTCGTCTCCACGTGGTTGGCTATGAGCGTCGAATAGCTCGTGATCTGGGTCGAACCCGGCGGCCGGCGGTAGAACGCGCTGTCCTGACGCGTGTCGGGCCACGTGATGGTCGCGCCGATGTCGTTGACGCCGAGGCCCAGCTCGATCGGTCCGGCGATCCAGGCGACGCCGACGTCGGCACCGATGCCGTGGCCGAGGGTGTTCCCCGGCTTGGAGTACTGGGTGAACGTCCGCCCGTCGGGCGTGACCGGGTTCGCGCCGGCGAAGATCGTCGCTCCGGTGATGAAGCCGGCGTCGCCGTCGGTCCGCGCGTATCCGACGCCGACGTAGTAGTGGAGGGCGGCGCCGACATAGAGCCCGGTCGATGTGTCGCCCGCGAGGCGCCCGGCGTAGTTGATGGACGGGGCGAAGCCTCCTTCCACCAAACCGTGGACGAGAGCGCTGTAGCGGGTGTTGTGGCGCGCGGGCTGCGAGTCGCGCAGGAAGCCGAGCAGCGTGTCACCGAGTTGGAATTCCGCGTCGTCGTGCAGCCACCCCGTCACGCCCACGTTGACGCCCTTCACGCCGAACCCCAAGTCGAGCGGGCGGCTCGAGCCGCTGATGCCGAACTGGTCTTCCGGGACCAGCTTCGCAGCCTCGCCAAGGTTCACCAGCAGGGAGTCCCTCCCGATGGTGAAGGCCACGTCGTTGGTCGGCGTCGGCGCCTTTTTCACTTCGTAATACAGCGGCAGGTTGAGGATCGTGTTCACCACGAGGATCGGGTTGAACCCGGTAGAGTGCGGGTCGAAGGCCGGGTCGTTCGAGATGTGCGGGTGGTCGTGGAGGAACTGGATGAGCCCGAGCGGTATCGGGATCGTCAGTTTGGGCTGCCCCCGCACGGTCGTGCGCTTGGACACAGCGCGGTAGGCGGCGTTGTAGCGGACGAGACTCCCCGACCGGCCGAGGCTCAGACCGCCCATCCCGATGCGGCGGGCGTCGGTGAGCGGTCCCTGCGCGCCGGCCGCAGTGGCGCAGCCGACGCAGAGTGCCACCAGTCCCGCGCCCACGAAGAATGTCCGCACAATGCTCCCCGCGAATGGGTGCCGCTGACAAGGGTAACAATGTTCGTCAAATCCGCCATGCGCGGGCGTGAGCCCGGTCACCAAGCTAGGCGGCCTGGAAGGTGATCGTGACGGTGGTGCCGCGCCCCGCGGCGCTGTCGAGGGTGATGGTCCCTCCCCAGCTCTCGGCGAGGCGCTTCGCGATCGCCAGGCCGAGCCCCGCTCCGCTCGACGTGGTCGAAAACGCGGGCTCGAAAACGCGCGCGAGCGCCTCGGCTGGAATACCGCGGCCGTCGTCCTCGACGGCCAGCCGTTGGCCGCCCTGGGACAGGCGCACGGTGACGCGGCGCGCGCCGGCATTGCGCGCGTTCTCGAGTAGGTTGACGAGCACCTCCTTCACTTCGTCTTTGCGCGCCAGGGCCGGCGCGCCTGCGTCACCCGCGACCTCGAAGCGGGTCGGCGCCTCGGCGCCGCCCAGCGCGTACAGCTGCACGACCTCGCGCGCCGCGGCGTGCAAGTCCACCGGCTCGAGCGCGAGCTGTTCCGCCGGCGGCGAGGCGAACCGCGCGAACGCCCGCGCGATCGCGTCGAGCCGGTCGATCTCGGCGAGGATCCGCGCGGCCGTCTCCGCCAGCATGGCGTCGAAGTCGCGGGCGCGCCCGGCGGTGCGGGCGCGCTGCAGGTGCTGGATGCCGAGACGAATCGGCGTCAGCGGGTTCTTGATCTCGTGCGCCACCTGGCGCGCCATCTCCCCCCAAGCCAAGACGCGCGCCGCGCGCGTGAACGTGGTGGCGTCGTCGAGCGCGACGACGCAGCCGTCGCGCGTGGGTCCGAGCGGCGCGATCTGCACGCGGATCTGCCGGCCTCCCAGCTCAAACTCGCGCTCGGCGATGCGATCTTCGCCCGCGGCGAGGAACTCTCTGACCGCGTTCCACACGGGGAGCCACTCGGCCGACGCCGCGTGCGGGAGCACGTTTCCCGGCTCGAGGGCCGTCCCGATCAGCTCCCCGGCGCGCGGGTTGGCCATCGTCACGCGCAACTCCGCATCCAGGGCGATGACGCCGGTCGCCACGTTCGCGAGCACCTGGGCGGTCCGCCGCCGCGCCTCCTCCAGCGCCGCCTGGCTCTGGTGCACGTCCGCCGCCATGCGCTCGAACGCAGACATCACAGGTGCGAACTCCCGGAGGGGCCCGGGTGGGAACGCCGGAGGTGGCACACCGCGCCCCACCGCGACCGCCGCCTCCCGCAGCGCGGCTACCGGGCGGGCCAGGCCGCGCGCCACCAGGCCGGCAAGGGTCACCGCGGCGACGAGGCCCACCAGCGTCGCGAGCAGGACGCCGAGCGCCAGGTCCTCCAGGCGCCGCCGCACCTGTTCGTCCTCGAGCAGGCGCGGCGCGGCGAGGATCGCTTGCACGCGCGGCGGCCCCGCCAGCACCACGTGGTAGCCGACGCGGATCGGCCTCCCTGCCGTGCGCCCGTCCGCGCTCAGGTCTAGCTCGTCTTCGAAGGCGAGCCGTACGAATACGGGCGGCGCGAGGAAGGGGTCAGCGAGCCCCAGCTCGCCGAGCGCCGGCGCGCTCGTTGCCGTCATCACCCCATCCCGGTACAGCCACAGGTCGGCGTCCAGGCGGTCGCCGAGCTCCTGCATCGCCCGCCCGAGGTTCGCTGCGGGATCCGAAACGAGTGCCTCCGCCGTAGCCCCCGCGTCGCTCAGCGTCTGCCGGATCAGCAGGTCGCTGGCGCGCCGCGTCCCTTCCCCGAACCGGGCGAACAGCCAGCTCGCGAAGACAAGCATCGGGACCACGAAAAACCCGGCAAGCGCCGCCGCCAGCCGCACGCGGTAGCTCGTGCGCAGCGCGGCAACCACGGGGGGGAGCCGCGGCCGCCAGCCATCAGTGAGCACCACGCTCGCGAGCCACACCGCGGCGAGCAGCACTATGTCAAGGACGACGACCAGGGCCCCGCGTACCAGCAGGGCCCACGGCCCCCGCAAGTCGACGCGCACGTGGACGTGCCGCACACCGCCCGGCAGCTCGAGCCGCCGCTCGCCTCGGACGGACCACCCCGCGCGCGTCCAGATCACCCGCGCACTCTCGGCGGGTGGGCCCGGGCTGGGGAGCGACAACGAGATCGCATACGGGGGCTCCACGCCGACCTCGCCGTGGAGAAACCGCGCCACGCGGTCCGGCGCGATGAGCAGCGTGCGCGGACCGACACCTACCGTCAGCACATCACCCGATGGCAGCGGCGCGACGAGGACGTTGTGAACGCCCGGCACACGCCCCAGGCGCTCGACGCGCGGACCCCGTCTCGTGTCTGGAGAGCGCACCAACGCCACCAGGAGGGGCGGCGGCAGGTCGAGGCGCGCCAGTCGCAGCTCGGCCACCGGGTCGCCGCCGCGCGTCCACACGCCGAGACTCGCGGGATAGTCCTCGGCGGCGAGCGGCGACCGGAGCCAGACGGTGTACAGGTCCCCCGCGCTGTGCGGCTCAGGCGCCGGCAGCTCGCGCCCCAGGCGCTCGAGCAGCGCGACCGCCGGCGGGTCGTCCGCGCGACCCAACCCCGCGGCGTCACGCTCGGCGAGACCGAGGCGACCTTCGACCGCCGCGCCCCATGTGACGAGCGCGGCGGCCGTGCCGGCGACGGTGGCGATGCCGCACACCGCCCAGCGACCCGGCGCCGGCACCACCACACCCACCAGGGCCGGGAGCCAGACGAACGTGTACCACTCAGGCCAGGCGCCATAGGGCTGCCACAACCACAGGCCGACGAGCGCCGCGAGCACCGCCCACGCGCAGGCGGCGGGGAGAGTCCACGGGACGCCGCGCGGCTCCGCGGTGCCGCGCACCAAGGCCGCCGCCCAAAACACCAGCGCCATGCTGGCCGCCGCCACCGCGAGTTGCCACGAGATCCACAAGCCGAAGCTCACGCCGCCGGCGGGCGGCGCGATGCCGCGACCGAAATAGCGTACCACGTACGGAGCGGCGAGCACGAGGACCGCCGCCGCGGACGTCGTCCACCAGCGTCGCGGCACGCCGCGACGCCACAGCACCGACGCCGCGAGCAGCAGCACGAGCCCGAGCACCGCCAGCGATCCTGCGGACGCGCTGAACACGCCCAGCATCGAGCGATAGAACAGCGCGGGTGAGAACAAGCTCGCGCGCCCGAGCGACGGCCCGAGCGGGGCGCGCAGCAGGCACCAGGCCGCGGCCAGCATGACGACCGAGCGCGACCGCCTGGGAGGCGCCGCGACAAAGAGGAAGAGGAGCGTGGCGGCGAGCGCCGCGCCCGCGCGCCCGGCGGCGTTGTGCAGCGCGTCGAGCTTCGCGTCGCCCTGGGATGGCGGAATGGGCTGCACGCTGAACAGCGTACGGCCGTCGGGCGTGGCGTAGTCGAAGACGTCGGAGTCGGCCGGGGCGACGCGCGCCGCGTAGAACCGCAGCGACACGCCGTGCCGGCGCTCGAACAGCGCGCTCACCGCGCCTTCTCGGTCGGGCGCCGCGGGCGCGGCGTCGACCAGCACCGAGCCCACCGCCGTGCCGCTGGCCTGCGTCTGGCGCCGGGCCTCGAGCGACACGTAGAATGGGGTGATGACGGCACGCAATTCCGCCGTGTCCCGGGCGGGAACGAAGCGGTGGCGGCCCGCCCACGCGAGCGGCTCCCCGTCGGCACCGAGGATCACCACGCCCCGCTCGACTCCTGGGGCCCGCCCCCGGGCCTGCATCGCCTCAGCGAGCTGCGCGAAGGCCCGCGCGCGCGGCAGCAGGGCGGCGGTCATCCCGCGCTCGGCGAGGCGCCGGGCTTCCGCCACGGCCGCTGCGAGCACGCCCTTCAGCTCGGTGGAGTCCCGCGGGATCCGCCCCGCACGAACCTCGGGCCAGCAGCACTCGATGCGGCGCATCTGCAGCGTCCCGGTCACGAGCACCACGCCGAGTGCAACGCTTAGGAGCGTGGCCAATCCCGCGGCGACGCCCCGGGGAGGCCGCATCACCCAGGCGACCGCGCTCGCAAGCGCTGCCCCCCCGGCTCCCCAAGCCCAGCCAGCGCCGCCGCCGTGCTGCAGCCACTCCGCGGCGGCCACGGCGGCGACGCAGCCCGCGATCAGGACATGAGGGCGCCGCGCCATCTCAAGACTCTGGTTACGGACGAGGTCCGCTTCATCCTCGAGCGCGATTCCCGCCTCCTGGTGCCCGTGGGCACCTGCGAGCAACACGGCCCGCATTTGCCGCTGGGATGCGACACCATCATCGTCGAGCGCCTGGCCGATGATCTCTCGGCCGCCTTCGACATCCTGCGCGCGCCCACGATCGAGTACGGTGTGAACACCGCCACCGAGCGACCGTACGCCGGCAACGCGACCGTGCGCCGCAAGACCCTGCACCGTTGGATGAACGACCTGCTCGGCTCCTGGGAACAGGCCGGCGTCGACGCGTTCATCATCCTCACGGCGCACGGCCACGACCCGCACCAGGAGGCGCTTTCGACCCTGCGCACGCGACGAGCTCGAGTCTTCACGGTGGACGTGTTCGCCCTCGACTTCGCCGGCCACCTCGCCGACCCGGAGGGCCCGATGCACGGCAGCGAGCTCGACACGTCGCTGCTGCTCTACCTCGCGCCGCAGCTCGTGCGGATGGAGCGCGCCCAGGATTTCGTCCTGCCGCCGCGCCAGAGCGCGCGGTACCGCCGCGCCATTGGGTCGCTCCCCGAGCTCTCCCCCGGCTCGCTCGGCCGGCCCACGCTCGCCACCCGGGAGAAGGGCCAGCGCCTGTATAAGATGATTTACGAGCGGATCGCGACGCGAGTGCTCGGGGGCCCCCCCCCGGCGCCCCCGATTCCATGAGTGCTCTGCTGCTCGCGCTGCTGGCGCTCCAGGCGCCGCTCGACGAGGGCACGCTCCTCGTCCGTCAAGATACCGCGGAGATCGGCCGCGAGGCGTTTCGGTTGTCGGGGGCTCGTGGCGGGTCGGGCTGGACGCTCGCCTCCACCGTGCGCTACGACCGCAACCGGCCCATCGTGGTGCTCAATCCCATCCTTGAGATCGGCGCCGACTCGCTGCCAGCGAGCCTGGAGTTCTCGGTAGCCGACCCCCGCGACCCGCTCCGCATCCTGGGCCAGCTGGCGCGCGGCCGATTCACGGTGCGGCTGCTGGGACGTCGCACCGAGCGCGCGCGCGAATTCCCCGCCTCGGGACACGTCGTGGTGCTCGACGACTCCGTGTTCGCACTGTACCTGCTCGCCGCCTGGCACGCCGGTCCGAGCCCCGTGCCGGTGACCGCGATCTTTGCCCGGTCCGGGCGGCGTGAGCTGCTCGTCGTGCAGGACCAGGGCGTCGAGGCCACGACCGTGAATCGCGACCCCGCGTCGCTCCACCACGTCACGGTGAGGGGCGGCGCCAATCAGTTGGTACATTTGTGGCTGGACCGGGCGGGCCGGCTGCTCAAGGTCGAGGTGCCCGCAAGCCGTCTCACGGCGGAGCGCGCGCCGGCCTCCTGAGCCCTTCGACGGGGGGCGCCTCCAGGGTTAGATTCCCGCCCAGTGCGGAGTCGTTAGTCACAAGTCGAAACCCGTAACGTGCGGCCCGCGTATGAGGTGACGACCTCACGACCGGTCCCAGGGAACCCTATGAAGCACCTGCTGTTGTCCGTCGGGCTCGCCGTCTGTCCGGCCCTCTCCGTCACCCAGCAACCCGCCACCGCGAACCTCTCTCTCGCCGACGCCCTGGCGCTGGCGCGCGCGCACAACCCGCTCTACCGGCAGGCGCTGCACGACCGGGCTCCGGCCGGCTGGGGGGCTCGCAACGCGTGGTCCAGCACCTTTCTGCCGACACTCACCGCCTCGGGCGGCCTCGGCTACGCGGGGTCCGGCCAGCAGCGGTTCCTGACGGCCAACTTCTCGCAGAACGTTTCGACGCTGTCGTCGAGCTACGGCCTGTTCCTCGACTGGGCGCTGAACGGGCAAACGCTCACGCAGATCCCGCTCAAGCACGCCCAGCTCAGCGCCGCCGACGCGGACGTGGCGGGCGCCGAGTCGAACCTGATCACCGGCGTGACCCAGCAGTACCTGAGCGTGCTCCAGGCCCGCGACAATGCCGACGTGGCGCGCAGGGAGCTCGACCGCAACGAACAGTTCCTCAAGCTCGCGCAGGCGCGCTACGACGTAGGCCGCTCATCGTTGATCGACGTCCGCCAGGCGCAGGTCGCGCGCGGGCAGGCGGAGGTCGCGTTGCTGCGGTCGCAGACCGGGCTCCAGCTCGAGAAGCTGCGGCTGTTCCAGCAAATCGGCGTCACGCCGCCCGTCGACGTCGCCACGGTGCAGCTCACCGATACCTTTGCCGTGCAGACGCCGGCGTGGCAGCTCGGCGACCTACTGACGATGGCCGAGGCCCAGAACCCCGCGCTCAAGGCGCTGCGGGCGCGCGAGGGCGCCGCCCGCTGGGGTGTCCGTGCGGCCACGGGCGCGTACACGCCGAGCGTCTCGGTGTCGGCCAGCTGGTCGGGGTTCACGCAGAAACTTTCCGACATCAACCCGACGATCGCGGCCGAGTCGGCGAGCGCAGCCGCCAACATCGCGGCGTGCCAGTACGAGAACACCGCCTGGTTGAATGCCGGGCAGTCGCCGCTCCTTTGCAACGCGCTCGCGTTCACGCCCGCGCAGGCGCAGGCGATCCGCGACCAGAACGCGGCGTACCCCTTCAACTTCACGCCGCAGCCGTTCCAGGCGCGCCTGACGATCAGCATCCCGCTGTGGAGCAACTTCTCCCAGCCGCTTCAGGTGTCGCAGGCGAAGGCGCAGCAGCAGGACCTGGAGGAATCGGTGCGGGCGCGCGGCCTGCAGGTGCACACGGACGTGAGCCAAGGGTACCTCACGGTCACGACCGCGTACCGCACCATCGCGATCCAGGACACGAACCGCACGGCGGCCCGCGAGCAGCTGCAGCTCGCCACCGAGCGCTACCGGGTTGGCTCGGGAACGTTCTTCGAGCTGCTGGATGCGCAGGTCGCGCAGCTGCGGGCGGAGAGCGACTATGTGAACGCCGTCTACGACTATCACAAGGCGGTCGCCGCGCTCGAGGCAGCGGTGGGCCGGCCGCTGCGGTAACGAGAGGACCCGACAGAAATGTCCAAGCGTAATAAAGTGCTGGTGGGAGCCGGGGCGGCGGTGCTGATCGTGGGGCTGGTCGTGATCAGCGCCGGCGCCCGGCGCGAACGCGGCGTGGAAGTGCGGTTCGAGAAGGCGGGCCGCCGCGACCTCGTCGCCGCCGTCACCGCGAGCGGCAAGATTCAGCCGAAGAAAAAGGTCGACATCTCGGCCGACATCACCGGGCGCATCACCAAGATCGCGGTGCACGAGGGCGACCTGGTCACCAAGGGGCAGTTCCTGCTCCAGATCGATCCGACCATCTACCAGGCGAACCTGCAGCAGGCCGAGGCGACCTACGCGTCGTCGCAGGCGGCGGCGGTACAGGCGAAGGCCAACCGCGACCAAGCCGACCGCGCGCTGGGGCGCACCAAGGAGCTGCACACGCAGAACCCCAACCTGGTCTCACAGGAGCAGCTGGAGCAGGCCCAGACGGCGTTCGAGATCGCCGAGGCAAACCTGACCGCCGCGCAGCACCAAGTGGACCAGGCCCGCGCCGCGGTGCGCTCCGCCAGTGACAACCTCCGCAAGACGACACTCATCGCGCCGATGGCGGGCCGCGTGACCCGGCTCTCCGTCGAAGAAGGGGAGGTCGCCGTCCCGGGGACGTTCTCGAAGGACGTTGGCCTGCTGCTGACGGTCTCCGATCTGTCCGTGATCCAGGCGAAGGTGAAGGTGGATGAGACCGACGTGGTGCGCATCCATCTCGGGGACTCGGTGGATGTCTCGATCGATGCGTTCCCGGATACCTCGTTCACCGGACAGGTGACCAAGCTGTCCAACTCGAGCATCCTCACGGCGGCCTCGAGCGCCACTGGGCAGAACGACCGCGCGGTGGACTACGAGGTCGAAGTGACGCTCAACCACCCCCCGGCCGACGTGCGCCCGGACCTCTCGGCCACCGCGCGGATCATCACCGACACGCGGAAACAGGCGCTGTCGATCCCGATCATCGCGCTCACGGTGCGCGAGAACAAGCCGCTGTCCACGGAGAACCGGCCGGTGGACACTGCGACCGCGCGCAAGAAGAAGGAAGCCGAGGGGGTCTTCGTGGTGGACAAGGGGACGGCGACGTTTCGGGTGGTCAAGGTCGGGATCGCTGGAGACGAGTACTTCGAAGTGCTCGACGGCTTGAAGGAGGGCGAGACGATCGTCGCCGGGCCCTACCAAGCGATCCGCGACTTGAAGGATGGCGCCCGCGTGCGCGCGTTGAAGCAGTCCGCGGACACGACGAAGAAGAACGTGAAGAAGACGGCATGACGGCCCTCCAGTCGTTCCGGACGGGCGACACCCCGCTGCCCGACATCGTGATCCTGACGCACAAGCTCGCCCGGGATTACGACATGGGCGGCGAAGTGGTGCGCGCCCTGCGCGGCGTGAGCCTGCAGATCCGCAAGAACGAGTACGTCGCCGTCATGGGACCGTCGGGCTCGGGGAAGTCGACCTTGATGAACCTGATCGGCTGCCTGGATACACCGACGGCGGGTGAGTACTGGCTGAACGGCCAGAAGGTGAGCGACTTGTCGGACGACGAGCTCGCGCGGATCCGCAACAAGGAGATCGGGTTCGTCTTCCAGACGTTCAACCTGCTGCCGCGGGCGACGGCGCTGCACAACGTGGAGCTGCCGCTCATCTACGCCGGGCAGCCCGCGCGCGAACGGCGCGAGCACGCCGCGCGGGCGCTCGCCAGCGTGGGGCTGGGCGACCGCATGGATCACCGGCCGAACGAGCTGTCGGGCGGCCAGCGGCAGCGGGTGGCGATCGCGCGCGCCCTGGTGAACGTGCCGTCCATCCTGCTCGCCGACGAGCCCACCGGGAACCTCGACTCGACGACCAGCGCAGAGCTCATGCAGGTGTTCGGCGACCTGCACCGCCAGGGTCAGACGATCGTCATGGTCACGCACGAGCACGATATCGCGGCTCACGCGGCGCGCGTAGTCACGCTGCGGGACGGCGTCATCGCCACCGACCAGCAGCAGGCCGCCTGAGTGCATTTCTTCGAAGCGATCCGGCTGGCGCTCCAGACGATCCGCGCGCAGAAGCTGAAGAGCGGGTTCTCCCTGCTCGGCGTGTTCATCGGCGTCGCCTCCCTGATCGGCGCGTGGTCGATCGTGAACGGCGTGAACCGCTACATGACCGAGAAGTTCGCCCAGACCCTGTATGGCGTGAACACGTTCCAGCTGCGGCGCCGGCCGATGTTCACGCCCAACGTGCCCGACTCGGTGTGGCGATCGTGGGCGCGGCGCCCCCGCATCCGCTTCAGCGACGCGGAAGCGTTGAGCGCCGGCCTCACCGTGCCCGTCATCACCGCCTGGCAGTCGAGTGACAACGTCACGGTCTCGTACCGCGACAAGCAGGCGCGGGACATCGAGCTGACCGCAGCGAGCGAGCGCTATTTCGACATCAAGAACTTCCGCCTCGCCATGGGGCGGGCGTTCACCGCGCAGGAGAACCGCGCCGGGGCGGCGGTGGCCGTGCTGGGCGACGCGGTGGCGCAGCGCTTGTTCGTGGATCGCTCGCCGCTCGACCGCAGCGTGCGCATCGGCGGCATCGCCTATCGCGTGATCGGCGTGGTGGAGAGGCAGGGCAGCATCCTCGGCTTCCCGCTCGACCGCTTCATCGTCGTGCCGGCCCTGTCGCCCGCGCAGAATCTGGTCAACCCGCCCGGCATCCTCGACGCCTTCCTCGTGAAGGCGCAAACCGAACCCGAGATGCGGGTGGCGATAGACCAGGCCGAGGGGATCATGCGCAGCCGCCGCCATCTGCGGCCGCGCCAGGACGATAACTTCGCGCTGGACACGTCCGAGGGCGTGCAACGTTTCTGGGCGGGCATCAGCCGGATCCTCGTCGTGGTCCTGCCGGGCGTGGTGGTCGTGTCGTTGGTGATCGGCGGCATCGTGATCATGAACATCATGCTCATGTCGGTGGCGGAGCGGACTCGGGAGATCGGGCTCCGGAAGTCGTTGGGCGCTCGGCGCCGGGACGTGCTGCGGCAGTTTCTCGCCGAATCGGCCGCGATCGCGACCGTCGGCGCGGCGTTCGGCGTCGTCGCCGGCATCGGCCTCACGTTCCTCATCGCGGCGACCTCTCCCCTCCCCGCCCGTGTGTCGCCCGCGTCGATCCTGTTGGGCGTCGTCATGGGCGCGAGCGTCGGCGTGATCGCGGGCGTCTATCCCGCCAGCCGCGCGGCGCGGCTCGACCCGATCGCCGCACTGCGCCAGGAGTAGCCGTGACGGGCCTGTTCGAAGGCGTCGGCATCGCCCTCGCGTCGCTGCGGGCTCACAAGATGCGCGCCGCCCTCACGATCCTGGGCGTCGCCATCGGCGTCACGGTCGTGATGGTCATCGGCGCGTTGATCAGCGGGTTCAACAAGGGCATCTCCGACATGCTCGCGTCGCTCGGCCCGAAGACGTTCTGGGTCGGGCGGTATTGGGGTGGGCAGGGCGACGTGGATCCGGAAGACCCGGATCCGTGGCGACGGCGCCCGCCGCTCACGATGACGGAGGCCACCCGCCTCGAGCAGCTGCCCTCCATCGCCTTCGTAGTCGTCGACGAGAACACCTCGGCGGACATCGACTTCGAAGGCCACCGCATGTCGGCCATCAACATCCGGGGCCGCAACGCCGACTGGCCGAAGATCGAGGGCGGGATCATCCACCCTGGCCGCTCCTTTACCCGCGTCGAAGACGCCGCCAATAGCCACGTCGCGGTGGTCAACACGAAGCTCGCGGAGAACCTGTTCGGCCAACGGGACCCGATGGCGCGGCGCATCAAGATCAGCGGCGTGCCGTACGACGTGATCGGTGTGTACGACCCCCCGCCCCGCCTGTTCGGCGGGGACGACCGGCCCCAAGCCATGATCCCGCACGGGACCTTCATGAAGGACCTGCAGTATTGGCGCGGCTGGATGGACATGTTCGTCGTTCCCCAAGACTCGGTGTCCCTCGAGCGAGCGATGGACGACGTCACCATGGCCCTGCGCACGATGCGCGCGCTCCGGCCGGGGCAGCGGAACAACTTCGATGCGGTCACGCAGGAAGTCTACGTGAAGGCCATCAACAGCTTCACTCTGGTGGCCCGGGTCCTGATGATCGCGCTCTCGATGGTGGGCCTGCTCGTCGGGGGCATCGGCGTCGTCGCGATCATGATGATTTCGGTCACGGAGCGTACCCGGGAGATCGGCGTGCGCAAGGCGCTCGGCGCCACCCGGCGGGAAATCCTGTGGCAGTTCCTGGTCGAGGCGGCGACCCTGACGCTCGTGGGCGGGATCGTCGGCATGGTCGTCGGCTGGCTCGTGTCGCTGATCCTCGCCGGCGCCACACCGGTCCCCGCCTACGTGCCGCTCGGCTCCGTCGTCCTCGCGCTGGCCGCGGCCGCGGTCACCGGGCTGCTGTTCGGCATCTACCCCGCGAGCAAGGCCTCCCGGCTCGATCCGGTCGAGGCGCTGCGATACGAATAGGTGCCCTTCTTCGAGGCCGTCCGCCTCGCTTTACAGACCATCCGGGCGCAGAAACTGAAGAGCGCCTTCTCCATCATCGGCGTGTTCATCGGCGTGATGTTTCTCATCGCCGTCGTGTCCGTCGTGCAGGGGATGAACCGCTACATGACGGACAAGTTCGCCGGCACGATCCTCGGCGTGAACACGTTTCGGCTCCGGCAATTCCCCGACGTGCAGCTCGGCAACGTCACCGACTCGACGTGGCGGGTGTGGCGCCGGCGCCCGCGGGTGACCTACGACGACGCGCAGGCCGTGGTGCGCGGCGTGACGATCCCGGTGCTCGCGGCGTGGGAGTCGAACACCCGTGCGACGCTCACCGCCGGCCGGAAGCAGGCGAAGGATGTGCAGGTCACGGCGGCAACGGAGCTGTATCTCGACATCCGCTCACTCCTGGTCGAACAGGGCCGCGCCTTTACCGCTCAGGAGGTGGAGGCCGGCGTGCCGGTCCTCGTGCTGGGACACGAGCTGGCCGACAAGCTGTTCGAGGGTCAGGACCCCATCGGCCGGGAAGTGAAGCTCTTCGACCTTCCGTACCGGGTGATCGGGGTCGTGGAGAAGCAGGGTAACCTGTTCGGCCTGTCGCTCGACAAGTTCGCGGTGGCGCCGGCGAGCGCGCCGCTCAAGCGCTACATCAACCCGCCGCGCGTGGTGGACGCGCTGGCGATGAAGGCCAACTCGCAGTCCGAGATGCGGGAAGCGATGGCGCAGGCCGAAGCGATGATGCGGAGCCGCCGCCACTTGCGGCCGCGCGAGCCGGACGACTTCGCGCTGGAAACCGCGGACGAGGTGCTCGATTTCTGGGGCAAGATCAGCCGCGTGCTGTTCGTCGCGCTCCCGGGCCTCGTCGCGATCTCGCTGGTCGTGGGCGGAATCGTGATCATGAACATCATGTTGATGGCGGTGGCCGAGCGCACGCGCGAGATCGGGATCCGGAAGTCGCTCGGTGCCCGGCGGCGCGACATCCTGCGACAGTTCCTGGTCGAGGCCACCACGCTCGCCACCGCGGGCGCCGCCGGCGGCGTCGCGCTGGGACTGGGGCTCGCCGGCGCCGTGGCGGCCACGACGCCGCTCCCCGCCGCGGTCGCGCCCTGGTCGATCGTGGTCGGCGTCGTGCTCGGCGCCGGCGTGGGCATCATCGCCGGCGTGTACCCGGCGAGCCGCGCGGCGCGCCTCGACCCGATCGCCGCCCTGCGGCACGAGACATGACCAGCCTGTTCGAAGGGGTCGGCATCGCGCTGGACTCGCTGCGCAGCAACAAGGGACGGGCCGCGCTGACCATCCTCGGCGTCGCGATCGGCGTGATGGTCGTGATGGTGATGGCCGCGATGATCAGCGGCATCAACAAGAGCGTCTCGGGCATCTTCGAGTCGATCGCGCCGCGCACGTTCCTCGTGTGGCGCTTCTTCCGGGCCGGGGTCAACGTCTCGGACGGCTCCGACGAATCGAGCCCCTGGCGCCGCAACCCGCCGATCAACGAGATCGAGGCCGACCGCATCGCCCTGCTTCCATCGGTGCGCTACGTGACTCGCCGAGACGAGAGCTCCGCGACCGTGGAGTTCGCCGACCTGCGGCTCGAGTCGGTCAACGTGTCGGGGTTGTCCGCCCAGTGGGTGGAGGTGAACGGCGGCGACGTCTACCCAGGGCGCACCTTCACGCGGCTCGAGGACCTCGCCAACAGCCCCGTCGCGGTCATCAACCGCAAGCTGGAAGACCAGCTGTTCCGCGGCCGCGACCCGATCGGTCAGACGATCCACGTCGCCGGCGCGCCCTTCACCGTGATCGGCGTGTACACGCCGCCCCCCAGCCTGTTCAGCGGCAGCACGCCGCCTTTCGTCGGGATCCCGCACGGCGCGTTCGCCAAGCACGTGCCCTACTTCAAAGGGTGGATGCGGCTGGCGGTCGCCCCGGCGCCCGGCTACAGCCAGCAGCAGGCGATGGACGAAGTGGTCGCGACGCTGCGCTCGCTCCGCGGCATGAAGCCCGGCCAGGAGAACACCTTCTCGATCGTAACGCAGGACAAGCTGCTCGATTCCTGGAACCAGGTCACGGGAATGTTCTTCCTCGTGATGCTCGTGCTCTCGTCGATCGGGCTGATGGTGGGAGGCGTGGGTGTCGTCGCGATCATGATGATCTCGGTCACCGAGCGCACCCGCGAGATCGGGGTCCGCAAGGCACTCGGGGCGACGCGGCGCGCCATCCTGTGGCAGTTCCTCGTCGAGGCGTCGACCCTGACGCTGGTGGGCGGCGCGGCCGGGATGCTGGTGGGCGGCTGCCTCGCGTTCGCCATCTCCCGTGTCACGCCGATTCCCGCCAACGTGCCCTTGTGGTCGATCGTCGTCGCGCTCGGCGTCTCGGCCCTGACCGGGGTGGGCTTCGGCCTCTACCCCGCCAGTCGGGCCGCCCGGCTCGATCCGGTGGAAGCGTTGCGATACGAATAGACATCGTGCGGAGTGCGGAATGCGGAATGCGGAATTGAAGGGGAAGGTCCGATGCTCGATGCCCGCACCAGGGCTCGACGATTGCGCGATCCATTCCGCATTCCGCACTCCGCATTCCGCACTTCCCGCTTAAGTTTGCAATCTGATGCAGCTCACCGAAGCCATCCTCCAGGCGCTGCGGACCCTGTGGGGCCACAAGCTGCGGTCGTTCTTCACGCTGCTCGGGATCATCGTGTCGGTGGCGTTCCTCATCGCCGTGGTGGCGGTGATTCAGGGCATGAACGCGTACGTGCGGGAGCGGCTCGCCGGAGCGATCGTGGGCGTGAACGCGTTCCAGATCCGGCGCGACCCGATACAGGTAGGGTTCATCGACGACGAAGAGTGGAGGCGGATCCAGCGCCGGCCCATCATCGCGCCCGAAGACGTGCCCTACGTGGAGCGCGCCGTCCCTGAGGCGCAAGCGATCGCTCTGCAGTCGGGGTGGCCCACCCCCACGGCCGACGTCGCGTGGCGTAACCGGACCGTGGGCGACGCGTTCGTGTTCGGTGTCACCGCCCCATATCAGATCGTGCAGGACTACCAGATCGCGGCGGGCGATCCGCTCACCGACGTGGACGTGCGCGAGCGCCGCCTCGTGGCGGTCCTCGGGTTCGATGTCGCCGAGAAGCTGTTCGACGACGTCGCGCGGGCCGTCGGCAAGCGCGTGCGCGTGCGGGGCTGGGCGTTCACGATCAAGGGTGTGATCGCGAAGAAGGGCACGGTGCTCGGTCAGTCGTGGGACGGGTTCGTGATGCTCCCGCTCACGACTTTCGAGGCCCTGTATGGGCGGCGCCAGACGACGGTGATCTCCGTCAAGATGCCGGCGGCCGATCAGGTGTCCGACGCGATGCTCCGGGCCGAGGAGGCGATGCGTATCGCGCACCGGCTACGTCCGGGTCAAGACGACGACTTCACCGTGGACACGGCCGAGGGGCTCATTGCCTTCTGGCAGAGCCTCACGCGCGTCATTTTCACGGTCGTGCCGGCGGTGGTGGCCATCGGCATCGTCGTCGGGGGTATCGTGATCATGAACATCATGCTCATGAGCGTGAACGAGCGCACCCGGGAGATCGGGATTCGCAAGTCGCTCGGCGCCACGCGGCGCGCGATCCGCCGCCAGTTCTTGGCCGAATCCGTCACCCTCTCTCTGGCGGGGGGACTGCTGGGCCTCGCCGCGGGCACGGCCCTCGCCGGGCTGGTGGGGACGCTCTCCCCGTTGCCCGCACGGGTGACCCTGTGGTCGGTGGGCGTCGCCCTGGCGCTGGGGCTCACCGTGGGGGTGCTGTTCGGCGTGTATCCCGCGACCCGAGCGGCGCGGCTCGACCCCATTGCCGCGCTGCGGGCCGAATGAGACTGCACTCCGTCAGCGAGGGCTGGCTCATCGCCCTCGAGCAGGTACGGGCCAACAAGGCCCGCTCGGCGCTCACGGTGTTGGGCGTCGTGATCGGGATCGCGACCGTCATGGCCATGGCCTCGATCGTGACGGGGTTCCGCCAGCAGATCGTGCAGACCCTGGAGGTCGTCGGCCCGACGACGTTCCGCGTGCTGCGGTACTTCACACAAACCCCCGTCAATCCCGATGCCCTTCCTCGGGAGATCCGGCTGCGACCGGTGCTCAAACCACAAGAGGCCGAAGCGATCGCGCGGCTGCCGGAGATCCACTACGCCGCAATCTGGACCCAGCTGTTCCATCGCTTCGAGTACGGGGGGATCCGTACCCAGACGCTCGCCCTGTTCGGCGCAGACGACCGCTTCATGGAGATCCTGGGCGGGGGCATCTCCCGCGGACGCGTGTTCACCCCGGCCGAGCGCCGCACCGGGGCACCCGTGATCATAGTGGAGCAGCGCACGGTGGACCGCCTGTTCGGGCCGATCGACCCCGTGAGCCGGCTGATCAAGGTCGGTGGCCGCCCCTTCAGAGTGATCGGCGTGTACCAGCGCCCCACCAACATTTTCGAGCTCCCGGGCACGCCGGAGATCGCGGGCGTGGTGCCGTTCGAGACGGCGCGACGCAACTTCAAGTTCGACGAGGTGAACGGGCTGATCATCCTCGTCAAGCCGGTGGACGGCGTCGGAGTACCGCGGGCGATGGACGCGGTCACGCTGCAGCTGCGCCGCATGCGGGGCATCCGCGTGGGCGAGCCCAACAGCTTCGACATGCTCACGTCAGACCAGGTGCTGAGCGTCTTCGACGGCCTCACCGCCGCGTTCTTCCTCGTCATGCTCGTGCTCTCGAGCATCGCCCTGATGGTGGGCGGCATCGGCGTCATGGCGATCATGATGGTGTCCGTCACCGACCGGACGCGCGAGATCGGACTCCGCAAAGCGGTGGGGGCGACGCGTCGGGAAATCCTGTGGCAGTTTCTCGTCGAGGCGGCCACGCTCACGCTCATGGGCGGCGTCATCGGCATCGTGCTCGGTCTCGCCGCGGGCGAATTCCTCAAGTTCCTGCTGCGCTTCTCGACCACCGTCCCGCTGTGGAGCGCCGCCGTGGCGACCCTCGTCTCGATCATGGTCGGGGTGATCTTCGGCATCGTGCCCGCCAACCGGGCGGCGCGGCTGGATCCGGTGGAGGCGTTGAGATACGAATGAACAAGAGTGCGGAATGCGGAGTGCGGAATGCGGAATGGCGCGAGCGACCGTCGACCCCGACTGCTAGCATTGTGGATCGAACTCGCCACTTCCATTCCGCATTCCGCATTCCGCACTCCGCACTGTCGAGGCGCCGAGGATAGCAATGACGCAACATGTCGACCTTCTCGCCATCGCCGCCCATCGCGACGACGTGGAGTTGACGTGTGGCGGCACGCTCGCGAAAGCCGTGCGCGCCGGCCACCGCGTCGGCATCCTCGATCTGACACAGGGCGAAACCGGCACGCGGGGAGATGCCGCTACGCGTGCCGCCGAGGCCGAGCGGGCGGCGAAGGCGCTGGGCGTGCACGTGCGGCTCAACGCGGGGCTGCCCGATGCGCACCTGCAAAACGACGAGCCGTCCCGCGCCCGGCTCGTGGAGCTGGTGCGGGCGACGCGTCCGCGCGTGGTGATTCTCCCCTTCCCCGTCGGCCGCCATCCGGACCATCGGATCGCCTCCGAGCTGGGCCGCGACGCGTGCTACCTCGCCGGACTCGCCAAGTACGGCGGCGCGGGCGCCCCCCACCGGCCGTTCAAGATCCTGCACGCTCTCGCGTACCGCGAAGATCCGGTGAAGCCGACGTTCGTGGTGGACATCTCGGACAGCTTCGATGCGAAGCTGCAGGCGATCCGCTGCTACGCGTCGCAGTTCGACGGGGCGAAGGCGGCGGGAGAGATCTTCCCGACCGGGCAGGACCTGTACGAGCTGATCCGGGTGCAGTCGGCCCACTACGGCTCGCTCATTCGGCGGCCCTACGGCGAGCCGTTCTTCTGCCACGAGACGCTGGAAGTGCAGGATGTGCTGCAGCTTGGCGTGCGGTCCCTGTAGCCTGTAGATTTTCCGGACATGGCCAAGCGCCTGGTGTATCTCGACAACGCCGCCACCACGCCGGTGCGGCCCGAAGTGCTGGAGGCGATGCTCCCCTACCTCGGGAAGGCCGCCTTCGGCAACCCGTCATCGGCCCATCGGTTCGGGCGGACGGCCCGGGCCGGCGTCGAGGAGGCGAAGCGCTCGGTCGCTGCGGCGTTGGGGGGAGGGGTCGAGCCCGGCCAGGTGATCTTCACCTCGGGCGGCACGGAGGCGGACAACCTGGCGGTCATCGGGTCCGCGCTCGCGGCGCGCGACCGCGGCGGGCCGTTCCGCGTGGCGGTGACCGCCACCGAGCACAAGGCAGTGCTCGCCGCCGCGCACGCGGTGCGGCACTTGGGCGGTGAGGAGATCATCCTGCCCGTCAGCGCGACCGGCGTGGTAGAGGAAGCGGCGGTCGAAGCCGCGGTGGCGCGCGGCGTGGCCGTGGTGAGCGTGATGTGGGTGAACAACGAGGTCGGCACGATCCAGCCGGTGGCGGCGCTGGCCGAGCGATGTCGCGCGGCGCGCGTCTGTTTCCATTCGGACGCCGTCCAGGCGTTCGGCAAGGTCCCCGTATCGCTCACGGACGTCGGCTGCACCCTCGTCACCATCTCCGGTCATAAGATCGGCGCCCCGAAGGGGATCGGCGCCCTGATCGTGCGCGACCGTCACGCCGTCGAGGCGATCATCCATGGGGGTGGTCAGCAGTTCGGGCTACGGCCGGGTACGGAGAACGTGCCGGGCATCATCGCCCTCGGGAAGGCGGTGGAGCTCGCCGCGCAGGAGCAGGCGGACTTGGCTCGTAGGGTGCGCGCGTTGCGGGACGACCTGGAGCGGCGGCTCCTCGAGCTCGTGCCCGACGCCGTGATCCACGGCTCGCAAATGGAGCGCGCGCCGCACGTGACGAACGTCTCGATTCCGGGGACCGACTCCGAGGCCCTGCTTATGCACTTCGACCTCGACGGCATCGCCTGCTCGTCGGGCTCCGCCTGCTCGACCGGGGCGGTGGAGCCCTCGCACGTGCTCACGGCGATGGGCGTGCCGCGCGAGCTCGGCGTGGCAGCGCTGCGGTTCTCGTTCGGGCGGGACAACGCCCCGGAGGACGTGGACGCGGTGGTCGCGGTGCTCCCACGGATTGTCGAGAAGGTGAGGGCCCTGTCCGCAGTCCTGCACCGGTGAACCAAATGCGGAATGCGGAGTGCGGAATGCGGAATGGAGCGCGCGGGCCTCGAGCCTTGCGGCGGCTCCTGAGGATCGAGCTCTGCCCATCAATTCCGCATTCCGCATTCCGCATTCCGCATTGGGGAAGGGGGGTCTAGGGGTGGGAGAGCGCGTCCTCGTCGCCATGTCCGGTGGCGTCGACAGCTCCGTGGCGGCCGCGGTGTTGGTGGAGGCGGGGTACGACGTCGTGGGCGCCACGATGAAGCTGTTCTGCTACGGCGACCAAGTCCCCGACCGCCCATGTTGCTCGCTCGACTCGATCACCGACGCGCGGCTCGTCGCCCACAAGCTCGGCATCCCGCACTACGTGCTGAACCTGGAAGACCGGTTCGGCCGCGACGTGATCGAGAACTTCGTGGCGGAGTACGCCCGCGGCAGGACGCCGATCCCCTGCGTGCGCTGCAATTCCTTCACCAAGTTCCGCGACTTCCTGCACCACGCCGACGCGCTGGACTGCGCCTACATCGCGACGGGACATTATGCGATCGCCCGCGGCGGCGCCTTGTACCGCGGGCGCGACCCGCAGAAGGACCAGTCCTACTTCCTGTGGGGAATCGATCGCTCGGTCGTGGCGCGCATGCTCACGCCCGTGGGCGAGCTGACCAAGCCCGAGACGCGCGCCGTGGCGCGTCGGCTCGGCCTGGTCACCGCCGAAAAGCCCGAGTCGGTCGAGATCTGCTTCGTCCCGGACGATGACTATGTCGGCGTGCTCGAGCGGCGGCTCCCTGCGGACGCCCCCGCGCTCTCTCCTGGCCCGCTCGTCACAGTGGGGGGAGAGGTGGTGGGCGAGCACGCCGGGTTCGCCCGCTATACCATCGGTCAGCGGCGCGGCCTCCCGGGCGGCTTTGGCGAGCCGATGTACGTGCTCGCCATCCGGCCCGAGACCCGCGAGGTCGTGATCGGCCGCAGGGACGAGCTGTTCGGCCACGGCGTCACCCTGGAGGAGTTGAACTGGCTGGTCGATCCTCCGGCGCCCGGCGACGCGGTCCTCGTGCAGTGCCGCTATCGCGCCGGGGCCGTCCCGGCACGCGTGCGCGATAGCGTCGCGGGCACCTTGGTGCTCGATCTCGCCCAGCCGGTGCGCGCCATCACCCCCGGTCAGTCAGGCGCGCTGTACGACGCTGCCGAGCGCCTGCTCGGCGGCGGCGTGATCACCTAACCCTCGTCTCCGCAAGAGCATCCCCCGGAAGGCGCGGCGGGTGCGCCGGGTCACAGTCCGACCAGACGCCCGCCGGGTACTTTGTGCGTCCCAGTGACTTCCCCGCAACACCCGGAGGACGCAGCATGTCGCCATATCGTGGGACCTGGTGGGCCGTCGCCGCCGCCGCGCTCGTCGTCAACGCGTGCAAGGACAGCACCGCCCCGCAGCTCTCCAATCCTCAGCAGCTCGGCTCCGACCTGCAGACCGTCTCGAGCGTCTTCGATTCCCCGGCGTTCCAGAGCTTCGGCGCGCTGGATAGCGCGGCAGGCTCGCCGCTCACCGCGTCGGCCCCCGCCGGCGCGTTGTTGAGCGCGACGCGCGTCGCGGCCCCGCAGACGCCGTCGCAGCCGTACGCCGACGCCCCGGCGCGCCTGCAGGCGCTGCGGACGGCAGCGTTCGCGCTCGGTTCGCCGTTGTCGGCGCAGGTCATCCCATCCGCCGTGTGGGGCAAGACCTACGTGTGGGACGCGAGCACCCACCAGTATGTCGAGGACGCGAGCCAGTTCGACGCCAGCCGGCACGGGGTCCGGGTCATTCTCTACGCCATCGACCCGTTCACCCGACACGTGGTCGAGCCCGCCGTGGCCGTCGGATTCCTCGACCTGCTCGACGAAAGCGCCGGGAACACCAACCAACTGCACGTCATCGCGAAGGGTGGGACGCCGGCGAGCCCCGGCACCACCTACGTCGACTACACCATCAGCGCCACCGTGATCGGCAGCCCAGCCTCGGCCTTCAGCGGGACAGCGGTCGGGTACGTGAGCGACGGCACGCGCCGGCTCGACTTCAACGCCACGTTCTCGGCGACAAACCTGACGACCGACAATCCGGATGCCCAGGTCGACGTGCACTGGGCGCTCAACAGTCCAGCGGTGACGGTCGACTTACACGAGACGCTCGCCACGCCGGATGCGAACCACGCGAACCTGTCGATCGATTTCAGCGTCACGCGGGGCGCGGAGACCGTGTCGTTCTCGGGCACCATCGCGGTTGTGGGCTTGCCCCCGTCGGTGACCGCCGATCTGACGGTGTCCATCAACGGCCAGGCGTTCGCGCACGTCAGCGGCACGAACGACGCCACGCACAACGGGATCACGATCCTTCACATGGACGGGAGCCAGCTCTCGCAGGCCGAGCAGCAGGCGCTGGCGCAGCTGTTCGAGCTGCCGGACCGGCTCGAGGAAGCGATCCAGCACCTGTTCCACCCAGCCGAGCATTTCCTGGGCGCCTGAGCCGCGCTCCCAGGTTACACCGCTCCCCCGTCGGGCTCTGGCCCGGCGGGGGATTCGGCTGTATAAGGGAGGCTTGAAGATGGGCTACCGCCTCCTCGCCGACGCGGTCGTGTTGACGCACGCGGCATTCGTGGGCTTCGTCGTGCTGGGCGGGTTCCTCGCCTGGCGCTGGAGCTGGGTAGCGTGGCCGCATGTGCCGTGCGCCGTGTGGGGCGCGATGATCGAATACCAGGGGTGGGTCTGCCCGCTCACCCCGCTCGAGAACGACTTCCGACGGCGGGCCGGCCTCGAGGGGTATCCTGGGGGGTTCGTCGAACACTACGTCCTGCCGGCGTTGTATCCCGCCGGACTGACGCGCCCGACGCAGGTGGTGCTGGGAACGTTGGTGGTGGTCGTGAACCTGATTGCCTACGGAGTGCTGCTGCGCCGCGCACTCCGGGGAGGGTGACCCGATGCAGACGCGCCGGCACTTTCTGGAATCGATGGTCACCGCAGGGACCGCCATCCCCGTCCTCAGGAACGACGGCCTCGACCAGCTGCGCCGTCTGGCGCGGCGCGTGGACGGCCGCCCGCCCGCCGCCGTCGCGCAAGACGAGGATTTCTGGCGCGAGGTCCAGCAGTCGTTCACGCTCGACCGCACGATCATCAACCTGAACAACGGCGGAGTGAGCCCGAGCCCGCGCGTCGTGCAGGAAGCGATGCGGCGCTATCTCGACTATTCCAATACGGCGCCGGCGTACACGATGTGGCAGATCCTCGAGCCCGAGATCGAGTCGGTGCGGCGTCGCCTCGCGGCGAGCTTTGGCTGCGACCCCGAGGAGATGGCCATCACCCGCAACGCGAGCGAAGCGCTCGAAATCGTGCAGCTCGGCATCCCGCTGGAGCGTGGTGACGAGGTGCTCACGACGACCCAGGACTACCCGCGCATGCTCACGACGTGGCACCAGCGGGAGCGGCGCGACGGGATCGTTCTCAAACAAATCAGCTTCCCGGTCCCACCACCCTCCCAGGACGACCTCGCCGAGCGGGTGGAGCGCGCCATCACAGCGAAGACGAAGGTCATCCACATCTGTCACATCACCAACCTCACCGGCCAGATCTTCCCGATCCGGAAGATCGTCCAGCTCGCCCGCGCTCGAAGGATTGACGTCATCGTGGACGGCGCGCATGCGTACGCGCATTTCCCGTTCACGCGCGACGAGCTCGACTGCGACTATTACGGGACGAGCCTGCACAAGTGGCTGCTCGCCCCCCACGGCACGGGCTTTCTGTACGTGCGCAAATCAAAGATCGACAAGATCTGGTCGCTCATGGCCGCGCCGCCCGAGATGAACGGCAACGTCCGCAAGTTCGAGGAGATCGGGACGCACCCGGCCGCGAACCACAACGCCATCGCCGAGGCGTTGAGCTTCCACGAAGGGATCGGCGCCGAGCGCAAGGCCAGCCGGCTGCGCTTCCTGTTTCAGCGCTGGGCGAAGCGGCTCGACAAGCTGCCGCGGATCAAGATCCTGACGCCCTACGATCCGGCGCAGTCGTGCGGCCTCGCAAGCGTGGCGATCGAGGGGATGGACCCGAACAAGCTCGTGGCGCATTTGTGGGACACGCACCGCATCCTCGTCACGCCGATCGTGCACAAGGAGTTCAACTGCGTGCGGGTGACGCCGAACGTGTACACGACGCTCGCGGAGATCGACCGGTTCGGGGATGTCATGGAGGAGGTCCTCCGGAAGGGACTTCCCGCGTGAGTGTAGGGGCGCAGCATGCTGCGCCCCTACATCGTCGGACCAACCCCCTGCGGCAGCACCGCCACTATCCGAAGCGGCCCGCCACTCCCCCCTCTGATCTTCATTGGCAGTCCGATCACGAACGCCCCCGTCGCGGGCACGGCCGAGAGGTGCGCCACGTTCTCGAACGCCGGGATGTCCGCCGCGAACAGCGCCCGGTGCGTGTCGAACGTGGTCGACTGCCCGTAGTCGATGCTCGGCGTGTCGATGCCGACCGCCCGGACCCTGCGTCCCACGAGCCAGCGGGCCGCATCGGGATGGATGCCCGGGAAGTGAAGCTCCGGCACCGCCGCCGCGCCCGCCTTCGTGGTGCCGAGGTAGCGCGCCCGGTCGGGCCAGCGACTCCCCCACCCCGTGCGAAACAGCACGATCGCTCCTTCCGGAATCCGGCCGTGCGCCTGCTCCCACCCTTCCAGATCGCCGGGGGCAATGCGGTAGTCGCGATCCGCGTCGGCCTGCCGGCTGACGTCGATCACATACGCGGGGCCGACGAGCTGGGCGACGGGAATCTGATCGGTGGTGTGCTTCCCTTCGGCGAAATGGACGGGCGAGTCGAGGTGGGTGCCGCCGTGCTCGGCCGCCGCGAAGTTGTTGGCGGCGTAGTAATACCCCGCAGGAGTGCGTTGCGCCGACACTACCTCGAGCCGGAACGACTGCGCCGTGGGCCAGTAGATCGTCGTCGAGTCGAAGGCGTAGGTGAGATCGATCCAGCTGGCATGCGCCAGCTGGTCAGTGAGGGAGGGGCGCGCGCAGGCGAGGAGCAGGAGAGTCAAAAGGAAAGGCGGGACCGGTCTCATAAGTGGCTCCGTGTGTCCACACGCTGAAGCGTGGGCTCGGCGAGACGTTGTGCTTAAGCACAATGCCGCGCTGAGCCCCATCCTTCAGGACGGGGACTCATATGTTGGCAACCCGTATGCCTGGACGCTAGAATGACCCCATGAAAACCTTGGTACCCGTCACTCTCGCATTGCTCGCCGCCTGCGCCGGCCAATCCGGCAAGTCCCGCACCGCCGTCGGCGACTCGCTCACCGAGCGCCAGCGCGACAGCATCCTCGCCCAATCGAAGATTCCGGGCGCGCGCGCCGTGGGCAAGGCGATGCGTGTCGCGGACTCGACGAGCGCGGGGATTCGCGCGGCCGACAGCGTCACACCGTGAGTTACGTTGATCCCCGGGCCGAGCGCGCCCTCTCAGGGCGCGTCCCCCCAGTCCGAGCCCTGCTGGGGATGGGTTTACCAATCCTCGTTTCCGCCTGCGGGCCGTCGGATCCCTGCCGATCCTCCGAGATGCACCTGCGCAGCCGCTACGCGGAGCGCTACGCCGGCCATTGGGTGGTGGCGCACGGGGACACCCTCACCCTCCCCCAGATGGGCGACCGGTTCAAGCTGACCGCCGTGGTGCTCGACACCGCCCGGAGCGTGGTGGACCGGACGTGCCGCTTCAGAGGTGCCCTCCTGTTCCAGGCGCCGCGCGCCGAGACGCTGGCGGTGACGTGGTTGGGCCAGCCGGAGCAGGCCCTCATCTACGGCTGGCCGGCCGAGCTCGGCCCGTTTGCCGGCATCGGCGCCGTGCGGGTGGGCGACTCGCTCGCGGGGGCGATCCTGTTCGACGAGCGGCTCGGCGTGCGAGTGCCGCCCGGCGTGACGGCGCGTTTCGTCGCCGGCCGGGCGCGCTGAGTATCTTTTACCTCACCCCCTGACCCCCCTCGCCACGTCGCGGAGCGGGGGAACGGCGGCAAGCCAGGAGATCCCGATGCCCTTCACCACCGCCGAGCGCGCCTCGATGATCGAGCGCTACGCCCACGGCCCGACGCTACTCAAGCGGGCGCTCGCCAAGGTCCCCGCCGACGCGCTCAAGTGGAAGCCCGCTCCCGGAAAGTGGTCCGCGCACGAGATCGTGGTCCATTGCGCGGACAGCGAGACCAACGCGCACATGCGCCTGCGCTATTTGCTCGCCGAGCCGGAGCCCGTGATCGTGGGCTACGACCAAGACCGGTGGGCCATGGCCTTCGACTATCATGCCCACCCGCTCGAGCCCGCGCTGGCGACAGTGGAGGCGGTGCGGGCGAACACCCTCCCACTCCTCACGCGCATGACGGACAAGGACTGGCAGAAGACGGGCCGGCACACAGAATCCGGACGCTACGCAACGGAGGACTGGCTCGCCATCTACGCCGAGCACCTCGAGAAGCACTCGCGCCAGATCGAGCGCAACCTTTCCGAATGGAAGAGCCGATGACAGGGTTCTTCTTCCGCCTCGTCATCACGGCGCTCGGCCTCTGGGCCGCCGCGACGATCGTGCCCGGCGTCCAGATCGACGGCTGGCGCACGCTGATCATCGGAGCGCTGCTCCTAGGGATCGTCAACGCCGTGATCCGCCCGATCATCCTGATCCTCACGCTGCCGCTCACCGTGCTTACGCTCGGACTTTTCATCCTGGTGGTGAACGGTATCTCGCTGTCACTGGTGGCCTGGGTGCTGCCGGGGTTCCACGTCGCGGGGCTCGTGCCGGCGATGCTCGGCTCGATCGTCGTCGGGCTCACCGGCTGGCTCGCGTCCACGTTCGTCGGCAGCTCGGGTCGCATCGAGCACATCCGCCGCATCGAAGTGACGGGGCGCCGACTCGACTGATGGACCGTCCCGTCGCCGCCGCGCGGTTGACGCCGCGCGAGCGGCGGACGCTCGTGGTCTTGGGCGTCCTCTACGCGGCGGTCGTGATCCCGATCGGCATCCGCAAAGGCGGCGACTTCACTCAGGAGCTGGGCCAGAGCGAGCGGCTGTTGCGCGGCCTGCCGCTCTACACGGCGAACCCGGAGGGGGGCATCTGGTGGCCGCCTTTCACGGCCCTCGGGCTCGCGCCGTTCGCGCTGGTGGCGCGCTGGAGCCTCGCGCTGGCGAAGGCCTGTTGGGCGATCCTCAATGTCGGCTGCCTCGGCTGGAGCCTGGCGCTCGCGCGACGCTGGACCGCGGGGTGGACGCCCCTAGTGCTGGCCGTCGCCGCGGTGGGGAAACCGCTCCAGAGCAACTTCGAGCACCTGAATGTCACCCCGATGCTGCTCGCGCTGGTCGTCGCCGCCGCGGCCGATCTCGCGGGACGGCGCGACGGGCGTGCGGGAGCGTGGATCGGCCTCGCCGGCGCGATCAAGGGATTCCCCGCGCTGCTGCTCGTGTACCTCGCGTACCGGCGGCGCTGGCGCGGGCTCGCAGCCGGAATGGCAGTGGGCGGGGCCCTCACCCTGGGCGCCATGCTGCCGTACGGTCCAGTGGGCGCAGTGCGCGCCGTGCTCGACTGGCTGCGACGCTCGAGCGCCGCCACGTCCGTCGGGCAGTTGGGCACCCAGTCGCTGCCCGGGTTCACGTTCTTCCTCGGCTGGCCCCCGGTTACCGTCGTGGCACTCGAGCTCGCGTGCGTCGCCGCGGCGGTGGTGGCCCTGCGGCGGAGCGACCCTGAGCGGGACGCGGTCTACGAAGTCGGGCTGGCCGCCGTGATCGCCGTGCTCGTGTCACCCGTCGCGTGGCTCTACTACTACACGCTGGCGTTTCCGGCCTGGGTGGCCGTGCTGGCGCGCCCCGCGCCCCTCCCCCCACGGCTCAGAGCGGTGCTGCTCGTCGCCGCCGCCCTGACGTCGGGACTGTTGACGTTCGGGCTCTATCCGCAATTCTTATGGTTCATCCGCGAGGCGAACTACACGTGGGGCGGCCTGCTGCTCGTCGCCGCGCTCGTGGCGTATCGTGTCACCCAACCTCAACGGACACTGCAACCGACATGACCCTGGCTGCCTGCCTTCTCGCATCGCTGCTGGTGCAGCTACCTGCCGGCAAGCTCACGGCCACGCCCACGCGCCCGCTCGGCACGCTGCGCGAGCAGGCCGCGATCCAGCAGCAATGGCTGCGCTATCGACTCGACTCGGTGCTCCCCGGACTGATGCGAAAACACGGCGTCTCGATGTGGGTGATTCCGATGCGGGAGTACAACGAGGACCCGGTGTTCTGGGCCCTCGTCTCCCCGACCACGTTCTTCGCGCGCCGCCGCACCATCTACGTCTTTTCCGATCGCGGTGCCGACCGGGGTGTTGAGCGGCTGGCGCTGGGCGGCACCTCACAGGGCGGCGTGTACGAGGCCTACCACGCACGCGAAACGATCGACCCGTCGATCGGCCGGCGGCCCGAGCTCGTGGGCCAGGCACAGTGGGACTTGATGCGTCGGGTGATCGAGGAGCGCGACCCTCCGACGATCGCCCTCGACATCTCGCACACACACGCTTTCTCGGACGGGCTGTCCGCCGGCGAATGGGAACAGCTCCAGGCCGCGCTTCCCGAGCGGCACCGCCCGCGCGTCGTTCGGGCGGAGGATCTGGCGCTCGAGTATCAGGAGATCCGCGCCCCAGGCATGCTGCCCGTGTATCGCCGGATGATGGAAATCGTGTGGGGGATCATCGATACGGCGTTCTCGAACCGGGTCATCACCCCGGGAAAGACCTCGACCGACGACGTGGCCTGGTGGATGCGCCAGCGCGTCAACGACCTCGGCTTCGGCACCTGGTTTCATACCGACGTAGACGTGCAGCGGCCGGGGATCGATCTCTCGGATTCCTCCGGCGTTGTGATCCAACGGGGCGACGTGCTGCACTGCGACTTCGGTCTCACGGCGTTGGGCTTGAATACCGACACCCAGCACATGGGGTACGTGCTGCGCCGCGGCGAGCGGAGCGTGCCCGAGGGCCTGCAACGGGCCCTGCGGAACTCGAACCGGCTGCAGGATCTGCTGCTTGCGGAGATGCAGCCGGGGCGGACCGGCAATGCCGTGCTCGCGGCAGCGCTGGCCCAGATGCGCGCGGCTGGCTTGAACGGCACGATCTACACGCATCCGATCGGGGACCGGGGTCACGGCGCCGGGCCGCTGATCGGGCTGTGGGACCACCAGGAAGGCGTCCCAGGGCGGGGCGACGTGCAACTCGTGCCCAACAGCTGGTTCTCCATCGAGCTCCAGGCCACGACGCCGGTTCCCGAATGGCACGAGCAGCCGGTCCGCTCGGCTCAGGAAGAGGACGCCGAGCTGGGTGCGGACGGGCAGATGCGCTGGATTTTGCGTCGTCAGACCGAGTTTCACGTGGTGCGGTAGCAAGGGAGAGGGAGATGTACGAGCTGGAGACGCCCGCGTTGCTGCTCCACCTAGACGTGGTGGAGCGAAACGTGAAGCACATGGCCGAGCGGGCGAAGCGGCTGGGAGTGAAGCTCCGACCGCATGCCAAGACTCACAAATGTGTGCAGCTCGGCCGGCTCCAGCTCGAGCACGGCGCTCGCGGGCTCACGGTCGCAACGACCGTCGAGGCGGAAGTGTTCGCCCGCGCCGGCGTGAACGACGTCACGTGGGCCTTCCCACTCGACCCCGGCCACATCGCGCGGGTGCGCCGCCTCGCGCAGCAGACCGGCGCCACGCTGCGCGTCGTCGTGGATGACCTTGCCACGGCACGGGCGCTGGCGGGGTCGGGGCTGCATGCGTGGCTCAAGGTGGACTGCGGTTATCACCGCGCCGGCGTCGACCCGTCCGCGCCGTACGCACTCGAGGTCGCGCGGGAGCTGGGCCGCGAGCAGGGGTTCGTCTTCGACGGGATCCTGAGCCACTCCGGGCACGCGTACCGCACGAAGAACAAGCGGGAGGCGGCGACAGTGGCCGAAGCAGAGCGCGGTGTGATGGTGGGGTTCGCCGAGCGGCTGGGGCGGGAGGGGATTCCCGTGCGCGAGATCAGCGTGGGATCGACCCCGGCCATGGCCGCGGCCCAGACGCTCGACGGTGTCACGGAGGCGCGGCCCGGCAACTACGTGTTCTACGATCGCACCATGGTGCTGATCGGCTGTTGCGAGCCGAAAGACGTGGGGGTGACGGTGCTCGCTTCAGTGGTATCCCATCAACCCGGCGCGGCGCACTTCATCGTGGACGCCGGTGCGCTCGAGCTGTCGAAGGACGCCGGGCCCACGCACGTGGGTCCGGCCGCCATGGGCGCGGTGCGCGAAGCCCCGGAGCTGACGGTCGCGACGCTGTCACAGGAGCACGGGCTGATCCGGGCGGAGTCGCCCGGCCTCCTGGAAGGCCGTTTCAAGGTGGGCGAGCGGCTCGAGATCGTCCCCAATCATTCCTGCCTCACCGTGGCGCACTTCGATGAGTACCATGTGGTGCGCGACGGACACGTCGTGGACCGTTGGAAGATCGAGCGGGGGAGGTAGGCGCTTGGGGACGTGTGACCATCACCAGTGTGAGCGTCGTCATCGAGCGCGCGGCCAGCGCTCGCTTCTCTTCCTTGTGACTCCCCTTGAGTGATGCTCACCATGAAGATCTTCTTCCGGCATCTGGTGCTCTGCGCGCTGCCAATCCTGTTCGCAGCCGGCGCGGGCTATGGCTTCACGACGATCCAAGGCTCCTGCGGCGCCATGGTCGGCGCGTTGTTCGCGGCCAAGTGCGGCGGGCGGCAGCGCGAGTACCAGGCGAGGTTCCAGCTCGCTGGGGCGGGTTTCGGCACGGTGCTCGCGGCCACCCTGGGCACGTGGCTGGAACATCGCCGCCGTCGCGCCGTACAACGGACAACTTCTGCCGCACAACGGACCACTCTTGAAGGAGAACCATCATGAAGCACATCGGGGCGATCGTGGCGCTGTCCCTGCTCGCTGGCCGGGGTCTCGCCGCGCAAGATACGACGAAGGCGGCCCCCGCCCCCGCTCCCGCGGCCAGCCCCAGTGTCAGCGTCGATGAATCAGTCGTCGCCAAGGGTGTGGTGGATCGAGTACCGCAAGACACCGGCTCCGTGTTCCCCGTGGATGTTGGCCAGCTCGTGTTCTGGACCAAGGTGAGCGGCGCCACGCCGGGCGGAGAGACGGCGATCCACCACGTGTGGTTCCATGGCGACACCCAGGTAGGCGACGTCGAGCTGCACGTCGGCGGGTCGCCGTGGCGCACGTGGAGCAAGAAGACCGTCCCTGCGGATTGGACGGGGGCCTGGCACGTCGAAGTGCGGGACGCGGCCGGGACCGTACTGAAGAGAATCGATTTTACAGTGGGTCAGTAAAAGCTGCACGACGCCACGACGCGAAGGTAGCACCGCGCGCCGTGGCGTCGTGCTTCCCCCACCTCACCGCAGCGTCATCCACGCCGCCAGCGCGGCCGTCTTCTCATCCGCGCGCCAGGGCCCTTCGATCGCCCGGCCGAGCTCCGTCACCGCGTGTTTCAGCCGTGCTTCGGAACGGCGGAATACCGTCGCCCCTGCCGGATAGGCGTTGCGCTCGATCAGGACGGAAGACTTGAGGCCGAGCGACCGGCAGGCCTGCTCGAGCACCGTTCTGAACAGCCGGCCCTCGAGCGCATGCGCGCGGATGTGGTCGTTGGCGATTCGCGCGGGATCGATGTTACTGCCGACGACCAGCGCCACGCGACGTACCGGGTGACCCGTCTTCCGGTACTCCTGCAGCAGCTGCCGCACCGACTGCCGCGTGATTTTCGCCACTACGCTGCGGAGGCGCCTCTCGATCTTCGCCCGGTTCGCTCGCGCTGCCCCCATCACGGCATGGTACGGCTGGCGGGAGGTGGGAACCGCCGGGTCGCTCAACGCGATCACGCGCCGGTCGACCACGTGCGGCGCGCGCGCGGGACCCGCCAGCAGGACCGCCGTGGCCCAGCCAGACTTGACCCGGAACCCGACGGCTGCCTGGGTTGTCACTTCTGTGACGGCGACGGCGGCGACGGCCCGATCCGCCCCTGGAGCGCTTCGAGGCTCCAGGGACCGCCCCCGGCGGCGGCCAGATACAGGTACAGAAAGCAGAATAGTACCGGCAGCTCGCCCCGGTTCAGCAGCGGCCAGAAGCCGTGGGGAGCGTGCCGGAGGAAGTAGGCCACCGCCATTTCACCGGCGAGCAGGAAGGCGACCGGTCGGGTGAACAGACCCAACAGCAGCAGCGTGCCGCCGCCGGTCTCGAGCGTGCCCGCGACGCCCAGGAGCGAGATCAGCGGCACCGGGGCATTCGGCCCGGCGGCGGGGAAGCCGAACAGCTTCTGTGTACCGTGCGCGACGAAGAGAAAAGCCGCCACGATACGTAGCACGCTCCGCAGGCGAGGGGCCCAAGCGGCCGGAACCGGACTTGATAGCGTCACATGCCCCTCCCTAGACGCAGGGATTCACGGAGCCGACGACCGGCCGCCGCGGTGCTGCGCGAACAGCCAGCGCCACAGCTCGGGTTCGTTGTACGCAGATTCCCAGGAGTTGTGCCCTACTCCGGCGTACTCGGTATAACGCACCGGAGCGCCCGCCCGGCGCAGCGCCTCGGCCATGTTGCGCGATTCCGTGACGGGCACCGCCCGGTCCTCCCCACCGTGAAACACCCACACAGGCGTGGAGGCGAGCCGGGCAGCGACGTATGCGTAGGGATCCGGGGCATCGGAGGGAACGGGGCCCACACGGATGCTCGAGAAACCGCCGGGGGGGCGGATGCCACACACCGGCACCAGCGCGGCGAACCGGCCGGGGTACTCGAGCGCAAGCTGCCACGTGCCGTAGCCGCCCATCGAGAGACCAGTGAGATACACGCGCGCGGAATCGCCGTGGAACTCGAGCAGCGCCGCATCCAGGGCCTGCATCGCCGCGCGCGCGGGTGCGCCGCTCCAGACGCTGTCCGGAGGCGCCTGGGGCATCACGACCACAGCGGGGAACGACTCGGCCCGGCCCCTAACCACGGGCCCGAGGCCGACCATCGTCTGCAGCTGACCGTCGGTGCCGCGCTCCCCGGCCCCGTGCAGGGAGAGGATGACGGGCGGGCGCGCACCTCGGTCGCTGCCGCGCGGCACGAACACCTGGTAGCGGTACACGGTGCCGTCCACGGTCGTCGTCCGCGCGATGAACCCGGTCGCCGCGGGCGTCGTGCCGCCGGGCGGCGCGGCGTGGCAGGCGAAGGCCGCAAGCAGCATGCTCGCGACGGCAGAGGCCCGCGCGATCACGGCTGCGCGAATCGCAACTCGAGGATCGCGCCCGCCGGCAGCGCGGCCCACTGCGCGAACAGCTCGCGCCGCTTGTCGCGGATGCGCCGCAGCTCGTCGTCCGTGACGATGCAGGCGCTCGGCAGACCGCGTTGAGCGCAGAATGTCTCGGCGCTCGCATTGAAGTCAGACGCCGACCATTCCACTCCGGCTGCCCGCTCGCGATCGAGGAAGCCGACGATCAGCTCGGATGCAAGCGCCTCCACAGGGAGGGGGCCTTTCGGCCACGGCTTACCGAAGTCGGTCAGGTTCCACCCCTCGGCGACGAGGCCGTAGAAACCCCGGGGATGTCCCAGTATGGTCTCAACGGCGTAGTGGGTCAGATCGTGCCGGGGGAAGAAGCGCCCCTGTTGTCCGTCCTGGCGCTGCCAGGTGACCGAGCCGTCAGCCCGCTGGCAGCTCAGCGCCGCGGACCCGTCGGTTTTCTTCTTGAGGCGGATCAGCAGGTCACTCGGAATCATGTCGCTGGCTCGTCGGTCGCACGAGTGGAACTTTACGCGATTTGGCCGAGCCCGCCAGTTCAAGCGCTTGTTAGCGGCGCAACAGGTTCTAGAGTTCATCGCTCGAAGGTGCGAGTACTGGGGCGACCGATGAGCGCCTGCTCTCGGGCCGTCGCAATTTGCGCGGGCGTGAGCGTGCTTGGGTAAGACGAGTTCCAGCACCCGTTGGCCATGATATTTCGCGTAGAGTCGCAGGGCTGGTGATCGAGACCCAGCGAGTGTCCTAGTTCGTGCGCTAGCGTGGCGCCGCCACGTCCGTCCGGCGGGAGTTCGAAACCGAAGCCGCGTTCTGCCAGAATCACGCCGTCGAGCTCCGTGAAGAAGACACCACCGCCGATGCGGCCGAAGTCCCGTATCAGGAACAGATTCCAACCGTCGCGCAGCAGTTTTCCCCGAGGCGCGATGGACAGGAGTCGGTCGCGTGTGGAGGGGATCTGGGCAGCTCGCAGCTGCTCGAACAGTGCGCCATTGGGGGCGTCTTCACGGACGACGCTCTCAAGCGCCCAACCGATGCTCGCCTGGCGCCAGATGGCGTTGGCCGTCGCAAGGAGGGTGCGAACTTCGGAATCGGAGCGTGTGGTGCTGAGAGCCTCGCTCTCGGACGAATGCAGGAGGTGGGACGAATGCAGGAGGTGGACCCGCAATGGGAGCCGGAGGAGCGACTCGGAGGGAGTCGCGGCCTGAGTGGATAGCAAGAGCGCGATGAGGAGCATGATCGACTCGTGGCGCGCCGCCTAACGGATCGCGCTTAAGCTGCAGGCGACCGACCCACCGGCGCAACCGGCGCCGGACGAAGTCCGGGGCTGCGGAAGCGACTCGGCTATCAGACCGCGGAGGAACGCTATGTCCCGTGACGCTCAGCGTTGCACTTCAAGTTGATATCAACAGCAAGGCAAGTAATCCTAAAGACTGTCTTACTTGACCGTGCTCTGCGTGGCACGTTAACCGCCGCTAGCGCGCTCCCGATGCTTTCATAAAAACCTTCCCCCGCCAGCAGCCGCTTGTCGGCGGGACATCCTTGTATGCGCCGATCAAACCATTTTGCGGCTCCTGTGGTACGCCCATTCTTGTCTCCTTGCGCATCGTGACACACGTGCGTCCCGCCAAAATCAGGACGAACGCCGCCGGGGCTCCGTACTATTGTGTAAGCCAAGCAGAGTTGCGCTTGAGGCAGCCCGCGATCCTAACTCACCTTGATGACGACCTTGCCTTTTGCACGCCCCGTTTCGAGGTAAGCCCAAGCCTCTTTGGTGGCTTCGAACGGGAAGATCCGATCGATGACCTGCCGGATGATGCCAGATTCAATGAGGGATGTGATCTTGCTCAACTGCTCGCCGTTCGCTCGCATGAAAACAAACGAGTAGCTAACGCCGTGGTGCTTGGCCTTCTTCCGGATGCCGAAGCTCAAAAGGCGCATGACTTGTTGCAAGAACCAGTTCGACCCGTTCTCCTTAGCGAACGCTACA
>WNFX01001332.1_pt1 | contig 36634 bp, 35 predicted proteins | sample 5400111 | NCBI WGS metagenome assembly WNFX01 (sample SAMN13153363, study PRJNA577476) | soil metagenome | isolation source: 40 cm soil or saprolite under grassland replicate 1 | place: USA:California | collected 2016-06-15 | reverse complement strand
GCGCACGAACCACGTGGATGACCAGCTCATCTGCCGGCGCAAGGACGCGTTCAGGTCGTATCAAGCGCTCACGCCGCCCCGGGTGCTCACATCGGACGGCGAGGTCATCACCGGGGCGTACCGACGCGACGACGTGCCGGCCGGTGCCCTGGTCGGCCTGCCGGTCTCCGCCGGGGTCATCGAAGGGCGGGCCCGCGTCATCCTGGATATGGCGCAGGCCGATCTCGAAGCGGGCGACATCCTGGTCACGGCGCACACGGACCCCAGCTGGTCGCCCCTGTTCGTCGCGATCACGGGCCTGGTGACGGAGGTCGGGGGCTTGATGACCCACGGCGCAGTGATCGCACGGGAGTACGGCTTGCCGGCCGTCGTGGGGGTGGAACATGCCACCCGGCTGATCCGGGATCGGCAGCGGATCCGCGTCAATGGAACGGACGGATACGTGGAGATCCTGCCCTAGAGAGGTGATGGCGAGGCCGGGACTACCCGCCGCCGCGGGGCACGCACCTGGGCCAGGGCGGCGGCGGCCAGCCGGTCCAGGCTCCAACCCATCTCGCTGGCCGAGGGGGCCAACGCCACCGTCAGCACCGCGAATGGCGCGGCAACTCCTGCGAACACCAGTCCAGGGACCACACGGTGGATGGCCAGGTAGATCAGCCGGCAGCGCCGTGGCGCAGATCGTCGAAGCGGATGGCTGGCGGGCCCGATCGGCAGGCGAGGGACTCGAACCGGCCGCCGCATGCCGAGGTGGGTCAGGCGGTCGACACTCTTGCGCTGGCCTCGGCCAGGCCGAAGCTTGCGGGGTCGAACGTGCCGCCGGTCTGCGACTCCGCCCAGGTCCGCATCTCCTCGTAGTCTTTGCTGGACGGGTTGCCGAGGATCTCCTTAAGCCTCTGGTAGCCAGGGAAGCCGCCGGAGTCCTCGGGCGGGCAAGCGCCTTCGCCCGCGGTGCAGGCAGGGTAGGTCTGGTGGGCTGCGGCCTTGGTGCACGCCTCGACGAGGAGTTCGTGCTCCCAGCTGTCGCCGAAGTCATATTCGTAGCCGATACGCTCGCCTACCCCGGCGACGTCGGCAAGCCGCACCTTGGCCTCCTCCAGGTGCCCGAGCATGCCTTCCGGGTCGGGGCCGTAACCAAGCTCACCGACCTGGAACACGTGCATGTGGTAGTTCTGCCAGCCCATGGCAGCCTGGATCACCCGGTGGACCCGGTCGAGGCTAAACGCCGCGGGGACCAGCACGCGCCGCCACACCGGCGGGTCGGCGACATCCAGGAGTGTGATCCGCACCTGTAGCACGGGCTCGCCCGGCAACGGCATGGCGCGGCTGCGCCCGGCTGCGAATCGGCCCAGGGCGGTGAGTTCCGCGGTGTCCTGCGCCTGATCGACGGTAGCCACGCCGAGCACGGCGAGTGCGGCCACGGCGATGCTGACGTCAGTGCCGATGGTTCGCCGCAAAAAGTCCAGTTGCTGTTCACTGAGCCCGTCGAGCACGTAACGATCCGCGATCACGTCACTGGCCGACGCGCGGAGCAGGCTGAGGGGGCAGGGGTCCGCATGGGCGAGCAGGTTTGTGATGAGCGCCTCGCTTACGTCGCGGAACTGGTCCCCCACCAGCGACTGACGGTAGGCGCCGCGGGGGAACAGCGACTTGCCGAGCTTCGGATAGGCCTCGAGCATCGTCATCACCAGGTCCAGCGGCCGATCAGGCAGGGTGGCGTTTTTCTTCACCGGCACAAGCCGGGTACCACCGACCCGGACCAGTCGTGCTGCCTTCGCCCACTCGACGATCCGGGTGAGGTGGGCGAGTTCCTCGCTGGACTTGGTCTTGAAGACCCGGTCGCCGATCTTCGGGTCGATCGTGTCGCCGGTGCCGAGCAGTTCCACCAGGTAGCGGGCGTCCGCCAGCCCGATCCTGCCGGTCTGGGTGAGCTTGCGCCCCGAACCCACCCATGCCAGCAGCGAGCGGACCTGCCCAGTCAGCACCGCGTGTTCCGCGGCCGCCTCAAGATCGTTCATGGTGATGCCTCCCGCCTCACATGGGCATGACCTGAACAGCGTGCTCATGCTCCGCCAGGCAGTCTAGAGCCGCCGATGGCCCGCGTGCCCGCGCGGCATCGCGAGCTGCGCCGAGCCGCTCAATCGGGTTTGCCGGACTCCCGGGCGGCGCCTCTGGACGCTATGCTCCTGCGGTGACCGCGGGAGATGCTCTGCTGCCGGACATGGAGGCTGCCAGGGAGCTTGCCTCGGCGCTGCGCGCCGCTGTTGACAAGGCGCTGCCTGGCTCCGCCGCAGCCTCCGATCGGGGATGTGGACGGCTACTACGCCTACCTCGAGACGCTGCCCGAACGCTTCTGGACACGCAATTCGCCCGGTGAGATCGAATACGCCGGGCAGATCCAGCCAGGTCGGCTGACTAACCTCGGACCCCGATGAGCTTCGGCGGCGCCTGGGGATACGTGCGGGCTCGCGCCGGTAAGGACATCGCCAAGCGGCCCGGCCACGTTCCGATAGTCGCCTCGCCCCGCCGTCAAGGTTCTCGCGCTCGCACCCTCGCTGATCACTCCAGGAAGGGCCAGGGCAGGAGGGCGGTACCCTGGTAGCAGTAGTGGGTAGAAAGGTAGATCATGAGCCTCAACATCAAGAGCGCCGAGACCCACCAGCTGGTCAAGGAACTCGCCGCGCTGACTGGTGAAACGCAGACAACCGCGGTGACCATCGCCGTCCGTGAGCGCCTTGACAGAGTCCGGCATCTCCGCGGGGCCGGCCTGGCTGACCGGCTTCTCGCCATCGGCAGGGACACCGCACCGCGGCTTCGCGAACCGTTCCGCACCGCGGATCACGGTGACCTGCTCTACGACGAGCGCGGGCTCCCGGCGTGATCATCGACACCTCCGCCCTTATCGCGATCCTTCGCGCCGAAGACGACGCCAGCGACATGGCCCTTGCCATCGAGAGGGCACAGGTCAGGAAGATCTCCGCCGCCAGCTACCTGGAGACCGCGGTCGTCATCGACGCCAGCCGTGACCCCGTCGCCAGCCGCCGCTTCGACGAGCTGGTCGATACCGCGGAACTGCGCGTCGAACCGGTGACACACGGCCAGGCCCGTATCGCCAGGGACGCCTACCGCGACTTCGGGAAGCGCAGCGGCCACAAGGCCGGCCTGAACTTCGGCGACTGCCTCGCGTATGCCCTGGCAAAGTCCACCGGAGAACCCCTTCTGTTCAAGGGAAACGACTTCGGTCACACCGACATCACGCCGGCGCTCCCGGCTCCACCAGACGATGACTCCAGTTGATCCGGATTGACGCCCAGTTGTCAGAACGCTGTCGGACTGGTGTCTGACCGCTGCCGTACCTGACACGCGCGCCAGGGAATCCGGCCGGCCAGCCCGGTGGCAAGCGTCACCAGCGCAGCGTGGATAGCCCGGCCAGCACCCGAGAGCCTCTTACCGGTCACGTGCCCTGACCGTATGTGCACCCAATGGGCACCCATGGCCCCCCGAACGCGAAACCGGCGCCTCCACCAGGATCGGGGATCTCGGTGGAGGCGCTGGTTAGAGAGAGCGGAGGCTCGGGGATTTGAACCCCGGATGGGCGCGAACCCAAACCGCATTAGCAGTGCGGCGCCATAGACCGGACTAGGCGAAGCCTCCCTGGCATGCCGACAGCCCCGGCGTGCCGTGCGAGCCAGCGCTGCGAGCCGCTGGCACCGATGCCCGCGGGCCGCGTGGCCGACCGCTGACGGTTAGGGTACCGGCCGCGAAGGCGCGCCCGCAAAGCGACGCCGCAACGCGGGGCAGCGGCACGCCGCGGCGGCCGGCGCGCGGCCGGCGCGTTACGCCCGTGTGGTCAGCGAGCCTCGATCACCTGGTAGTCGCCGCGGGCATAGGAATCCCTGATCCTGGTCTTGGCGAACTTGCCGACGCTGGTCTTGGGCACCTCATCGATGAACGACCAGCGCTCGGGCAGCTGCCAATGCGGGACCCGGCCGGCCAGGAACTCGCGCAGCTCGGCCGCCGAGATAGCTGCGCCATGTGCCAGCACCACCGTGGCCAGCGGCCGCTCGCCCCAGCGATCGTCGGCCACCCCGATCACCGCGGCCTCGACCACATCGGGGTGTGCCATCAGCGCGTTCTCAAGCTCCATGGATGAGATCCACTCGCCGCCGGACTTGATCACGTCCTTGGCCCGGTCGGTCAGCGTGACGTAGCCGAGCCGGTCGATGGTCCCGACGTCCCCGGTTCGCAGCCAGCCGTCCCTGAACTTCTCAGGATCGTCGTCCTTGTAGTAGGCGCCGGTGATCCACGGCCCCCTGACCTCGACCTCACCGACCGCCTGGCCGTCGTGCGGCAGCAGCACGCCGCCGTCACCGACCAGCCTGGCCTCGACGTCGCAGATCAGCCGGCCCTGGGTGTCCCGGTAGCGCCACGACTCCTCCTCTGTGCACCCGGCGGGCGGGTGCGCCACGCTACCCAGCGGCGAGGTCTCAGTCATGCCCCAGGCTTGCAGGATCCGGACGCTAAGCTCCTTGTCGTAGGCCTCCATCAGCGTGTGCGGGACAGCCGAGCCGCCGCATGGGACGAGCCGGAGCGAGCTCAGGTCGCCGTCATTCGCGCGCACGTATTGCAGCAGCGCGTTCCATATCGTCGGGACCGCGCCGGCCACCGTCGGCCGCTCGGCCTCGATCAGCCGGACCAGCGGCTCCGGCTGGAGGAAGCGGTCCGGCATCACCAGGCTGGCGCCCGCCATCACCGCGGCGTAGGGCAGCCCCCAGGCGTTGGCGTGGAACATCGGCACGACGGGGAGCACCCGGTCCTGCTCGGACAGCGCGAACACGCTCCCTGTGCAGACCGCCAGCGAGTGCAGGTGCATCGACCGGTGGCTGTATACCACGCCCTTGGGGTGGCCCGTGGTACCGCTCGTGTAGCACATCGCGGCGGCGGACCGCTCGTCGAGCTCGGGCCAGCTGAAGCTGTCCGGCTGCGCCGCAAGCAACTCTTCATAGGCATGCACGGGCCTGCCCTGGCCAGCGAGCGTGGCCAGCGCTGAGCGATCCGTATCCCCTGATGAACCCGCGATGATGACGTGCCTGATCGAGGCTGCGTGCGGCAGCACAAGCGCGAGCAGCGGTACCAGGCTTGGATCGACGATCACCACGTCATCGTCGGCGTGGCTGGCGATGTACCCGATGATCTCGGGCTCCAGCCGCAGATTGAGCGTGTGCAGCACGGCGCCCATCGACGGCACGGCCAGGTATGCCTCAAGATGCTCGGCGTTGTTCCACATCAGCGTGGCTACCCGCTGGTCGCCGTCCACGCCGAGAGCCCGGAGCGCGTTGGCCAGTTTCGCGGCCCTGGCGCCGGTCTGCGCGTAGGACTGACGACGGGTACTGGTGGCCGTGCAGGTCACCACCTCACGATCGCCGTAGGCGGAGCTGCCGTACCGCATGATCCTGGTCACGGTCAGCGGAATGTCCATCATCGTGCTGCGCACGGTGCAACCTCCTGCGTCCAGCGTCCCCGCAGCCGCGGCCGCGCGGACGGCCGCCGGAGAGATATCCCTGGGTGGATAGTGCCATGTCACGGCCGAAACGTCATCAGGTGAGCCAGCCAGGCCGGCTACTACCGCCCGGCGATCAGATCGGCGTCGGCACGCAGCTTGGCCACCGCGCGTGAGACCGTGCTCTTCACTGTGCCCTGGCTGATCCCGAGCACGTTGGCAACCTCGGCCTCGGTCATGTCCTCGTAGAACCGCAGCAGGACCGCGGCGCGCATCCGGTGCGGCAGCCGGTTGATCGCGCGCCGGAGCGCGTCAGCCTGGGCGGTCTCATCCGACGAATCGGCCACCGGCTGGTCGGGAATCTCGTCGGTGGGGAACTCGTCCACCCGGCGGCGTCGCCACCAGGAGATGTGGGTGTTGACTATCGCGCGCCGCACGTAGCCGTCCAGCGCACCGCGATCCTCGATCCTGCCCCACGCCTGGTAGGTCTTGGCGAGCGCTGACTGGACCAGATCCTCGGCGTCGGCGATGTTGCCGGTGAGCAGGTATGCGGTGCGCAGCAGCGCGCGGCTGCGGGAGGCAACGTACTCGCGGAAGTCGGCATCATCGATCGCCCCGGCGCTGAGCTGGCGCGGGACCGGTGATCGTGTCGCAGCGCCTGACAGGTCGGCAGTCGCGCGTGCCCCGCGGACCTCGTGATCGCCCCCCACGCCCACGCCTCAACGGTACTCGCGACACTCCGCTGATGTACCGCTACCCCCTGTGATGGTTCCCTGGTCAGTACCATGTTCACAGAACGGGAGCGACAACAAGGTCTGCCCGCAATAGCGCACCGTTCAGGCTTCATTACCAGAACATCACCGAAACCGCTTGACGCAGGACTGCGAACGTCAGCATGGTCGTGATTCTGGAAAGCGTGCGCTCATGGAGAGCTGGTGCAAGAGGTGACGGTGGCAGGCAGCGTGTGCTGCGAGCGTTGCCCTGGCGCCACCGCGGCCAATACCAGCCACATTGCCAGGCGCCGGCTGCTTAAGGCCGCGGTGTTCCAGCCTCCGGCCAGCCAGGGCGAGGGCGAGCCGCTCGGCCAGCTTGGCCGCAAGGCCGGCCGCGGGCCTGTGCACGGTCCCGCCGCCAGCCGGGCCGGCTGCCTGCAGGCGGCCGAGAGCATCCCGGCCAGGGCTGGCCAGCCCGCCAGCGCCGGCACGGCCGGCCTGTACCGGGCCGTCAGCGGCCGGATCGTGGACGTCAGCCCGCATTTCATTGCGATCGGCGACGCGCGCGGCGAGCTGCGCTACACGATGGCTGCCGATGCCACGGCCTGGCGCGGCGCTCCGGTGGAGCCCGCGGCGCTGGCCCGCGGCGATCAGGTGGTCATCAGGCTGCGGCCGCCCAGGCACAACGTGGCCGACCGGATCTGGGCCGACATCGGCCGGGTCACCGGCACGATCGTCCAGCGTGATGCCGACAGCCTGCTCGTCGAGGAGGGCTTCACCAGGGAGAAGCAGGTCGTGGTGATCCCCAAGCAGGCGGCGGGCCGGATCCAGGTGCGGTTTCCTAACCTGCTGGCCGGCTACCTGATCGACATCATCGGCATCCGGCGGCGCGGGGTCCTTGAAGGCCTGGTCCCCGCCGCCTACCAGCCGATCTATCCTGTGGCGCAGCTCAAGGCGCCGTCGTTCTCTGGCGGTCGGCTGCCCGATGTGATTGCCGGCTCCGCGACCTGGCACGATGCCGTCGACGAGCCGCACGGCGTACTCGGGGTCTGCTATCCGGCGGTGGACCCGGCCGCCGGATGCGCGGAGGACGCGGCTGCGGGAATCATGCCTGGGCTGGCGCCCGCGTACCGCAGCCTTCCGTATCTGGCCATCGGCAGTGCGCTGACGATCCGCAACGAGTGCGCGGGGATCGGCTGCACACTCCCGGTCACCGGCTGCGCTCCGGTGGCCAGGATGTTCAACGACCGGTGTGTCGCCTGCCGCACCTCACCGCGCGGGCGGGTGGCCGATCTGACCATGGCCGGCTTCGTGGCCCTAGGCGGCGAACTCGAACTCGGCTGCTTCAACGCCACGATCGCGATCGGCATCTGACATGCCCGCCGTGCTCACCGCGCTCGGTGATGTGCAGATCCCGGTCCTGGCGTCGATGCTGCTCGGCGGCTGCGCGGGCAAGCTAGTCAGGACGTTGCGCCGCTGGTCGCTCGACGCCGGTCTCGGGCCGACCGCGCTGTTCCCGCTGCGGCTGAGACGGCCGGCGGCCATGGCCATGTGCGCGACGGAATTCGGCTTCGGCATCGGGCTGATCGTCACGTCGGGGCCGCTTGGCCGCGGCGGGCCCGCCGAGTTCGCCAGGCTCGGCACCGGCCTGCTGTTCGTGGTCGCCACCTGCGCGCTGCTTGAGCTGCGCACCATCAGGCCCGATGTCGGCTGCGGCTGCTTCGGTGAGCTGAGCACCGCTCCGATCACCGGCCGGATCCTGGCCAGGTCCGCCCTGCTCGGGCTCGCCGCGCTGGCGATCATCCGGCTGCCGCCGGTGCAGCTACCGCGCAGCGCCGGCAGTGCAGCCGGGCTGCTCTCGCTGTTCGCCGCCGAGCTTGTCGTGATCGGGATGCTGTCGCCGGAGGTGCGCGAAACCCTGGTCAGGATTGGTTACTCGGCGCCGTGCGAGCTCCGGGTGCAGCCGCCCGAGCACACCCTTGCCGCCCTGCAGCGCAGCGCGCAATGGCGCAGGCACTCCTCGCTGATCGCCGGCCAGCAGCCTGCCGACACCTGGCGGGAGCTGTGCTGGAGCTACTTCTCCTTCGCCAGCCGTCACGCCGGGCGGGACGCCGAGCTCGTGTTCGCCGTGTACCTGCAGCAACGCCGCCCGGCGGTGCACTCCGTGCTGGTGGACGCGGTGACTGGCGCGGTCATCCCCTGGCCGGCGGATCAGCTCCGTCCGGTCCGCGAGCTGTGGCCGCGCCTGCTGCGCGGGGCCCCGCAGCTGGCCAGGCTGTCCGGCGATTCCGGCCGCGCCGTACTCGGTGTCTCACGGCTGTCGCGGCACACGGAGCTACCAGGCAGTGGCCGTGCGGGCGGCCCGGCCCGCGGGTCGGGTCACGCCAGGCGGTCCCGCCGACCCGGTTTCGGCGGCCGCAGGTAACGTCCGCCCGCCGACGCCGACCGCAAGCCGCAGGTAACGTTCGCCCGCCGCCGGCCGCAGGCCGCAGGCCGACGGTAACGTTCGCCGGCAGCCGCCTGCTCGCTGGCTCTGCGGCTTTCTTGCCTTCTCTAGCGCCTGTGCTAGATAGCCGCATACTCCGGCAGAGCCAGCCGTGCCGGGAACTGCCGACGACACTGCCCGGTTACGCGGGCTGCGTGCGCAGGAAGCGCCCGAAATGCGGCACGGTGAACGCGATCAGTCCCCGCTCCGAGCTGTAGATCAGGCCCTTCTTGATCAGGCTGTCCCTGGCCGGCGACACGCTCGATGGCTTGCGGCCGAGTTCGTCGGCGACCTGCGCCGTCGGCACTGGCTCGTCGCCGAGCAGCGCCATCGCCCGCATGTACTCGCGCTCGGCCGGCGTGGCGCGCTCGTACCTGCTGCCGAAGAAGCCGACTGCAAGCTCCCCGGCCGCCATCGGGGCCGCGACAGCGACGTCGGCCGGCGTGACCGGGCTGGCGGCGGCTACATCCCAGGTGACCTTCCCGTACGCCTGCACGAAGTACGGGTAGCCGTCGGCGGCGGCGTAGAGCGCGTCGAGCGCGTCGAGCTGGAAATCCGCGCCCTCCCGCCTGGCCGGCGCCAGCAGCGCGAGATCCGCCGCATCTCGGTCCAGCCGGTCGATGGAGACGTAGCGAAACAGCCGCTCGGAGTAGCTCTTGCTGGCCGACAGCACCGTCGGCAGATGCGGCAGCCCGGCGCCGACGACGATCAGCGGCCCGTCGTTCTGCGACAGCTCATGACAGGCGGCGCACAGCGCCGAGATGTCGGGGGCGGGGATGTCCTGCATCTCATCGATGAACAGCGCGATGCCCACGCCGAGATCGGCCGCCACCGCGGCGGCGTCGGTCAGCAGCTCGGTCAGGTCGATCTCCAGGTCACCGGAGTCGGCCCGGCCCCTGGACATCGGGACGTCGATGCCGAAGTGGGCGGACTGAGCGCCCTTGGCGGACCGCGGGCCCGCGGCCAGGAACGCCTTCAGCACGCTGAGGAAGTCATCGATCCGGTCGGGCGCCCGGTGCCGAGGCGCCAGCTCGCGGATGGCCATGTGCAGCGCGGCGCCGACCGGCCGCCTGATCGACTGATCCGGTCGGGCCTCGATCTTCCCCGTGCCCCAGAGCCGCTGCATCGCCATCGACCGGAACGCGTTCAGCAGGACGGTCTTGCCGACGCCGCGCAGCCCGGTCAGGACCATGCTGCGCTCAGGCCTGCCGCGCGCCACCCGTTCAAGCACGACCTCGAACTCGGCCAGTTCCCGGTCCCTGCCCGCGAGCTCTGGCGGCCGCTGGCCGGCTCCGGGTGCGTAGGGGTTCCGCACAGGATCCACGGCATAGCAGCCTATGAGCCGTTCTAGCGGATTCCCTAGATTGACGTAGAGAGCGCTCGCCCGGCGTGTCGCGCCGCCGCCCGGCCTGCGAGAGCTACGCGGCGGGGCCGGCCTGGCCTGGCCTCGTTCAGCCCGCGAGAGCTACGCGGCGGGGCCGCGGGGCCGACCTGGCTTGGCCTTGTTCAGCTGGCTGAGATACGCGTTGTAGGCGGCAAGCTGCTCGTCGTCGTCGTCGATGTCAGCATGCTGCGACGCAGACGCCGATGCCGGCGCCCTGGCGACCGCCGACCGGCGGGCGGACTCCAGCCAGCCGTGCGTGCGCGCCGAGGACCGGGTATCGGTGCTCCACATCGCGAAGACGACCATCATCAGCGCGAACATCAGCGCATCCCCGGCGATCCACATCACGGCGCCGCCCGCGTGCAGGTCCTGGACCACGGTTCCGGCCCAGGATGGCCGGGGCCCTGGCGGGACTCCCGGCGTGCCGGCGTTGCCGTAGCCAAGGATCAGGCCGGTGAACGTGTCCACCGGCATGATCAGGAAGAGCAAGATCAGCCGGGCCGGATAGGACAGCCGCCAGCGGATCGGCTCCTGCCCCAGGATCGGCAGCAGGAACAGGTATCCGACGATCAGGAAGCCCAGGTGCTCAGCGCTGTGCGCGACCTGGTTGCGCGCGGCAAGGTTGGCGATGCCGGTCAGATGGCCGCCGATGATCGCGGCAGCGTAGGCGGCGAACCCGAACACCGGCCAGGTCAGGAAGCTGACCACGCGGGAGCGGACCAGCCGTTTCACCCGGTCGTGCAGCGGGTTGCGGCTAGCGTGCAGCAGCAGGGTGATCGGCCGCCCGAAGATCAGCAGCGGCGGCGCGACCATGATCAGCATCAGGTGCTGGGTCATGTGATCGGCGAACAGCACGTCGTCGTAGCTGCCGATGCCGCTGCTGATGGCGAGTACCACGACGGCAAGCCCGGCAAGGAACATGCCGGTACGCCAGGCGGGCCAGGGCCGGGCCGGGTGCCGCCTGGCCACCCGCAGGACCCCCCAGAGGTACAAGCCCGCGCTCGCGGCGACGAAAGCCGTGACAGCGGGCGCGGCTTGCCACTGACTGAGCACGGCCTGCCAGCCGAACGGGGGAAGCATCAGACCTCCTCGGCAGCGAGCCTGCGCCTGACCCAGGGCCGGTGTTCCGCTGTGACGATGCGCCGCCGGGCGCCCAGATGCGATGGCCCTGGGCCCCGCCGAGCGGCCGGGTGCGCGATGGGGCGGGCCGAGGCGGGCGCCCGTGGCTGGCCGGATATGAGAGGCTAGGAGCCGACACCGGGCCGCCCGGCCAAGGGTCCCGTGTCATCGGCTGCGGGCCAGCCCCAGGATCATCGGTCAACACCAGCGGTGTTCCAGGCGTTGCCGCAGCAAGGAGGGTTCGCCTAGTGGCCGATGGCGGCGGTCTTGAAAACCGCTATGGGGCGTGAGTCTCATCGTGGGTTCGAATCCCACACCCTCCGCTGACCTGCGCAAAGGCCATTTGACCTGCACGGATGCCCTGATACTCCGCCGTCGATGCCGTCGGCCATATGCAGCTATGTGCCGCTGAGAGCGGCTGTTTGTCGCTGGTCGCGGGATATTCGCGGGATGAGACAGGGGACGTTTCCGCAGGTCGGGCGATGGACGCAGGCGAGGTCGCGGGATTGGGCGCGACGCTGGCGATCCGATAGACGAGCTTAGCCCAGCGCTCCGCTGATCCGCTCGTTGGCGATTTCCTCGTCGCCGTCGATGCAGTTGGCGTAGACGCGAAGCAGCACGTCTACTGAGTGGCCAGCCCGCCGGGCGACGGTCGGGGCTGGCACGCCAGCGTTCAGCCAGAGTGACACGGCGGCATGCCGCAGGTCATACGGGCGCGCGGCGAGCGGAGACGCGACCTGCTCGGGAGTCAGCGCGACGACTCGGGCGGCCTGCCAGACCTGGGTGTAGGTCGATGAGCTGACGACGTTGCCGTTCTGCTGGCGGAACAGCCGCCCGTCCGGCGCGATGCCGAACTCGCTGATGTGCCAGCGCAGGATGGCGACCAGCTCGGGCGGGATCGGCACCGGGCGGACCTCGTCCTCGGCCCGGTGCTTTAGCCCCTTGCTGTCGTGCAGCTCGCCGCTGTCGGTGTAGCGCTTGCCGACCTCGGGTGTCGTCCGGCACAGGTACAGCCGTCCCCAGCCTGTGTCAGGAAGCTCGCAGTCGGACTTGTGCAGGTTCACCGCCTCGGCCGGGCGCATGGCCGCGTAGTACAGGCAGGCGAACATCGCGACCAGGCGGCGGCCCCGGTCGAGATCGCGACCGCCGACGTAGGTCAGCGCGATCAGCAGCTCGCGGGCCTGGCGCGGGTTGGCGACGACCCGCCGGTCAACCTTCTCGGCAAGCTCGGGCTGCTTCCACCGCATCGTGTCGAGCGGATTCCTGGCCAGCCTGCGGTGACGCCGGGGCCGAGGTCGGCGCCGATCCGCTGCCCGCAGACGATCAGGTAGACGCCGAACGCGCGACCGAGCTGGGCGATGCGCAGCAGCCCGGTCGCGGTGCGACTGACTTGGTCCTTCTCAGACTTGTCCGCCATCAGGAACAGCTCGGCGACCTCATCGACCAGGGCCACGACCGGCACCGGGCGCAGCCGCTCGGGGAGCCGCCAGATGTTGCGGGCGCCTGCGTCGCGGCAGGTCCGCATCCGGGTGGCGAGCATCCGGACGAGGTCATCGAGCAGGGCGCAGCTTTCGGCGCGGGTGGTGGCCAGCGCGGACAGCCGGGGGGGCGTAGAGGGTGAACCCGACGCCGCCTTTGAGGTCGAATCCGGCCAGGGCGACCGGCTGGGGGGCGAGTTCTTTGATGATGGCGTGGGCGAGGTTGGACTTGCCCGATTGGGTGGCGCCGGCGTTGAGCCAGTGCGGCACAACCCGGAAGTCGATCACCCACGGCTGCCCGGTCTCCAGCATCCCGACCCGCACTCTCAGCAGCTCCCAGCTGCCCTCGGTGACGCGGACATCGGTGAGCGGGTCAGCGCGGGTGGCCAGCAGCCGGACCCGGCCGGGCGCGGACGCGATGACCCGGACAGCGTGGACCCGCCAGGCGTGGGCGAGCTGCTCGGCGGCCCGCTGGTAGTCGGCCGGAACCTGGCCGTCCCGCAGCCGGACCCGGACGGCCCAGCCGAGCGCGCTGGGGCGGAGCAGGCCCAGGCCGGGCGGGTGAACGACCTCGACCCGGCGGACCCGGTGCCGCTCGGTCAGCAAGACGCTGGCCCGTCGCAGGCTGCCCGCGACCGGGACGGCGTCCAGGGTCCACCGCCAGCGCCGCCGCCGGCCGGCCAGCCCGCAGGACTCGGCGACGTGTGCCCAGGTCAGGTAGACGCGGATCGCCTTCAGCGGGAACCCCAGCACCCGCCAGTACGACAGCGGGGCCATGCGTGCCCAGGCGGGCACCCCAGCCGCCGCAGCGGCCAGGGCACCCAGCACCAGGTACCAGTGTTGATCGGACATTGTGGCCGCCGGTCAGGCTGCTTTGGCCGGGCTGGTGGCGGCGGTGATGGCGTCGGCGCGGTAGGCGATGCCCCACCGGATTTCGCCGTTGCGGGTCTGCTCCCAGGCGAACCCGACCAGCCCGGCCGGGATGGCGACCTGGCCGATCCGGATCTGCGGCTCGCCGGACACGTTCACGTTGACCAGCTCGACCCGGCCGGTCGCGTCGGCGGCGGACAGGCCGACCTGGTAGACGGTCTGCCCGTTGCGGTCGACTTTGATTTCGCCGGTGTCCTGGCTGACCAGCCGGGGCCGGGGATCGGTCACGCAGACGAATGTCAGCCGGGAGACATCGACAGGGATGGGGATATTGCGCATGGCGGTAGTGCCTCTCGTCGTGCCCCAGGGCGGGGCAGGGGGTAGACGAGGGGAGGCATGCCGGGATCAGGCGCGGTAGCATCGGGATTGCGAAACGGCGGTGCTAAGCCGCGGCCTGGCCTGGGCGGGTTGCCTCCCGCTCAGGCCACGTGCGTCTGTGGCCCCAAGGCCGGGCACCGGAGCCGTTCGGCACCCGCGGCACTCACCTCCCTGGCGGTTCGGGATGGCTCATGCCACGGATACTACCCGTACTTAGAGTCCTTGACACATATTTTTTCTACCAGTCACGTACTAGGCACGTACTGAGGCGATCCCGAGACGTACCGACAGTGCGCGCAGCTCCTCGCCGGGCGGGTCCTGCATGGACAGCAGGTCCGAGGCGATCTGGCGGGCCAGGTAGTGGCCGCGGAGCTGCTCGGGGGTCAGGGCCTCGGCCTGGACCAGCGCGGCGACCGCTTGGCCGACCTGGCGGCGCTGGGCATGGGCACGGGCCACATCCAGCAGCATCCGGCCCTGCCGCTCGGGCGAGAGCTGCGCGGGGTCCACGCTGGTTGCGGCGAGCAGGGCGCGGCCCGCGTCGCCGAGCTCGACAGCGACGGAGATCTCGAACAGGGCTACGTTCGCGGGTCCGAACTCGGTGTTGTGGTCGTTGCGGCCGGGGCCGAGCCGCACCGCCATCGCGCGGGCACGGTCCAGGTGGGAGTAGGCGGCCTGGGTGTCGCCGCGGCGGGCGGCGGTGATCGAGCGCTGCAAGGTCAGCGCGCCCCACAGCGACATGGCCTCCAGGTTGCCCTCGTCGGCCAGGTGCCACAGCGCGTCGGCGGCAGTGCGGGCGGTCTCCTCGGCCTGGGCATAGTGCCGGGCCGACAAGAACACGAACACCAGCCGGAACGCCCCGGCCGCGACCAGCAGCGGACGCCCGGCCCGCTCGGCGGCCGACATCGCCCGGTCAGCGGCGATCCACGCGGCCTCCGGCTCGCCCAGCTTGTCCAAAGCAGCCGAGCACGCCCGGTAGGCGGCGGCCATCAGCTCGAACACTTCGGGCCGCTCCTCCTCGGTCAGCGCGCGGGCGGCGGTCTCCAGGTCCGGGATCAGATCCCGCAGCAGGCCGGTCAGGTCCGCGTACCGGCTGGCGTGCGCCAGCTCCCACGCCTTGCCCGCCCGGTCGCGCAGGTTGCCCAGGGCAGGGGAGTGGTGGCCGTTCAGCATCGCCCGCAGCGAATGCACCCCCGACAGCACCAGCCGCAGATCCCCGGCCGCAGGCGATTCCTCGGTCACCGCGGCCACGACCGGGGCCTCAGCCGCCAGCTCGGCCAGCGGCAGGTCCAGCGCCGAGGCCAGGGTTTCCAGCACCGACATCCGGTCGATCCGCCGCACCCCCCGTTCGACCTGGGACACCCACGCCACCGACCGGCCGATCATCCGCGCCAGCTCGGGCTGCGACAGGCCCCGGCGGCGGCGCTCGGCGGCGATCTTCCGCCCGAGCGCCTGCTGATAGTCCGGGGTGCTCATAGGCTCGTGCCCTTGCCGGTCTGCAAGGTCAGCCAGTCAACCTCGGTGGCGGCCAGGTACTGATCCCGCTCGGCCAGGTACCGGCGGGTGTGCGGCGCGGCCTCGTGTGCCTCGAACGCCGCCCGGTCCTCATACAGCTCATAGAACACCCGCACCAGCGGCTGGCCCTGCACCGTGTGCGAGGCGTAGACCAGCGTGCCCGGCTCGCCGGTCTTGATCGCCTCGACCGTCTCGGCCACCAGCCGGTCATACGCCCCGGCGGCGGCCTGGTCCTTGCACGTGAACCGCACGCACAGACCGAACATGGCTGCCTCCTTCCTCTGTCGGGTTGCTGTCGCGCAGGGCCATGCTCGCACTCTCAGTGCCGCCCTGATACGCGAAATTACACGTACTCATTATACGTGCCAGATATTCAAAGTACAGTGCTTGTGGCTGATTCGGGAACGCGACCACCAGGGAACACCATGCACACGCCAGCGACCACGGCCCCCGGCACCCGCACAACGGCTCGCACCTACCCCGGCAAGCGCGACCAGGTCCGCCACGTCCGCCACGATTTACAGCACACCCTGGCCGGATGCCCGGCAGCCGCCGACGTCATCCTGTGCGCCTCCGAACTCGCCGCCAACGCGGTCCTCCACAGCAACTCAGCCAGGCCCGGTGGCACCATCACAGTGCGCGTCCACATCGCCCCAGGCGACCACGTGCAGATCGAGGTCGATGATCACGGCGGACATTGGACCCAACCCGCACCAGACCCCACCCGCGGCCGAGGCCTCGACATCATCCGCGGCCTTGCCGCCGACTGGGGCATCACCAACACCCCACGCGGCCGGACCATCTGGGCACGCCTGACATGGCCCGCCTCATGACTGCTGCAAGTCAGCACACCGGCAGCCACCGAAGCATGACCGGACGCGCGGCGGCTGATGAGAGCTGACAGCTGCCCGACCCGCTCCGGCAAACGGCGCGGACATTCACACCGCGGAATTCCGGTTCTCCGTCGAGCCCTGCCATCGAGGCCCAGACGGGCGGCACACGCTGATAGAGATCGCCGACTACTCGCGCTGCCCGCGTCATCACTCGGCTCCTGTGAGAACTTTCTTCACAAGACCGTCAAGGGCGGCTCGCTACGCTCCCCGCCACGTCGCGGCCCGAAAGCGCCGGGCATGCGGCCCCTTCGGGTCCGACCCGACGCACGGACCGCGACGCGCGAGAGCGAGCAATGCCGAATGACGTGCTTTAGGAACGTCCTCCTCACCACGGATTGTCCAGCTCGCGGCCATTGCGTCTAGATCGCCCTTCAAGCGTCGCTACCAGATCGGCTCCGAGGAGTCCAGATCCACCGACCACTCATATGGGCCTCGCACCTGAGTTGGCTCACGATCATGGATTTTCGGTAACCGCAAGCCTGTGACCTGCTGTTTCTCGGGTTCGCGGAACTGAATTTGCGCACTAATCCGGCGCCCCTGACTGAAGGACCTCAGCCTCGCCGCTTGGTTCCCTGCCGCTTTCAAGTGACCTTCGGCGGTTTCTACAGTCCGCCCAGTCGCCTGATTACCGCGTCGAAGGTCGGCCAGGGTGGACCCTCTCGTAGCAAGCGGAGGAATTCTTCTCCGAATCGCCTCCCGTTCGGAAACTGGTCGCCAAGCTCCCAACGCCACGCTGCGAGCATCGCGAGGACGAGCTGCCGGCACTCGTCCAGCAGTTCTTGGTTGAGGTTCGGGTAGTGCTCGCAGACCTCTTCGGGAGCGTGGGCGAGGTCGAACTCGACTGGTCCACGGCAGCACGTCTCAAGGTCGATGAGCAACGGGCCGTTCTTCGTGCTGAGCACATTGCCCGACCACGGCTCGCCATGAAGCAGTTGTTCCACGGCGCCGCGGTCCTCGAGCGACTTGCGCAGGCTTCCCAGCCTGGCGCTGAGGAACACGCGGTTCGCGTCAGCGAGCTCCGGCGAGCGGTCCGGGTCGGCGGCGGCTTCTTCCGCCTCCGTGATCCGGTCCATGAAGCTCGGGCTCGGCACGTCGACCTTGCGCATGCCGGCGTGCAGCCGCTCCAGCGCATTGGCGTAGCCGGCTGGTGAGACGTGAGGTGTCGCGGGCTCGTAGTAGGTCCACAGCGTCACTGTGAAGCCATCGCGCGTGTACACACGCCGGTCCGCCCGCGGCTCCACTGGGCCCACCGGGCATCCGGCCTCGGCGAGCCGCTGAGCGAGCTCGACTTCGAACTGTGCGGCCTCTTGCCCAAAAGGGGCGACCCGGGCAAGGACGTCGCATGGCGTCAGCCGCAGCGCCAGCCTGTTCGAGTTGTGGAGGACGATTGCGTCGTCGGCTGGCAGGTCGAGCGATGCGGCGACCGAAGTCGCAGCCGCGATCGCACGCGCGACGTCGGACATCTCCACCCTCGAATCTTGGCATAGCTCCTGCGAGCGAAAGTCTCGGTTGCCGAGCGCATCCGGCCGTCTTGGAGAGGAGTGAGGCGGGGTCCCAGCATGTGCGCCCAGGCGGAGAGATTCGAACTCTGGGAGCGAACCGCCGCCAGAGTTCGGGGGCGGCGGTGTTGAACAGGACGGAGCCGGTGTAGTCGTAGCAGTCCGCGCAGAGGGGCTCGCCGAGCAAGCTGTCGTTCGGGTCGTGGCGCTTGGGGCAAGATGTCGCTCGGCCATGCAGTATTGGCAGATGCACCAGCCTGATCAGATCGATGAACTCCGCAAGCTGGAAACTCGCCGCGTAGCTGTACTTCTGGTCGACTTCCAAAACGACTTCTGCCGACCATCGACGCCTGAACAAGACCCTGCGCAAACCCAGGCCAACGCCGAGGCGGCCCGGAGGGCCAATGCCTTTGCTAGCGAGGCGACCGGGCTGGGAATGCGGGTGATCTACTCGCAGCAGATCCTCGATCCGGCCCGCCTTACCTCGCGTCAGCGCCGCTGGGAGGAAGGCTCGCAGCTATGCCTGGCCGGATCGGCCGGAGCTGAATTGTTCATCGATCCCGCGCCGGGCTCGCGGATCGTGCGAAAGTACCGATACGACATCTGGCAGAGCCAGGAGTTCCTTACGGCCCTGGAGGACTGGGACATCGACGGGCTGATCATCGGCGGCGTCGAGCTGATCTGCTGCGTGCTCTATGCAGCACTCGGCGCTGAAGAACGCGGTTTCCACTACGTGGTCCCCCAGGACATCGTGTCGGGAATGCGCAGCAGTGAGCAGGTTGCCAACCGCGCGGTCCGCGAATACCTGCGATCAGTGCATCCATCCGTAGACAGGGCCGGTGACCTGCTTCGCATGTCGGGAGCCGCTGGCGCCAGCTTCACGGGATGGCTACGGGATGACGGCAAGCCGACACCTCAGACAGCAGGTGTCCAGCCAGCTCACAGCGGTCGTGCAGGCTAGCAACTTCGGTCTTGAAAACCGCTATGGGGCGTGAGCTTCATCGTGGGTTCGAATCCCACACCCTCCGCTCATACCAGCGAAATTGTCGACACACATACGGCTCGTTCTGTGCGGACGTCAGCTGAATTCTGTCCAGACGCTGGGCGTGCAGATCTGGGTATGCTGCATGAGCCGCCCGCCACGCTGCCTATGTCGCCAACCCCGGGGCCGAGTTCACCGATCATGCAGCCGGACAGCTCGGGTCTGTCAGCCCTGAAGGGCGGGGCGGTGTCATCCCTGAAGGGGCGGGGCGGTGTCAAGGGGGTTTTGCCGGGTTCTGGCCATCTGGCTGGGCATGGGTGACTGGCGTCTCCTGTTTCCTGATAGCTGCCATGCCCGTGGCTCGAGGCCGGGCGGGTCAGGGACCGGGCGGAGCTCCGGCCGCCCGGAGGGCGGCGCCGGAGGCGTTCTTGAGGCGTGCCGGGCCTCGACGACGCCTTGGCGTACAACGCGACCGACGCGTCGATGTCCTCCACGGCGATCTTGATCTGCGCGGGCCGGCGGCCGGCCTGGCGGGTCAGGACGTCGCGGCCTGCTGCCCCTGGCCGGGTCGGCGATGACCTGGCGGATCTCCTCGATGGGCGCGTCATCCCAGCGCAGCATTGGGATCTGCCTGGCCCGCCCGGCCTGCCCACGGCGATACCCGGACGCCGGCTGCTTCCGATGCAATCCCTCCGGCGGCCAGGGAACTGCCGGACTCCGTGGTAGCCGGGATCCGGCAGACGAGACGAGCTGCGGGGCGACCGCGAGCAACGCGGTGCAGACTGCGCCGGCGAACCGCTGGATGCAGCTGATCACCGCCGAACCCGCTGGTTCTTGGCTTCGCTGACCCACCCGCCGATGTCGGCCGGGTCACCGCCCGCGCCGATCGCGGCCTTGTAGCGCCATCCTCAGGGTCGCGTCCGCTATTGCGGCTCGCAGGCCCCGCCGTTTGTCACGCGCTGCTTTGCGACCCATGACCAGACCCCGGCAACCTCCCGCTCGTCCTCGGTCCAGTCCGCGCGGGCGCGCAGCATGCCCGCGTGGGTGTCCGGCCGCCAGGCTCTGATACGCCGGGCTGATGGTCAGGTGGGGATCCAGGGGCCGGACTCGTGCGCCAGCCAGCGCAAGACCTGCCCGCGGGTGACCGGGCCGCGAGCTGCCCAGGGCGCCGGCAGGTCGCCTGCGGCCGCCAGCTCGCGCTGCACAGGGCGGTTGCGCTCCAGGAGGTCCGCGGCGAGGGCACACCGGGTCGCGTGCGGGTCGAGCCCGAAGAGCTCTGCGGCGTTCAGGCCGAGAACTCCGGCCTTGACGGCATCGGTCAGCGCCGGGTAGCCGTAGCGGTCCTGGTACTCATGGGAGATCTCGAAGGCGCGGAAGGCCATGATCTGGGTCTGCGGCGGCCCGTACCAGACGCTGTCGGTGCCCCACAGCACCCGCTGCGCGCCGACGCGCTTGAGCAGCTTGCCGACGGCATGCGCGGCCTGCGTCGGGTCGGCGAGCAGGACCCGCCACAATGTCGCGACGTCGGCCCAGACGTTGCTGTTCGGCGGGACATGGTAGTCATCGAGCGCCTTGAGCAGCGAGTCGACCCCGACCGGGTCCGCCGGGTTGTAGGGGCCCTCTACGTGGTTCGGGAGCCAGGCTGCGTGGTAGACGACGAACTGCATGTCGGGGAATTTGCGGGAGACGGCGACCATGTCGCGCGGCTGGTTCCAGGTGCTCTCGAAGTTGAGCAGCGGCAGCCCCTTGTGCCCGCAGAGGATCTTGACACCCAGGTCGTGCGCATGCTGGACGACGGGAAGCCCGATAGCCGGGTCATCGAGGTGGTAGCCGCGCCCGCCCGGCCCCCACGCGGTATAGACCTTGAACGTGTCTACCTGCCCTCCCTCGGCCGTCTGAGTCATCTCGTCGAGCCTGGCCTGCAGCGAGCCGAAGTTAGGCGCTAGAACGTTCTGCAGCAGCAGGCGGGACGCCCCGCCGCGGGTGACGCCTGCCACGAGCTGGCGGGTGCCCTGGGCGTCGGTGAACGGGATCGGATCGTTCGACTCGCCGGTGCTGGGCAGGTCGGAGAGCAGCGCCACGGTCGTGTCGCTGGCCAGGAAGACATCGTGCAGATAGGCGCTGCGATCTACGCAGGTCAGCGGGTTCGACGCGGTGCAGTCCGGCGGGACCATGTCCAGCACAAGCCGGAGCGTGTCCGGAGCCATTTTGCGCCAGGGCAGTCTCGGCATGACGTGATGGGTATGCACGTCGACGATGAACTCGCCGCGACTATCCAGTGCGTGCTGGCAGGCAGGCAGATTCTCCGGCGGCGGAACGCGGTAGCTGCCGCCTGGCCGCGGGCTGGCCAGCCGCCGGCCAGGACCGCTGCACGCCGCGACATTGAGCGTGGCGAGCAGGGCGGCCATCCCGCCGGTCGTCTGCAGGAACCGCCGCCGGTCGATGCCCAGCCTGTCCGCGGCCCGGGCGGCCCGGGCAAGCACTGCCTCCGCCAGCTGGATGTCACCTGGACTCGCGGCCACCGGGAGGAATTCTCCGTTCGAGACCGGCCCGAGGACCAGCGGAAGCTGCACGCGGTCATCGTGACGAGCCATGTCGTTCACCACCTTCGCGAGCATCGTCAGTCTGCCCGGCCGGGAGCCGGACAAGCGCGCGGCGCAGCCGATCCCAGTCCTCGCTGCGCAGCCGCGGCGGGCTCCAGTCGCAGGGACCACGGCGCCGGCAGTGCTGCAGCCGCTCGTGCCCAGGCGTAGTCGGCCGGGCCGGCGCCGGGGGACAGCACACCGGGTTAAGGAACAAAGATGACACAGAACCACGCCGTCCCGGCCGGCAACGTCACGACCACGCGCCTCACCGGGCTGCGCCGCGGCGCCTTCCCCGGGCACCGGCGGGTGCTGCTGGCCTTCCTGCTGATCGGGGTGGTCCAGATCTTCCTGGCCGGCCTGGGTATCTTGCGCCTCCAAGGCCAAGGCCTGGGCCGCCGGGGGCGATACGGCCTTCGCACCCCGCCGCGCCCTCGGGTTCACCATGGCCGGCATCGCAGTGGTCATCTTGGTGCTCGCGTTGATGGCCCGGCCGGATACTCGCGCGCTCATCCTGTCGGCTGTGCTGGTCCTGCTCACGTCGCTCATGCAAGGGCCCGCTCGCGGGGCTCGCGGACAACCGCGTTCTATGGCGGTCTGCACGCCCTCGACGGGATGCTCATCCTGGGCATCGCGGGGCTACCTCCATGTCTGGTCGCGGCGGCGCGAGTGAGGCCGTCAAGATCATGGCGCGAGGGCCCAGACCCGTAGCACGGCGGACCAGCGCGCGCCCCGCGCCACATGAACTCGGCTGCGCGACTCGACCAACCGACCCACCGACCAGGCGACGTCGGACTTGCTCGCGGGGCCGTTGTAGCGCCTGACCCACAGCTGCCTGCCGGTGGCGGCGTCATAGGCGACCGTGGCGTCATCGTCGGCCGACCGGCCGCCAGGGCCCACCGCCATCGCGGAGGGGACGTCATCTCTAGCCGTCCGGCCGGTGTAGCGCGCCACCCACAACCGCGCGCCCGGCGCCGACCGCATGCGTGGGGCCGCCCGCGTGCCCCCGGCCGCCGCGCCGACCGGGGCGGCCACGACCGGCGCCAATCCGGTCAGCGTGGCCGCCGCCACCAAAAGGTACCTTCGCATCGCACGATCCTTCCCACCCCGCCCTTCGAACCAGACGGAGTCACCGCTGGCAGGCGGCACCGCCCAGCACACCCGGCCCCACCTAGACCCAGGCCAAACACCCAGGCCAGGGCCGGCCCTCACGCTGGCAGCGCCGCTATGGCAACGCGCCCGGACGTGGCAGCGGCAGAGGCGAACGTCCCGCCAGACAGCCCGCCACCATCCCGCGCAGGCGGACACGACATCACGGCAAACCACGGTCGCAGTCGCCCGACGGGACCGGCCGACGCCGTCTCAACTACGGGTCCTCAGTTGAGACACCGCCGATCTAATCGGGCCGCAATCCATAGCAGGCTGATCTGCGTGCCTCGGCTGACGAATGCCTATCTAGACAGTAGGCATTCCTAATCGGCGATCGGCGCTGTCTGGCCACGGTCTGCGCTTCTCGGAGCCGTCACATTCCGTGATCGGTCACCAGCTCACAGCGGACGCGATATCCGCCCAATTGGACGGCTGCGGGCCTATGGAAGGATTCTCGCGGGACACGCCAGAAGGATCGTTAGGAGTCCCAGGCGGGGATCGTGAACGGACGCTGGCGGTCTGTGCGGAGCCGACCGGACATGCATGAGAAGAGTGTCTCGGATCTGCCGATACCTTCGGCGAACCGTGAACTCAGTCTGGCCTGACGTTCTGACCCAACTGGGTGATCGGATTTAGCGCATCGGTCAGATTGCCACACATAGCGGCCGTTTCCCGTTGACAGGAGGCATCGGGCAGGAGGAACATCGGTGTTCTTAAGCATCTTCCAATTGCTGCCCGGGTATTGTCCGGACGAACCGGTGAGGGCTAGGAATAGGTCGCCGATCCTGAGGCTTGTTCTCCTGCCAGGGAGCAACATGACCTGGCGCCGCAAGGACCGGGTAACGGCAGGTCGCCTGCGTCGGTACGCGCGTGTTGAACGACCCGGCTCGTACCCAAGCACTAGAGATCACATCCTGTGACCGACGCCGAGGAGCTGTCGTCATGCCATGTTCTCCCGCACGATACGCGTTACAGCCAGCCAACCCGGTCCTGCGTCAGCAAGGTGAGGCGCTGCTTCGCCGCGCCGGATTGCATGAGGCCATGCAGCACGTGACCCAGATCGATCGGGCCGTCAGCCTGGGGCATCGGCTGGTCCGCCAAACCCAGCGAGCAGCAGCATTGAACCTCGACATTGGCCAGGCCAGTCAACAGCAGGCCGAGCTGGAGTTTGGCCTTGCCCGGCGGCACGCGGCCGGTGCCCGGGACTCGCTGCGCCAGTATCGTCAGAGTGCTGACTGGCAAGAGCTTGTGAGCGGGTTCGACCAGCTGCGAGGGACACCGGAAGCCGAATCCGTTCTCGCCGAGGCCCGCCAGCGGTGGATCGGGATGATCCACGAGTCGGACCTGCCCGGTCCAGATGCCGCGGAGACCGTCGGAGCATGGGACGCAGCGGCGAATCGGCTCCGAAGCGGCGGTGCCGCCGGTGTCTACGAGCTACTTGACGAGGGCCTCGCCCAGTTCGACGAGGTCCTCCAGGCCGATGCCGACTGGGGCAGCAGGCCTCACTCCCCGCTTGAGTGGTGGCAGTGGCTGATCATCGCGGCCGTCGTGGCCGTCGCAGTCGCGGCCGTCGCGGCTTGCTTGTTCTGGTCTGGGTGTAGCTGGATTCTCGCTGTCTACTGCGGCATTTGCGCTGCTGCAACCGCCGGTGACTGGATCTTCGGTATTTGCCTCATGGCCTGTTAGCTCGCGGGCCGCAATTCAAAGCTCTGATTCTCGCTTAGCGCTTCTGCAGCTCCGACCCGTTCGAGGGGAACCCCGCCCGGCTTCATGAGGGCGCGGAACTGGCGGGCCATTCGGCGGACGATATCGAGATCGCGGATGATGACGGCGGCTGGCCGGCGGGGCATAAGGGCATTGGCTCTGCCTTATCAAGCGCTTGAGCGCCCCTGACGGCCATCTCCGCAGAACAGCGCCGCCGGGCTGGTATCGCCGCAGGACGCGAGCTGCGGCCGTGGCGGCAGACCGCGGGCGTTCAGGACGTGCACGACCGGATCCTGGCACTGATGACAGCCGCGTAGAAAGCCATTCGCGTCGTGACCAGCAGAGGCGGCGGGGACAAGCAGGCCATCCGCATTAGGGTATGGGACCTGCTCGAACGCGAGCAGGTGGTCGAGCCCGGCGTCGACGGCCACATCCCGGCCTTCACCGGAGCCGGCCAGGCTGCAGCCCGGCTCTCCGAACTGCCCGCATGGCGGGCAGCCCAGGTCATCAAGGCCGTGCCAGACGCCGCTCAGCAATCTGTCCGCGAACGGGCACTTCGCGACGGCAAAAGATCGGACGTTCGGGTCGGGCGTGCTTGCCCTCGGAGAGGATGGGCGGCCTTGCCGGGGACGTTGCCGGACTGGCGAATTTCCGTACGGCTCGTGTCGATTGGCATCAGGACGCCTCGGTGTCGGTGGCCGCTGCGCGCAGGGCTTCGATAACGCGCAGCGCAGGTTCCGGCAGGCGGTGCGGGAGGTGGGCCACGATGACGCGGCGCCGTTCCTCCGGGCCTCCGCGCACTGGCAGCACTCGCACGCCGAGGGCGATGACAGCGGGCACGGTGGTCAGCCCGTACCCGGACGCCACCAGCTGCCCGGCCGGGAGTCCGCCATCCGAAGGCCACACCGGAGTGCACGACAGGACGAACAGCCACCGGGCAACCAGCAAGAAAGGGCCACTGCTCATGATCCTCATAGAGCTCATCTTTGACGCCCCGCCCGATGCACACGACAACGTTGCCGAGCTTGCACGCCGGACGACGGCCGCGACGCACCGGGAGAACGGCTGCATTTTCTACCGCTTCACCGCCGACCTCGACCACCCGAGTCGGTTCATTCTGACCGAACTGTGGGAAAGCGAAGAACACCTGAAAGCTCACTTCGCAGGCCAAGCATTCAAGAACTTCTGGGTCGAACTGCCCCCCGGAGGTAACTTCATCAGCAGCACAGCATGGGAAGGGCCGCTTACCGCCTACGTCCCGCCCAGCCCAGCCCAATAGCGGGCACCGGCACGGCCCTGGGCACCAGTGCCGACGGCAGGCGACCTGCTCCGGCAACCTGCGGCGGCACGCCGGTGAGCCGGGCCGCGCGCTCTCGGCGCCCACCCGGCCCGTGGCCACAACCCGGCAGGTGCACGCCGCCGGCAGCCCGCGCTCAGTCAGGATCGTCGGATAGATGCCCTGGCAGCGTGGAGAGATTCAGCTGTGAGCATGGCCGGCATCCGGGTGCTTGCGATCCAGCGCGGGCCAGGCCGGCGCCGGGGTTCCCGGCGCATCGAGGACGCGCCGCCCGATCGGGAGCCGCGTGGCCCCAAGCAGGGCCACCAGCGTGCCGGTGAACGCCACGCCGACGGCCACCAGGCCGAGCCATGGCGCGGCGCGGTGCGGGTCGCGGTAGTACACGCCGGCGTGGGCTAGCAGGCTGTTGGCCACGATCCACCCGCCCAGCACGACGGCGGTCACGATGGCGGCGCCGGCGGCGGTGCGCCGGCCCAGCTCCGCGGCGACCGCGCCGCGGTACAGAATGGCGCAGGTGGTCGCGGGGATGCCGATCGCCACGATGAGCAGCAGCGCCCAGCCGTAGCTTGGTGCGTGGTACACGGCAGCCTCCCTTCACGGCAGCCGGGGCGGCGGCGCGGGCGCCGAAGTGCCCGGCCGCCCGGCGCATCCTCTCCTCGGCCTTCATCTCTTCGTTGCTGCGGTTACCCCGCTGCCGGGCGACCGAGCGGGACACTGCTCCGGTTGTGGTCAGGAGCCGAAGATGAGTTCGTAGTGGACGGTAGACCAGCCTTTGCGCCGGTGCACCCAGGGCACGATCTTCCCGTGCAGAACAGGGAAACGGGCGGCGAGCAGGCTGCGGGCGTGCTCGGCCCCGGCGCTGCCGAGCCGCACGGCGCGGGCGTCGACGGCCGGGCCGAGGGGCCTGCCCCGGAAGGTGCAGCGTGCCAGCCGCACCTGCGGGAAGTTACGCAGCCGCTTGTACTTGCCGGATGCGTCGTAGGTGCGGAAGTAGGCCCGGCCGGCGTCGATGACCAGGCTGACCGGGGTCGGCACCCAGGTGCCGTCGCGCCTGCGGGTTTCCAGCAGCACGGTCTTGGGGCTGCCGAGCCGCGCCAGCGCCCCGGCAGACCGGTCATGGAAGACATCGATTGCCATGGTGGAGACCTCCCTGCCGTTCGTGCCCGGCTGCGGTATCTTCTGGTCCGGGCTGCGTGGACCTTGTAGCGGTTGGTGTCCGCGCCCGCGCCGAGCTGATGTAGCGGACCGGCCCCAAGCCGCTGATCGGGCCCGGCATGCGAGACCTTCTGCGGGGGCGGTCAGCGCCTGGATGCATGGCGGAGCCCGGGGCTGGCTGCCGGGTGCTGGCGGGCTTGTCGTGACGGGCGAGGGGGCCGCGGCGCAGCAAGGTGCCGCAGACGAGCGCGCCGACCCCGAAGATGCCGACGGTCCACCAGAACCCGACCGTGTAGCCGTGTACCACGGACAGCTGGACGAGCGCGGGGCTGGGGTGCCCGCGGACCATGGTGGCCGGGTTCAGGTGGGCGGTCAGGTAGCCGGTGGTGGCGCTGGCCGCCATCGTGTTCAGCAGGGCGGTGCCGATGGAGCCGCCGAGCTGCTGGCCGACGTTGATGGTCGCGGAGGCGACGCCCGCGTCCGATTGGGCCATGCCGAAGGTGCCGGTGTTCACCGCCGGGGCGATCACCAGGCCGAGCCCGGCCGCGGTGACCAGCAGCGGGCCGAGGATCGCCGCGGCGTAGCCGGAGTGCACGCCCAGCCTGGTCAGCCAGGCCATGCCGGCCGCCGCGGCCAGCATGCCGAGCCCGATCAGCGGCTTGGGGCCGGTCCGCGGCATCAGCACGATCTGGCCGACGTTGGCCGAGATCATCAGGGTGACGACCATGGGCAGGAACGCGAACCCGGTGACCACTGGCGAGTAGCCGAGCGTGGTCTGCAGGTAGTAGGTGAGGAACAGGAAGATCCCGAACATCCCGGCGCTGGCGATGAACATGGCCAGGTAGGCGCCGCCGCGGTTGCGGTCGAGCACCACCCGGGGCGGCAGCAGCGGGAAGGCCGCCCGGGCCTGCCAGGCGGCGAACACGGCCAGCAGCACCACTCCCGCGGCCAGGAATCCCCAGGTCGACGGGGTGTGCCAGCTGTGGATCGCGGCGTTGGCGAACCCGTAGACCAGGCAGAACATCGCGCCGGACACGGCCAGCACGCCGGGCACGTCCAGCCGGGGATGGCCGCCCGCCACCTGGCGGCGCAGCAGCACCGCCGCCCCGGCAAACGCCAGCCCAGCGAAGACCAGGTTCACATACAGGGTCCACCGCCAGGACAGGTACTCGGTCAGCGCGCCGCCGAGCAGCAGCCCGACCGCGCCGCCGGACCCGGCGATCGCGCCGAACACCCCGAACGCCTTGCCGCGGTCCTTGGGGTCGCTGAAGGTCACGGTCAGGATGGACAGCGCCGACGGCGCCATCACCGCCGCGAACGCGCCCTGGCAGGCACGGGCGGCCACCAGCATGCCCAGGCTGGTCGCCGCGCCGCCGGCGGCCGACGCGGCGGCGAAGCCGGCCAGGCCGGTCATGAAGGTGACCTTGCGGCCCAGCAGGTCGGCGAGCCTGCCGCCGAGCAGCAGCAGGCTGCCGAACGCCAGCGCGTAGGCGGTGACCACCCACTGCCGGTCCACGGCGGAAAAGTGCAGCGACCGCTGCGCCGACGGCAGCGCGATGTTCACCACCGTGATATCCAGGACCACCATGAGCTGGGCGATGCCGACCACGGCCAGGATCAGCCAGCGGTGCCGGCCAGGTGCGGCCGTCCCGGTGCCAGGTACCGGATCGGTGACACTCATCGGTTTCCTCCTTGTCACATCAACGGCTTCGAGGGCGAGCCGCGGTTCGGGCGGCTGCCGGCGGCCGGTCCACGGGCCCGGCTCGCTGGGGCCTGGCTCCGTCGTCACCCGCACCCCGGCGCCGCGCGAGCAGGATCAAGGTCGCGACCAGCACCGGCAGCATGGTCGCGTGGTAGATGATGTCCGGCGCGTCGCCGCCGCGGGCGGTGAAGGTCAGGCCGGCGATGAACCCGGCGATCGCGAACCCGGTCGCCGCCAGCGCGACCGGGCGTCCCCGGTCCGGGGCGCGCAGCAGCGCGGCGGCCCCGGCCGCAAGCGCGACGCAGATGATCGCCTCGGCGATGCCGGCGTCGCTGGCGTCAAACGGCCTCGACCGGCCGTGGATCGCGCCGGTCAGGTGCAGGGCCGAGACGACCGCGAGGGTGGCGGCCTCGAATGTGATCAGCGCGACGATCCTGCTGTTTCTGCTCCAGGCGGGGCGGTGGCCGCGCGCGTTTTCGGGCGTGGTCGTGCTCATGTGCGCACCTCCAGAGGGCTTGTCGTTCGCCACGGCTCACTCATCTAGATCGATCCGTAGCGTGACAGGCCGGTCTCTCGCGCGCCGCCGGTCCGCGGTACCTGGCCCGCCGTCCCTCACGGAACAGGCGCCATCCGAAGACCACGTACCAGGCCAGCGCCTCGACGCTCACCAGGCGTTCGGCCAGCCCGCCGAGGTGCGTCGGTGCCGCCGGTGCGCGCGGGTTGAACAGCCAGAACATGACCGCGACCAGCAGCACGGTCGCCGCCGTTGCCGCCAGTGAGTAGATGCCGTAGCGGCGCCAGCGGGCGTCGCGGCGCAGGCCCAGCCCGGCCACCAGGAACGCCAGCACCATGCTGAGCAGGGCGACGATGGTGGCCAGGCTGTGGATGGCGACGGTGGCGGCGGCTTCGGTGAACAGCGCCGTGGTGAGGCCCGCGAGACCGCGCAAGGCGAGCAGCGCGGTGGCCAGCCCGCGGCGGGCGGGCCCGAGTACCGGCCGCATGACCATGGCGAAGCCGGCGGCGAACACGATCAGCAGCAGGCCGTGGGCAGCCGCGATGGCGTCCATCAACGGCCCGTACCGCCCGGCGCCGAGATCGCTGATGGACTGGTGGACCGGCGAGTAGCCAGGCCGCAGGGCGCCCGCCACGGTGTAGGCGGCCACAAACGCGACCGGGTTGACCACGCCGCCCAGCAGGGCGAGCCACCGGCCCGCCTTCCCGGATCGGGTGCTAACCGGTGCGTGCGGCTTTGTGTCTATCATGATCTGTCCTCCAGATCGGAGACTGCACTGGCCGGAGCAACTGGCGGAGGACGGCCGCACTGCCTCGCCCGGCCTTGACGGCGCGCGCCGCGGCGCAGCAGCGCCGGCTTGCCGCACCCGCTGGGCCCGTCACCGCCAGCGTCTCAGCTGCGGCGACATTCAGGTCAACCTGGCCGGCCGCGCGCACCAGCCCGGCCCGCCTGCCGTACTCCCTGCGCAGCCCGCGGGCGCAGGACGGACGCGTTGTCGGTGTGGCTCACGGCGCGCTCCTTCGGCTGCCAACTCCCGTATCCTACTACGGCGTACGGTACGATGTATAATTTCTACTGTACGGTACGATGTAGCGATGTCAAGCACCCCTGATGACGCCGATGCCGGCGGCCAGCTGCCTTCCCTGATCGACCTGCTGCCCCGGCGCGGGCCCCGGCGCCCCCGCGCCCGCCAGCCCTCGCTGACCCGGGACCAGATCATCCGGGCCGCCATCGAGCTGGCCGACGCCGAAGGCGCGGAAGCCATCTCGATGCGGCGCATCGCGGCCCGCCTCGGCGTCGGCGCGATGACCCTGTACGGGTACGTCGCCGACCGTGACGCCCTGCTCGCCTACATGATCAACGAGGTCGCGGCGGAGATGGGGCCACCCGGACGCCCGTCCGGCAGCTGGCGCGCCGACCTCGAGCTCGTCGCCCGCGGGCTCCGGGACATCTGCCGCAGGCACCCCTGGCTGCCGGCCCAGCTCGGCACCTTGCCGTTCCTGATCGCCCCGAGGCTGCTCGCCCCGGCCGAGCTCGTCCTGGCCGCCCTGGAACCCCTCGGCATCGACCTGCAGACCGCGGGCGCGGTGCTCCGGCTACTCAACAACTACGTCGTCGGCACCACGCTGCGGGAGGCCGCAGACCCACCGGCTGCGAGCACCGACGGCACGGCCGACTACCAGTCAGCGATGGCTGCCTATCTCCGGCAGCTCGCCGCGAGCGGTTACTACCCGCTCATGAGCAGGCTTGGCCTGACCGTCCTGGACGGCAGCGTCCTCACCGCGGACCAGAGCTTCGACGTGGGCCTGCAGTGCCTGCTCGACGGAATCGGCGCCCTGGCGGCCCAGCACACCGGATCATGCCGGCCCAGGCCAAGCCAGACAGCCGGCCCGGCCACCTAGCCAACCGGGAAGGCCAGGAAGACCAGCTCGCCGATCGGCCACGCGTACCTCAACTGCCTGGGCCGCTACGCCTTCACCACCCGCGAAGCCGAAGACCTGCGACCGTCGCGGGACCCTGCTGCCTGCGACGACACCGACGACGAGGCCTGACGCCCGCAAGAGGATCCGTCATCGGAACAGCTTGCCGGCCGACGTGAGTAGCCGGGAGGATCGTCGGCGTACTGGTGCGCAAACCAGAGGGCGGCGGCGATGCGCGAACTCACGGCCAACATGATGATCTCACTCGACGGATTCGCCGGCGGCAGTGACGACGATGAAGGTCAGGCAGAGTTCGGTGCCGGCTTCGGCCCTGAGCTGGCGGCCTATATGCGGCAGGTGCTCGACGAACCTCAGGTCATGCTGATGGGTCGCGGCACGTACGAGGAGATGGCTGGCTACTGGCCCCGATCGACCGGCGAACAGGCCGAGGCAATGAACCGGCTGCCTAAGCTCGTGGTTTCCAGGACGCTCACCGAGCCGCTGGCCTGGAACAATTCGCGGCTGCTGGCCGGCGATCTGGCCGAGGCGATCGGCGCTCTGAAGTCGCAGCCCGGTGATCCGATCTACGCAGTCGGAAGCATCGGGCTGGTGAACAACCTCTTGCGGCTTGGGTCTGGTTGATCGATTGCGACTTGTGGTCTTTCCGGTCGTGTACGGCGCCGAGGGTCGCCGACCGATGTTCGAGGGACTCCGCCGGCTGAACCTCGACCTCGTCGAGGCGACGACCCTCGACGCGAGCGTCATCGTGCTCGAATATCAAGCACAGCGGTAGCGCCGACTCCCTCGGGAGAGTCGGCGGACGCCACTCAGGTCGTGAGCGCGGCACGCTCTTCGATGATCGTGCGGCTGCTATTGCGCCGCAGAGCATAGGCAGAACGGGTGGTCGGGCCAGGTCGGCGTAGGCCGGGTAGCTGCCGCTGACATCGGGTAGCTGCATCGCACCTGCCGCAGGGCCAGGCCCTGCGCCGTTTGCGAGTCATCGACGTGTAGGTCGAGGTGGAACTGCTGCGGGGTACGCCGGGTCGGCCAGCGCGGCGCGAGACCCCCTGCTGCCGGATGGTGAGCTGCAGCCGGGCACCCGGCCGCCGGTACCGGTCTGGCTCAGCCTGACCTCCGTTGATCTCGGTGAACCCGGCTCCCTTGCCCGTGCAAGCGCCGAGGAGATCGCCGCCCTGCTTGACCAGTGGATCGCCGCGCAGCTGTCGGCGGTTTACCAGGTGCCGCGGCCTGCGGCTGAAGGGCTAATCCGGGGACGCTGAAAAAGTCGCCGGTAGGTCGGTCGAGGTGCAGCCAGGCGGGGGCGGCCGCCGTCATCAGTCACCACGCCAGTCGGCAACGCCCAGGCTCGGAATCCGGGTCGTCACGAGCCGGGACGCAGGCCCTGCCGCCCTGAGCGAAGGGCGCAAGCTGGCCGTGCCCCCACACATCGTCCAGGACGAGCAGCCGGCGGGGACCCGCGTCAAACAGCGAACTCAGCCGCTGCCCCGCCAGCCCGGGGTCGGTGAAGGCCACCTCCTCGTCCGCGATGAGCCGTATCACCTCGCTTACCTTGGCTGCGATCGCGGCGAAATCGCGTACGTCCTTGCCGATCGTCACCACGTACACCCGGCCCCCGAAATGCTTGCGGACCCGGCTGTCTGCGCACGCCATCTTCGCCAGGGTGGTCTTCCCGAACCGCCTGCTCCCTGAAGGGCCGTCGTTATTCCCACGGTCCCGGGCCCTGCCCTGGTCAAGGCGGCTACCACATGGGCCAGTTCCGGCGGGCCTGTCGACAATCCAGCCCGGAAGCTGCAACTCCGGCGGCGGCAGCGGTCCCGGCCCCGCCGCAGCGCGTCTCGCAGTTGGGCAGACTGATCCCTGGTACGCAGCGCCGACACTTGGCGCAGCAGGGTCACTTCGGTCCTGATGCCGGCGTCGCCGGCGCGTGGCAGTTCCTATTCCAGGCGCAATCCGATGCCGTGGGAGGACCGGACCTGCTCGAGCGTGTCGTTCATGCTGAAGGCGAGGTTCTGGCGGCCAGCACCTGCCGGGACAGGTGATCGCCGAGTTCGCCAAGTAGGTAGGCTTCGAATACTTCCTGCTCGCGCCGAGTCGGTTGCTCGCCGCTTCGGCGGGGGACCTGATGCGTTCCCGACAACCACAACGTCGTGCATGCCCGTGTCATCGCGGAGAACGTACCGCTTGATGCCGTCGTCCTCGTCCCTTCGGCGTCGTAGCCCCCGGCAAGGCCGTCGCGCAGTTCCTCGCCGCGCCGAATGATCAGTGACGAGCCGACATCGGCGCTGACCGAGCCTTATGTCGTGGAGTCTGACCAGCTTCATGGGGCCGCTGGCGGCCCGGGCAGGGGGAGACTGCCGGGACCACCGTGTCTCGCCAGTCGGCGGAAGAAGGCGAGCTGTCCAGCAACGCCGAATGCCCATGAGGCGCCGTATTCCTCGAGGCTGTCCTTGACGAAGACCGGATGATTCACCGGGCCTGTACTTCGGGTCAGCAGTTGGCGTGCGGTGGCGTGCGCGGCGGCCCAGTAATGCCCGCTGGAGTCATGAACGGCCAGATCGACGAAAAGGTTGCCGATGCCGACAAGGCCGCAGCACTGCACCGGAACGCTCACGTGCGGCAGAAAGTCCAGGCACACGTCGGCGAGCCGCCGGGCAAGGGTGCCAAGCGCATGGTCATGCAGTGCGTCTCCCGCGTGCAGCAGGACGGGCGCGATCCCAGCGAGGCCCTGGCACCAGGATGCGGCGATCGGGGCGGAGAACCGTGTGGGCACCCGCCGGGCAAGTGACTCCGCACGCTCAGCAAGATGGCTTGCATGCTCGGCCGCACTGACCCGGGAATCGTGGTCGCCCAACCGCTCGGCGGCGTGCAGCAGTAGGTCAACGGACCCAGCGAGGCCGTGTGCCCGGCCGGTGGATGGCTCTAGGGCCTCCCGCTCTGGCGGCTGTATAGGCTCATCCGAGCCCTCTGAGGGTTGCCCGTCATCCAGCCGGTCGAGCACGTACTCGGCGCAGCGTCTTGCGACAGCACGGTGCCGCGGATCGCCGGTGATATCCCATAGCATCAGGTGACCGATGCCGATACCGGCAGCGCCCGCTGTCAGATCAGCACCGTCGGGCTCCCAGTCGGCATCCGGGATCTCAGGTCCTGCGTATTCAGCGGCAGCTTCGATTCCACGTGATTGTGCGAGTGCCAGGAACACGTCCGCGCCCGTTCGGCCGAGCATCAGCCCTGGCGGCAGCATCACCGATGTCATTGCGCGTTGGGTGAACGGCAGTATGGTACCCAGTCGTTTCTGGACGCCCGGACGGCTGGTGTGGTGCAGCAACTCAAGCCCGATGCCAGCGCTTCCTGTGTAGATGCTGGCATCGTGTGCGGCAGCGAGGCTTTGCGCCGCCGCCAGCAGGGCATCGGTCCGGCTGAGCAGATCGTCCAGCAAGTTACTGGTGATCTCGGCGGCAAGCTCAATGCTGACATCTGGCGGGGCCGGCAGCCGACGGGAAGCCCGGCGCCCGGCGCCCGGCTTCTGCTCCCCCGTGGCGCCCGCAGCCAGCATCCGGGCCGCCTTCCGGGCGGCGTCGTCATCATCACTGAGCAATGCCGCGATGCTGCCGATGACCCCGCTGGGCATCGCGCCATATTGGGCGCTGATCGCTTGGAGCGCCCGTTGTCTCGGGGCATCGAGATCGCCGTCCAACGTCACTGGCAGAACGCTGTGCGCTGCGTAAATCAGCGTCATGCCGAGAGCGAACAGATCATCGCTATCCCGGGGTGGTTCACCGCGGAGCTGCCGAGCTGGCGCAAAGCCTCGGGTGCCACCGGGGATGTGCAGGCCATCGTGGCTGCCGAAGCCGAAATCGATCAGGCTGACGTCGGGCCCGTTGACAACCACATTCTTTGCCGACATGTCACGGAGAACAACACCGCGGGCGTGCACATCGAGCACGATCCGGGCCAGGCACCGGCCAAGTGCGTCGAGAGTGCGCCATCCGCTCGCCTCGGCGTGACCAAGAGGTAGGTAGCGGCCGTTGCTGACAACGTCCTGGAGCAGGTTATGTGGCCCGGCATCGCTCGTCACCAAGAACTCGTCAGAACCGTGCCGGAAGTGGTCGATGAAGCGCGGCACCCCTGAGACGCCATCGAGCACGGTGAGTATCCGGCGTTCGTTCCGCAACCGCAACCGGACATCGCCGGATGAATCGTGCTCGTCGACCAGTGCACGGGCCTGCTTGATAACCACGCTCGTGCCATCCCGTTGATCGACAGCACGAAACACGTTGCCTCTGGCTGACTCATATAGTCCTGCGGTGATCCGGTATCTGCCACCGATCACCTGGTCTCCGGCGCTCCTTTGCGGACCACCCGCCATCTCAGTGAACGGATCAGCAGTCCAGGCAGGCTGCCGGTACCGCATTGTGGCCAAACCACCGAACTCCTCGCCCGCCGGGCCGTGGATCAGCGTGACCATTCGCCCCCCGGTGTCTGTGCGCCAGCTCCTGCGGAAGGGGCCGTACCGGTAATACACCGGGGCGCCGGGATCTACCTGCCGGTCGCTGAGCACCCTAGGAGCCTCGTCTCCACGCAGCAAGCTAGCTAGCTGCAACCCAAGCTCGCGGACCTGCTGCTGCGCAGGATAGATAGTGAACGCCTTACCGACCGCCGCCGGTGAACTGATGCCATCGTTGAGTCCGGCGAGCACCCGTTGTGAACGAGCGAGCTTGAAAGTGTGACCACCATCGAGGAGCACAGGAAGCAGCTTCTCCACCAAGGTCGTGAAGGTCGCGGGACGGCTGGAAACGTGTAGCTTCCAACCGTGCTCGGGCAACGTGAGACCATCCCGGCTGACGGCAAGCCAGGTGGGACTGCTGTGTATCCGGTAGCAAAACCTGGGACGATCCGCAACCGCCCGCTCGAGGACACCGTGCAGGTCGTCGTGGTCCATGCCGGAACTCCTCGCCGCGTTATACGGGAGCGGGCGCACACCAGCCGAATGGCCGCCGCCCGCGGGCTAGTCCTGCCCGGCACGCTCGGCCTGACGCGCCGACAGGTGCGTGCCGGGCAGCACCTTGCAGGCTGCTTACAGTGCCAGGGTGCCTGTAATGCCGATTTGGTGGCTGGCATTGACGCAGCATCCGTGACACTTCGTCCGCGTGCTCAGCGCATCCAGCTTGCTGTCAAACTCGATGTCGGGTTCGATGACGCTAGCGCCAGCGTCACGAGGTTCGAGGGCGAGCAGTGCAGTCATAAGCATCCTCCTGTCCGAGGTTGGTTGTTTTGTAATCCTAATACGGAAGAGTCGGGTCAAAACCTTGTGGATCAAGATCCTTTAGCGGCTTCGGTAACTACCTCCTCCTCTGCCGATGGTGACGGGCTGCTGACCGGTGGCATCGCCGCCGGGCAAGCCAACGGCGACGTGCTGCTGCAGAACCCCCAACCGCGGAGCGTGCCGAATACGTGCCCAGATCTCCGCGGTCACCAACGTTCATGCAGGTCAGGCAGCTCAGCTGACCGGTCTTGAAAACCGCTAGAGCGCGTGAGCTTCATCGTGGGTTCGAATCCCACACCCTCCGCTCGCTCATACCAGCGAAAGTTCGCTGTGACCTGAGGACATGTGCTTCACGGAGGCTCTGCGCTTGGTCGGCGGGGAGGGCCGACCGCCATCGGCCCGGGCTGACGGCTTGCGTAATCCTGAGACCGCAAGCAGAGCCTGGGGGTCGCCCAGCACAGGCGACCCCCAGGATCGGTAGGTACTGTCCTAGTGCTCGATGTTCACATCGAGGCTGA
>WNFX01002926.1_pt1 | contig 36643 bp, 40 predicted proteins | sample 5400111 | NCBI WGS metagenome assembly WNFX01 (sample SAMN13153363, study PRJNA577476) | soil metagenome | isolation source: 40 cm soil or saprolite under grassland replicate 1 | place: USA:California | collected 2016-06-15 | reverse complement strand
GAAGCGCACCGCGTCGTCGAGACGGCGTGGCAGGCGGGCATGCGATTCTTCGACACCGCGCCGCTGTACGGACACGGGCTCGCCGAGCAGCGCCTCGGCGCGGTGCTGGGCTCGAAGCCTCGAGATGAGTTCGTCCTGGCAACGAAGGTCGGGCGCCTGCTTCGGGCCGGAGCGCCGCCTGATCCGAGCCAGTCCTACCACGGCGTGCCGGCGGTGAATCCCGTCTTCGATTTTTCCTACGACGGCGTGATGCGTTCGGTCGAGGAGAGCCTTGCTCGGCTGGGCATGGATCGGATCGACATCCTGCACATCCACGATCCGGACGACCACTACGAGGAAGCGATCTCAGGCGCGTATCGCGCGCTCGACCGCCTGCGGGCCGGGGGCTCGATCGCGGCGGTCGGAGCGGGCATGAACCAGGCTGAGATGCTGACCCGCTTCGCACGGGAGGCGGACTTCGACTGCTTCCTCCTCGCGGGCCGATACACGCTGCTGGACCGGATCGCTTTGAAGGAGCTGCTCCCCGTCTGCGTCGAGCGCGGGATCGCGATCATCGCCGGCGGCGTGTTCAACAGTGGCATCCTGGCCGACCCCAAGCCGGGCACGACTTACAACTACAGCGTGGCGCCACCGCAGCTGGTGGATCGCGCCGCCCGGCTGAACGCCATCTGCAAGCGGCATGGGGTTGACCTGAAGGCCGCCGCGATCCAGTTTCCGCTGCGGCATCCCGCTGTCGCTTTGGTGCTGACCGGCTGTCGCTCGGTGGCCGAGGTGGAAGAAAACGTCCGGATGTTCGAGACGCCGATTCCCGAGGTGCTCTGGGACGAGCTCGACGCGTGATCGTCGACTCGCACCATCACTTCTGGGATCCGTCGCGCCGCGAATATCCATGGATGGGCGATGAACTCGCAGAGATCCGGCGACGCTTCGGTCCTGACGACCTGAGGCCGCTTCTCGAGGCCAACGGCGTCGACAGGACCATCCTCGTCCAGACCGTTTCGAGCCTCGACGAGACTCGCGAGTTTCTGGAGATCGCGGCGAGCAACGACTTCGTCGCCGGAGTGGTCGGTTGGGTGGACCTCACCGACCCGGAGGTCGGGACGCAGATCGCCGGGCTGCGCGACGGCGCCGGTGGCAGCCGCCTCGCCGGCATCCGGCACCAGGTCCACGACGAGCCCGATCCACAGTGGGTGCTCCGCGACGACGTTCAGCGCGGGATCGAGGCCGTCGGTGAGGCAGGGCTCGTCTACGACCTTCTCGTGCGCAAACCAGAGCTGCCTGCGGCTGTGGATACGGTCCGGCGCCACCCCGAGATGCGTTTCGTGATCGACCACGCAGCCAAGCCACGCATCGCCGGCGGCTTGATGGATCTGGGCTGGGAAGAGGCGATGGCGCCTCTGGCCGACCTGCCCAACGTTGCCTGCAAGATCTCGGGCCTCGTCACCGAGGCCGACTGGAAGCGGTGGACCGACGAGGACCTCGAGCCTTACGTCCGGCGCGTCCTCGGCTGGTTTGGCTCCGAACGGTGCATGTTCGGCAGCGACTGGCCAGTATGTCTGCTCGCGGCCTCATACGAGCGTGTCGTGGCGACGATGCATGCGCTGGTCGGCGATGACGAATCGGTCTTCGGAGGCACCGCCGCCAGGGTGTACGGCATCAGATAGACTCGAGTGAGCATGCGGAGATCGATGCCCGCCCGCATCCTCACCTGGAGACGCGCAATCGATCACGGCCGCTGCGCCAGCTGCCTCTGTACTTAGCCGGACTCACGTCTCAAGTCCGACCGACTCAATTCGCATGGAGGCCTGCATGAGCGTCACCGACGAACTCGTCCGCAACAACGAGACATACGTCCGCTCGTTCAAGAAGGGCGACCTTCAGCTGCCGCCGGCCAGGCACGTGGCAGTGCTTGCCTGCATGGACGCCCGTCTCGACGTCCACAAGATCCTGGGCCTTCAGGAGGGCGACGCCCACGTCATCCGCAACGCCGGCGGCGTGGCGACCGACGATGCGATTCGGTCGATCGCGATCTCGCAGCGCCTGCTCGGGACGAAGGAGGTCATCCTGATCCACCACACGGACTGCGGAATGCTCACCTTCAACGACGACGACCTGAAGCGAAAGATCGAGTCCGAGGTCGGAATTCGACCTGCCTTCGCGTTCGAGGCGTTCAGCGATCTGGAGGGCGACGTCAAGCAGTCGATCGCACGGATCAAGGCCAGCCCGTTCATTCCCGACAAGTCCAGCGTTCGCGGTTTCGTCTACGACGTGCACTCCGGACGGCTCAACGAGGTGGGGGTGTCGGCGACCGTCTAGTCGTTTGACTCCCAGCGGGGGCGCAGGTCGGCGGCGACCGCGTCGACGGCATCCACGAACTGCTGGATGTCATCCTCGCGCATCGGCGTCGACAGCGCCCCCATCCCGCGGGGCGACATCAGGATGCCGTGGTTGACCAGGCCCAGGAAAAATTCGCGCGCCCGCTGCTTGTCGGCAGCCGCCATCGTGCGGTAATCCACGACCGGCGTGTCCGTGAAGTGGAGCGCGAGCATCGACCCGGCGCCGTTCACCTGCACCGGGATCTCGTGCGATGCGAACACTTCGCTGAGCTGCTCGCATACCCGCGCGGCGTTGCGGTTCAGCTCCTCGTATACGTCAGCGGTCAGCTCTTTCATGGTCGCCAGGCCGGCCGCCATTCCCAGCGGGTTGCCGTTGTAGGTCCCTCCCTGCGCGATGTTCGTCTCCCGTCGCGGGTCGAGCAGCTCCATCACGTCGGCCCGGCCGCCGAACGCCGCCACCGGCAGCCCGCCGCCGATGATCTTGCCCAGCGTGGTGAGGTCCGGCGTCACGCCGTAGACCGATTGGGCGCCGCCGGGCGCGACCCGAAACGAGATCACCTCGTCGAAGATGAGGAGGATGCCCAGCTCGCTGGTGACTGCTCGCACCCGCTGCAGGAACTCGTCGGTGGCGGCGATCACCCCTCCTGCGCCGATGATCGGCTCGAGGATCACGGCGGCGAGCTGTTCCGCCTCGCGCCTGATGATCGCCTCGGCCGCGTCCGGGTGGTTGAACGGCAGCACGACCGTGTGCTCGAGGATCCAGCCTGGAGTGCCGATGGAATCGGGCTGGGCGATCGGGGCGTCCGATGTGCCGGCTTTCGCCACGACCGGGTGCGTGCTCACCTCGGCGTAGTCATGCGTGCCGTGGTAGCCACCCTCCATGCGCGCGATCTTGGGCCGGCCCGTGAACGCGCGTGCCACCCGCATCGCGAACATCGTGGCCTCGGTGCCCGAGTTGCAGAACCGCACCGCTTCCAGGCTCGGCACCCGCTCGCAAAGCAGCGTCGCCAGCAGAACCTCGTTCGGGTTCGCGGCCGCAAAGCCCGTGCCGCGGGCGGCCTGTTGGCGGATCGCCTCCACGACTTTCGGATGCGCGTGGCCGAGGATCATCGCGGTGTAGTTGCCGAGCATGTCGATCCGTTCGGTCCCGTCCGCGTCCCATACGCGGCAGCCTTCGCCGCGCTCGATGTAGAGCGGATACGGCTCGAAGTACGTCGTGGTCCGGGTCGTGCCTCCAGGCATGACCGCGACCGCCTTCTCGTGCATCGAGCGCGATGCAGGCGTGGTTCGGCGATAAACCGCGTCGGGGTCTTCAGGCAGTCGGCCCGAGGTCACAGGGTGGCCAGCTTGCGTTCCAGGGTCACGGGCTCGCGGCGCGCGGCCGACTCGACCGCGGCCTCCGTGAACGCGATGGTGCCGAGGTTTTCCTTGCCGGAGCACTCGGGCACCCGCCGCTCGCGGATCGCGTTCGCGAACTCGGTCAGCGTGCCCGCACGGTCGACTCGCATCTCGGGCAACCGCGGCGCCCGGGCCCGCCCACCGCGAGGCCGGACGATCACGCGGTCGGCCAGCGCCCCGTTGTCATCGCGGCTGGTCCAGAAGATCTCGCCGCGCTCGAACTCCATTCGCCACTCGCCCGCCCATGGAGTGATGGGGCCTGCGCTGACCCAGCTACCCCGGTAGCTGACAACGACCTCGCCGAAGTCGATGTTCGCGACTGCGGCCGAGGGACCAGCGAACGCGCTCCACTTCGGATTCCACGCCTCGCAGAAGACCCGATCCGGCTCGCGACGGAGGATGTATCGCAGCAGGTCGAAGTGGTGGATCGACATGTCGACGAGCAGGGGCTGCTCGTCGTGGTGGTGTCGCGCGCGTCCGCCGGCGCTCGCAGCCGAGTACCGGCGAAAGTCGATCGAAACCGCATAGAGGTCGCCGAGCGCCTTCTCCCGGAACAGTCGCGCCACAGTGCGACTCGCGGGAAAGAAACGGTAGTTCTGGCTCACCATCAGGACCAAGCCCCTGGCGGCGGCGAAGCCGACCAGCTCCTCGGCTCGCGCCAGGCTTTCCGCAAACGGCTTTTCCACCAGCACGTGGAGGCCGGCGTCGATGGCGGCCCGCGCCACGGGCGCGTGGCCCGGCAACGTGGTCGTGACCAGGACCGCCTCCGGCCCGGTCGCAGCCACTGCCTCCCTCAGCGATTCGAAGCGGATGTCCCTCGACGCTGGGACTTCGCCCGCGAGCTGATCGAGGGAGCGCGGATCGGAGTCGACATAGCCGACCACCTCGACCTCGGGCACCTCGGGCATGACGCGCCAGGCCCAATCGCGTCCCCATCCTCCGAGCCCAACCTGCAGCAGCCGAAGCGGTCCCACGGTTTCGGCAAGAATAAGACAGGTCGTGAAGCCCGCAACCGAGATCGGCGCGGCCGTCGTCGGCACTGGATTCATCGGCGTCGTCCACGTCGAAGCGCTGAGGCGATTGGGCGTCCAGGTCCACGGCGTGGTCGGCTCGAGTCGAGAACGCGCGGCGGCCCGATCGCGTGAGCTGGGTCTGCCACCTGTGTACGCGAGCTTCCAGGCGATGCTCGACGACCCGCGCGTCGAGGTCGTGCACATCACCTCGCCGAACCATCTCCACCACGAGCACGCGAAAGCCGCGATCGAAGCCGGCAAGCATGTCGTGTGCGAGAAGCCGCTGGCCACGACCTCCAAGGAGTCGGCCGAGCTCGTGGAGCTGGCCGAGCGCAGCGGGCTCGTGCATGCGGTGAACTTCAACATCCGCTTCTATCCGACCAACCAGCACGTCCACGGGATGATCGCCGCGGGCAAGCTCGGTGAAGTGCGTCTTGTGTCCGGCCACTACCTGCAGGACTGGCTGCTGCTCGACACGGACTGGAACTGGCGCCTCGAGCCAGAGCTGGGTGGCGAGCTCCGCGCCGTGTCCGACATCGGCTCGCACTGGATGGACCTGATGACGTTTCTGACCGGCAGGCGAATCGCCGGCGTGATGGCGGACCTGACGACATTCATCAAGACGCGCCACAAGCCGGCCGGCCCGGTCGAGACATTCGCCACCAAACGGAGCGGCGGTCTCGCCGCGCGCGAGATCCATACCGAGGACGTCGCGACGATCCTTCTTCGCTTCGAAGGCGGAGCGCGTGGTGCGCTTACCGTGTCGCAGGTGAGCGCGGGACGCAAGAACTCGCTGTGGTTTGAGATCGACGGAGCGGAGTCTGCGGCATCGTGGAACTCGGAGCGCCCGGACGAGCTCTGGATCGGCCATCGCGGCAGGACCAACGAGCTGCTCCTTCGCGACCCGGCGATTCTGAACGACGAAGGCCGGCGCGCGGCGTACCTTCCCGGCGGCCATGCCGAGGGCTTCGCCGACACGTTCAGGGCGCTCTACGCGGCCGTCTATCGCGCGGTGGCCGAGGGCCGCCCGGGAGGTGGATACCCGACCTTCGCCGACGGGCATGACGAGATGCTGGTCTGCGAGGCCGTCGCGAGAAGCTCGCGCGAAGGTCGATGGGTCGAGGTCGAGCGGGCGACCAGGGTCGCCAGGACTCGATGAAGCTCGGGCTCCTCACCGCGGCATTCTCCGACCTCACGCTCGAGGAGGTCGCGGAATGGGCGCACGAGCACGGCTTCGACGCGCTGGAGATCGCCGTCTGGCCGTCGGCCGGCGGCGAGCGGCGTCGCTATGCGGGCGTCGCGCACATCGACGTCGAGGATTTCGAGCCGAAGAAAGTTCGCGACCTGCTCAGGTCTTACGAGCTGGAGATCTCTTCGCTCGCCTACTACCCCAACAACCTCGATCCGGACCACGCGATCCGCGACGCGGCGAACGACCACCTGCGGCGCGTGATCGAGGCGGCCGAGCGCCTCGAGGTCGGCATCGTCGGCACGTTCGTCGGTCGCGACCAGAAGCGGTCCGTCGTCGACAACCTCGAGGACTTCAAGAGGGTCTGGCCGCCGTTGGTCCGATTCGCGCGGGAGCACCACGTGAAGGTGGCGATCGAAAACTGCCCGATGCTCTTCTCCGCCGACGAATGGCCCGGCGGGCGCAACCTGGCGTACTCGCCCGCGCTCTGGCGCCAGATGTTCGAGATCATCGATGACGACAACTTCGGCCTCAACTTCGACCCGTCTCATCTGGTGTGGCAGTTCATCGACTACACGCGAGCGCTCCGCGATTTCGCTCCGCGCATCTTCCACGTCCACGCCAAGGACATGGAGATCGACCGGGACGGGCTCTACCAGCACGGCGTGCTGTCCGCCGGCGTCGGATGGCAGGTGCCAAGGCTGCCCGGTCTCGGCGAGGTGCGCTGGGACCGGTTCATCAGCACGCTGTACGCGATCGGGTACGACTGGGTCGTCTCCATCGAGCACGAGGACCGCAAGTTTGAGGGCGACCTCGACCTGGTCCAGCGCGGATTCTTGATCGCGAGGAATGTGCTCCGACCGCTGATCGTGTGACCCGGTAGCATTTGGCCCGCTCGCGGGGTGGGGTGTCGAGCAAGTGTTGGAGGAAGTGATGAGCACGACCGCCGAACGTCCAACTGACGTCACAGCGCACGAGTCAGAGCAGGTCGACCGGGCGAACAAATCCGGCCGCACGCCGGTCGTCTTCATCCACGGACTGTGGTTGCTTCCGAGCAGCTGGGAGCGCTGGGCGACTCATTTCGAAAGTGCCGGCTTCACGGCGGTCACTCCTGGCTGGCCCGACGACCCGGAGACGGTCGCCGAAGCCAAGGCTCATCCGGAGGTTCTGGCGGGGAAGACGGTCGGCCAGGTCGCCGACCACTTCGACGTGATCATCCGCAAGCTGAGCAAGAAGCCGGCGGTGGTCGGTCATTCCTTCGGCGGATTGCTCACCCAGATCATCGCGGGACGCGGACTGGCGGTCGCCTCGGTGGCCATCGACCCGGCGCCGTTCCGCGGCGTGCTGCCGCTCCCAATCTCCGCCCTCAAGGCGGCCTCGCCGGTGCTCCAGAACCCCACCAACTGGAACAAGGCGATACCGCTCACCTACGAGCAGTTCCGATTTGCCTTCGCCAACGCTGTCAGTGAGGCGGAGGCCAAAGAGCTCTACGAGACGTACGCAGTCCCGGCACCTGGCGCACCGCTGTTCCAGGCGGCGACCGCGAACCTCAATCCGTGGACCGAGGTCAAGGTCGACACGACGAATCCCGAGCGTGGCCCGTTGCTGATCATCGACGGTGAGAAAGACAACACGGTCCCGTGGGCGATCGCTAACGCTTCGTACAGACGCCAGAAGCGCAACCCGGGCGTGACCGAGATCAAGAAGATCGCGGGACGCGGCCACGCGCTCACGATCGACAGCGGCTGGCAGGAGGTCGCGGACACCACGCTCGCCTTCATCAAACGCTTCGTCTGAGTCAAGGCCCGACCGGCTCGACGCTCAGCCACCTCGAAGGTGGCATGTCGGGCCGGTCGTACTCCGCGGACGAGGTCCGCGGCCTCGACCCTTCCGACCAGCGACCGCTACTTGCGCGCTACGACGTGGCGCGCGCCGCGGCGACGCTGCATCGGGAGGCCCTTGCAGCACGCAAATCAGGCGGATTGTGGCGGTGGCACGAGCTCCTGCCGGTCCGGCGGTGGGAGTCGGTGCTGCACCTCGGCGAGGGCGCCACTCCACTCCACGGCGCGGCGAGATATGCGTCGTTCCTTGGTCTCCCGAACCTCAGCGTGAAACGCGAAAGCCTGAACCCGACCGGCTCCTTCAAGGCCCGGGGCATGGCGGTCGCGGTGAGCCGAGCGGTCGAGCTGGGCGCGAAGCACGTCGTCGCGCCCTCGGCCGGCAATGCGGGCGGCGCGCTCGCCGCCTACGCTGCGACGGCAGGCGTTCGCGCGACGGTGATCATGCCCGCGGACGCGCCGCCGGCGAACCGGATCGAGGTGCTTGCGACCGGGGCCGAGCTGCTCCTGCTGGACGGGCTGATCTCCGACTGCGGCCGCCTCGCGCGCCTCATCTGCGACGAGATCGCGGCCTTCGACCTGAGCACGCTGAAGGAGCCGTACCGCATCGAAGGCAAGAAGACGATGGGCTTCGAGCTGGCCGAGCAGCTTCCACGGCTTCCGGACGCGGTCATCTATCCGACCGGCGGCGGGACGGGGCTGGTCGGTATGTGGAAGGCGTTCGAGGAGCTGCAGGCGATCGGCATCATCGGCGTGGAGCGTCCCCGGATGTTTGCGGTCCAGGCGGAAGGCTGCGCCCCGATCGTGCGCGCCTTTCGCGAGGGCAGCCGCTTCGCGGCGCCGTGGGATGACGCCCGAACTGCGGCCGCCGGACTGCGCGTTCCGAGTGCGGTCGGCGACTTCCTCATCCTCGACTGCCTCCGCGCCTCGGGCGGATCGGCGCTGGCGGTGCCCGAGGCCGAGCTATTCACCGCACAGCAACTCATGGGCAGCCGCGGTCTCGGCTACGTGAGCCTCGAGACGGCGGCCGCGGGTGCTGGTTTGCAGGCGCTGGTGGAAGCGGGTCTCATCGCGCGGGACGAAAGCGTCGTGCTCTTCGACACGGGGGCCGGCTTCAAGTCAGACGCGGCGGACTCGCCGTCGATCAGGCCCTTCCCCAACGACGTGGATTACTGGAGGGAGAAGGTCGTGCCGGCGCTCCGTGAGTCAGGCGCTCCGGCGCAGCGCCGCGACGGTCCATAGCACGCCGCCCTGGTCGAGGACCGGCTCCAGGCCCTGCTCGCGCGTCGTTGCGATGATCCGGTCCGGCCGGTGCACGAAGATGTGGAACTCGCGCCGCAGCAGCTGAAGCGCCACGTTGCTCAATCCCAGGCCGATCCGCGTCCACCAGGTGTACTTCGGGTAGCTGATGACGAGGACCTGCGCCGTGGCATGTCGGGGTAGCAGCAGATGACCCGGTTCATGATCACGACGTCGGCGGGCGCGACCTGGCCTGCGTCCTGCGCGAAGTCCAGCAGCTTCCGGTCGACGCGGTCGGCCAGGCCTGCGTCTTCGAGGAGGCCCTGGGCCACCTCCTCGTACGTCGGGGTCAGCTCGACGCTCGTCGTGCGGGAAGCGCCGGCTTTCAAGAGCTCGATCTGAATGGCGCCGATGCCACCTCCGACCTCCAGCACTGTTCGGTCCTTGACTCCGTGCGCAACCAGGAAGTCGACGATCCGGCGCGAGGTCGAATCGAGGCCTTTGCGCCGGTAACGTTTTGCCTCCGCGCGCGCGCTCCGCTCGCTGAACACCCAGCGGTAGCCCTTGGGCGAGCAGCAATCGCTCACTTCAGATCCAGCCGCGGCGCCTGAAGAGCCAGAGCTGGATTCCCGTCGCGATCAGCATGGTGCCGACTCCGACCGCGAACGCCGCATATGGGGTCTCGAGCACCTGGGTCAGATAGACGAAGTTCATCCCGTAGAAACCGGTGAGGAAGCTCAGCGGAAGGAAGAGGCTCGCGATCACGGTCAGCGTCTTGGTCGTCTGGTTGAGCCGGTTGGACACCGTCGACAGGTAGACGTCCATGGCGCTGGTCAGCAGGTCGCGCAGCGAGTCCGCCGTCTCGTACTGGCGCACGATGTGGTCGTAGACGTCGCGGTAGTAAAGCGTCATGTCCTGCTGCTGCAGGTGAACGCCGTGGGTGATGAGGGCCTGAAAGACGTCGCGCTGTGAGCCGAGAAACCGGCGCAGCTCGGTGACGGTGTGCTTGTAGTGGTAGATGCGCCTCAGCGACTCCGCTGTGGCCTTTTCTGTGATCTCGTCCTCCAGCGTGTCGACGGAGTCGTCCAGCTTGTCGAGCACTGGAAAGCTGGCGTCGACCAGGGAGTCGATGGCGAGGTAGGTGAGAAACGCAGGTTTGCCATGGGTCAGCTCAGGACTCTTGTGGATGCGCTCGGCCAGCTCCTTCAGCTGCACCGAAGGCTCCTGGTGGACGGTGATGAGGTAATGCGGTCCGACGTACAGGTGCTGTTCGCGCAGCGCGATGTCGTCGTTCTCCCAGATCGCAACGAAGATGACCGTGAAGTTGTAGTCCGGGTACTCGTCCACCTTGGGCCGCTGGTTCTGGTGCCGGATGTCTTCGATCGTCAGCGGGTGGAACTTGAACGTCCGCTCGAGCAGCTCGTAGTCGGCGTCGTCAGGCGCCTCGATGTCGAGCCAGAAGCCCTGCTCATGAGCGTCGTTGAAGCAGCGCGTGATCTCTTGGACGTGTGTGTTCGGAGTCTTCCCGGTGACGGTGAGCAGCGTTCGCAAGGCAGTGCACAGTCTGCCCGAATGTGCGCTCGGGAGCGCCGTCCCTGCCACCATTGCGCCCATGGGGCCGCCTGAAGGTTCCGCGCCGCGCTGGTCTCCGGACGGGATGTACTGGTGGGACGGAAGGAGCTGGATCCCCGCCGCCGAGCTCCCCGCGCCTCCGCCTCCGCCGGTGCCGCCGAGCTATTACATGGTCCCGCCGCCGGCCGGCTCAGCCTGGGCGCCGTCTCCCGGACTTCGCATCTTCCTGATCGTCTTCCTCGTGATCGACGCGGTGCTGACCGGGTTGATGAGCCTCTTCGGAACCCTAGGTGTCAGCCAGGGTGCGAACGATGCTGGGCCGATCATCCTTTGGCTGGCTTTCCTCGCGCTCTTCGCGGTCGCCATCGCGGCGCTGATTGGCGTCGTCCGTCGCGCGTCATGGGCTCGGTGGGTGGCGCTTTCGGCCGGGATCGTCGTCTCGCTTACCTGCCTTGGCCTCGTGATCGGCATCCCGATCATCGTCGCCGCGGCGAGGGCTCCCCTCGCGAAAGGGCCTTCGCCCTACGCGCCTACGGTCTCCTGACCCCCGTCGCCGCCGCTGCGACGCCAAGGGCGACGTACGTGGCGGCGGCAACACGGCCGGTTCGGACCTGCGCGACGCGGCTCCGCATGAAGCGGCGGGACACGGCGGACGCCGACAAGACGTAGGTCACATCGACCGCGATCGCGATGGCGACGTAGACAACCCCGAGGACGGCGACCTGTGGAGCGATGGGTTGAGCGGTGTCGAGGAATTGGGGCAGAAAAGCGACGAAGAACACGGCGACCTTGGGATTGAGCAGCTGGGTGACCACACCCTGGACGAAGATGCGGCCCACCGGCGCCGGCGGCGGGGCATCGACGGCGCCCACCTGGCGCCAGCGCTGGATCCCCAGGTAGATGAGGTACGCGGCGCCGGCGAAGCGAAGCACCGTCAGCGCGGCAACGGACGCCGAGAGGAGCGCGGCCACCCCCGTCGCCGCGGCTGCGAGCCACACGACCTCGCCGAACTCGATGCCGAACATCGACGCGAACCCGGCGCGCCGGCCCTGGGTCAGGCTGCGCGCCGTTACGTAGAGGACTCCCGGCCCAGGCGAGACGGTGAGGAGAAACGTGGCGAGCGCGAACAGCGCAACCCTGGTGGTGTCTGGCACGCACTCATGATGGCGCTCGCCACTTGTTCATAGCGGAGGGCCTAACGGCCGATGCGGCCGAGCTCCTCCCGGGTTTGCAGATCCAGGTTGTCCTGCAGCTCGAGCGCGGCCAGGTTCTCCGAGACCTGCTCCGGCCGTGTCGCGCCGAACAAGACCGATGCGACATGTGGGTTGGCCAGCGCGAAGGCGATCGCCAGCGCGGCGGGACGAGCGCCGCTGCGCCGTCCGAGCCGGTCCAGCTCCTCGCCGGCTCGCAGCGCGTGGGAGTAGTCGCGCTTGTCGAGCCTGGCCGTGATTCGACCCTCCGCGCCTGGTTGCGAATACTTGCCGCTGAGCGCGCCGCCCACCAGTGTGTAGGAGGCGACCACGCCGACGTTTGCGCCCTCGAGGGCGACGACCATGGCGGGGTCTTCGACGGGTGAGCGCATGACGAGGCTGTACGCGAGCTGCGCCGCACATGGCCCGGCGACGCCGAGCTCCGACGCGATGAGGCCGGCTTCTTCGATCAGCGTGGCGGGCCAGTTGAGCACGCCCCACGCGCGCAGCTTTCCCGACTTGATGAGGTCGTTGACGTCGCGGACGACCTGCTCGACCGTCAGGCCGTCGGGCGGTCGCTCCGCGTAGGCGAGGTCGATATGGTCCATGCGCATGCGCTGGAGCGAGCCGTCGAGCTCCTGGGCCGCCGACTGCTCGGGCCAGAACTCCCACCAGAGCTTGTTAGCCAAAATGACCTCTTCGCGCTTCCAGCCTGCCGCCCGGAACAGCTCGCCGAAAACCACCTCGGAGTGGCCGGTCTTCAGCGGTGCGTGGCCCGTCTCGTCGTTGTAGCGCGCGTCGTCGAGGAAGTTGATCCCAACCTCGCGGGCCTTCCGCATGACGGCGACACCGGCGTCGCGCGGAATCCTTTCGTAGGTACGCCAGGAGCCGAGCGCAAGCGCCGAGACTTCGAGGTCGGAAGAGCCGAGGCGTCGCCGCTGGATGGTGGTCAAACCCCGGCCGAGTATAGAAAACGAGCGCCGGGTTGACGGCGCTCGTCAACAGCGCTCGATCAGACGGTGCGCATCGGCTCCCGCTTGATCATGTGCACGATCGCGACCAGGACCACGGCCCCGATCAACGCGACGACGAACGAGATGACGAGACCCGCCGGCTGCGTTCCGAAGATGAGCGAGAAGACGAAGCCGCCGACGAACGATCCCAGCACCCCGAGCACGACGTCCCAGATGATGCCGTAGCCGTGGCCGCTCATGATCTTTCCCGCAAGCCAACCCGCGACGGCGCCCATGATCAGAAACCCAAGGAGATGCATCTCCCACCAACCTCCAGGTACGTTTGGCCCGACCGCGAGGCCGGCCTTACCTCTGATAACCCGGATGGAAGGCCGGCTACCTGACCGGGCCCGCCTGCGCGTCCTTATCCACGGTGGTGTCCTGCACGCCACGCTCATGCATCGGAGGCTCGCCACCCGCTAGGACAGGGCCAGTGGTACTGACCACCAGAAGGTGGTATTGACCACTTGCCGCAACTGTGCTTTAATGCCGCGGCATGGGGTTGCTGGGAGGGCAGTACCACTTGGCCGGGAGGGCCTCGTGAGCAAGCAGGAAGACACGCGCGAGCGGGTCCTCGACCTGATGGAATCACTCGAGGTCGGGCAGCCGATACCTGCCGAGCGCCAGCTTGCGATCGACCTCGGGGTGTCGCGTCTGACCCTGCGCGCGGCGCTGGACGAGCTGGTCCGCGACGGTTACCTGGACCGGCGGCACGGCAGCGGCACCTACGTCACCGAGCCGAAGATCGCGCAGCCGCTGACCCTTACCTCCTTCAGCGAGGACATGCGCAGGCGCGGTATGACCGCGGGCAGCCGGACGCTGGAGCTGATCACCACTCTCGCCGGCGCCCGCCTGGCCCACCGACTTGGCGTGTCTCCAGAGACGCGTGTGATCCGGGTCAAGCGCCTCCGCCTGGCGGACTCGATCCCGATGGCGATGGAGGTCCTGCACGTGCCCGAGGCGCTGGTGCCAGGACTGACCCGCGCCGACTTCGAAGACCACTCCTTCTATGAGCTGCTCGCCGAGAGGTACGGCATCACCATCGCGTCCGGCACCCAGGCGATCGAGCCCACCGTGACCAGCGAGGAGGAGTCCGAGGTGCTCGGGGTCCCCCTGCACACACCTGCATTTCTCTTCGAGCGGACGACCGTCTCCGAGTCAGGGCGGATCGTCGAGTTCGTTCGCTCGATCTATCGCGGCGACCGTTATCGCCTGGTCGCCGACCTCGTGCTGCAGCGCAGCCGTAATGGACGCTCGGCCGGCGTCCGGCGCGGCATACCGGCTGTGACGAGGGACGTGGAGGCGACCAGCAGCAAGGCGCGCCCGCGCCGCATTCAGACATAGGGGGAAATTCGCCTAGATGAACTTCAGGAACGCATGGTTCAGCGTTTTCACGATCGCCGTGGCGCTCGTTGCTGCCTGTGGAGGCACCACGAGCAACAACTCGGCGAACCAATCCGGGACTCTCACCGTCTGGCTGATGAACGGCAGCGCCCCACAGAGCGTGGTCGACGGCGTGAACGCCGACTTCAAGGCCAAGTATCCGAACATCACCGTCAAGGTCGAGCTCCAGCAGTGGGGTGACATCGGCACCAAGCTCGACACCGCTTACGCGGGCAGCACCCCACCTGACGTCGTGGAGCTCGGCAACACGCTGGTGGCCAAGTACGCCGCGGCCGGGGCGCTCGAGGACATCGGCGGCAAGAAGTCGAGCTTCGACAACTCGGGCACGTGGCTTCAGTCCCTGACGGACTCCTGCACCGTGAACGGCAAGCTCTACTGCGTCCCGTACTACGCGGGAAGCCGCGCGATCATCTACCGCAAGGACTTCTTCGACGCGGCCGGCGTCCAGCCTCCTGACAGCCTGGACGGACTGCTCACCGTCGGCAAGAAGCTCATGACCGCGCACAGCTCGGACCCGAACTTCTCAGCGCTCTACTACCCGGGCAAGTACTGGTACGCGGCCCTGCCCTTCGTCTGGGACTTCGGCGGCAACATCGCCACCCAGTCAGGCAGCAAGTGGACCGGCGCGCTCAACTCGTCGAGCTCGCAGCAAGGCCTGACCACTCTCAGCAACATCGTCAGCCAGCTCTCGCGGGCCGACAAGAGCGGCGACGAGGCCAAGCAGGACGCAGCCTTCGCGCAGGGTCACATCGCGATGATCATCGCCAACGGCTGGGAGGTCGGTGTAATCACCGACCCGAAGGCGGGCGACCCGACCCTCAAGGACAAGCTGGGTGCGTTCGCGATCCCCAGCCACAACGCAGGCCAGACGGCCCCGGTGTTCCTCGGCGGCTCAGACCTCGCGGTCGCGGCCAAGAGCAAGCTCCAGGACGTGGCCAACGCGTGGGTCCAGACCTTCACCGACCAGAAGAACATGGCTCAGATGGCGACCGTCGGCGGCGTCATCCCCAACAACACCTCGCAGCTCAACCTGGCCAGTGGCCTGAACTCCGTCTTCTTCAATGCGGCCAAGAACAGCCGCTTCGTCCCGAACTCGCAGAACTGGGCCAACGTCGAGAACGCCAACGTGCTTCCCGACATGCTGGTCAAGATATTCACCAAGCAGCAGGACATTCCAACCGCGACCAAGGCGGCCAGCGACAGGATCACTTCGATCCTCAACGGCGGCGGCTAGTCTCGTAAAGAACAAGGGCAAAGGGGGCTGGTTCGATGGGAGTGGCGGTCACAACCCCGGACTTCGAATCAGCACCCCGGCGTCCGGGTCCCCTTCGCGTAGCGCTCCTTCCTTACGCCCTGATCAGCCCGAGCTTGCTGGTGATCGCTGGCATCCTGGCCTTCCCGCTCGGAATGCTCGTGTGGCTGTCCCTGCAGCATTACGGGCTGCGCGAGCTCATCCAGCACTCGGGCGCGTGGGTCGGTCTCGGCAACTACCAGGCGATCCTCGCCGACCCCCTCTTTCGCCAGGTCGTCGTGCGCTCGCTCCTCTTCACATTCGCCTCTGTCGGACTGACGCTCATCCTGAGCACTCTCATCGCGTTGCTGCTGCTGAAGGTGCGGCCGGCGGTCCGGGTGATCGTGATGAGCGCCCTCGTCTTCGTTTGGGCTACGCCGGTCATCGTGACCGTCGACATCTGGCAGTGGATGTTCGACTACGAGTTCGGCGTCGTCAACTACCTGCTCACCCAGCTGCACCTGGGCAACTTCATCCATCACAACTGGTTCGACAATCCCATCCAAGGACTGGGCGTGCTTGTCGTCGTGGTGGTCTGGGGGGCGATCCCGTTTGTCACCATCACGCTGTTCGCGGCGCTGCTTCAGGTGCCGAGCGAGGTCATCGATGCGGCGCACGTCGACGGCGCGGGTGCGTGGGAGAGGTTCTGGTTTGTGACCGCGCCGATCCTCAAGCCGGTCTTCTTGATCGTCACGAGCCTCTCCACGATCTGGGATTTCGGAGTTTTCATCCAGATCTACGTGCTCCTCAACGCGCGGCCAAGCGCTGATTACTTCACGATCGGCATCTACTCCTTCAAGGAATCATTCGGCGTGTCGCAGTACGGATTGGGGGCCACGATCGCCGTCTTGATGGTGGTGATCCTTGTCATCGTGACCCTCTTTTACGTCCGAGAGACGGTACGACAGGCGGAGATCACGTGATCACGCCCGGATCCGTACAGGGCGTACAGGCAGCGCGCGCTCGTGCCGCGACCGGGGTCGACGTTCGGGTCAACGTGTGGCAACGCTCGAAGCAGCTGCTATATGACGCATCGGGCGTCGTGGTGGCGGCGATCATGCTCTTCCCGATCTACTGGATGGTCGCCACCGCGCTCAAGCCGGGCCGCGACATCCTGACGCTCACGCCGAAATGGATCCCCGTGCCGTTCACGCTGCAGAACTTCCAGGACGCGATCCAGCGCCCCTACTTCCTGGACGACGTCAAGAACAGCCTGACCATCGTCGGGGTGGTATTAGTGCTGGCCCTTGCGATCGCGTTTCTTGCCGCGGTCGGGACGGCCCGCTTCGGGTTCAGGGGCCGAACCGCGTTTCTGGTCATGATCATCTGGGTGCAGATGGTGCCGCTCGTCGCCCTCATCATCCCCCTGTATCTGATGCTCGACAGCGTCAACCAGGTCGATTCACTCCCCGGAGTCATCGCTGTGTATCTGGCTTTGATACTTCCGTTCATGGTCTGGACGCTGCGGGGATTCGTCGCCAACATCCCGGCCGAGCTGGAAGAGTCCGCGATGATCGACGGCTGCACCCGGATGGGCGCATTTATTCGCATCACGTTCCCTCTAGTCGGTCCCGGCCTGGTCGCAACCGCAATCTTCGGGTTCATCCAGGCGTGGAACGAATACATCGTCGCCTACGTCCTGCTGTCCAGCCCGAAAAACCAGACGCTGACCATCTGGCTGGCCTCGTTCACAACCAACCACGGTCCGGAGTGGGGTCCTCTGATGGCTGGCGCCACGATGACCGGGCTTCCGGTGGTGGCGTTCTTCCTATTCCTCCAGCGCTACCTCGTCGGCGGCCTCACCGCGGGGGCCGTGAAAGGATGACGTCGGTCGAAGGCCTTGCGCTGCGCTGCCTCCTGCCTGGTTTTGTGGGCACTTCCGCGCCGGACTGGATCCTTCGTATGGCCTCGGCCGGCCTGGGCGGGGTGGTCCTTTACGGACGCAATGTGGAGACTCGGGACCGGCTCGCCGATTTGAGCGCGGCGCTGCACGCCGAGCGGCCTGGACTGCTGATCGCGATCGATGAGGAGGGCGGTGACGTCACGCGGCTCGAAGCGAAGGAGGGCAGCTCCTATCCGGGAAACCTCGCGCTCGGCGCCGCCGACGACCGAAGCCTAACTTTTGACGTGGCCGCCTCGATCGGATATCACCTGGCCGAGGTCGGGATCGATCTCGACCTCGCGCCGGTGGCGGATGTGAACACCAACCCGCTCAACCCGGTGATCGGCGTGCGGTCTTTCGGCTCCGACCCATTCGCAGTCGCGAAACATACCTCCTCATGGATCACAGGACTCCAGAGCGAGGGCGTGGCGGCCTGCGCCAAGCACTTCCCGGGCCACGGCGACACCTCGGTCGACTCGCATCTGGCCCTTCCCGTCGTGAACGAAGATCCGCACCTGCGCGCGCTCAGGCCATTCGTGGCCGCAATCGCAAGTGGCGTGCAGGCGATCATGAGCGCGCACATCGTCGTGCCGCCGATCGATGACGTGCCTGGGACCATCAGCGGCCGGATCATGACGGGCTTGCTCCGCGACGAGCTTGGCTTCCGGGGGCTTGCAATCACCGACGGGCTCGAGATGCGCGGGCTCAGCGACGGCCGCGGTGTGGCCGAAGGCGCGGTGCTCGCCCTGGTCGCCGGATGCGACGCGCTGTGCATCGGCGGCGGCCTGGCGGGCGAAGACGTGGTCCGGGAGATCGTCAGAGCGGTGGAGGCCGCGCTGAAGGCCGGCCGCCTGACGGAGCATCGGTTGGAACAGGCGGCCGCACGGGTCGACTCTGTCGCCGAATGGCGTTCACGCCAGGGCGGCAAAGCTCGTGTGTCGCGCCAGGCCGGTCTCGTGGCAGCCCGCCGCGCGGTTTGCAGCGACGGGCCCGTGCGGATTCGCGACGAGGCCGTGGTGATTCAGTTCGCCTCGGCTCGTTCGATTGCAGCGGGCGACGTGTCATGGGGGATCGCAGCGTCGCTGGCGGCGCGAGGCGTGCTCGTCTCAGAGAGTGGCGCCCCGGCGGCCCCAAAAAGCCTCGTCCTCGTCGTCCGCGACCTGCACCGACAGCCAGAGCAGCGCGCGGCGGTCGAACGGCTCCTGGAGCGCCGGCCGGATGCTGTTCTGGTCGAGATGGGCCTGCCAGCCTATCGGCCGAAGGCAGCGCATGCCTACATCGCGACGTATGGCTCCGCACGAGTCTGCGCCGAGGTAGCCGCGGAGATCATGCGCCCGCCGGCCGCGCGCGGGGCGGACGTCGGATGAGCGAGAACCTCCACCCTCGCGCCGACGAGCTCGACGATCTCAGCGCCTTTGACTTCGTCGAGCTGATGCATTCCGAGGATGTCGACGCGGTCAATTCCGTCCGTGCGCAGCTGCGCCAGATCGCGCACGCCGTCGATGCCGTGGCCGCCCGCCTGCGCGAGGGCGGCCGGCTCCATTACTTCGGCGCGGGCACGAGCGGCCTGATCGCCGAGCTCGATGCGGCCGAGTGCCCGGTCACCTTCGGAGTCCCGCCAGACCGTGTCCAGGCCCACGCGGTCGGGGACGCGCAGGAAGACGACCGCGAGCTCGGCGCCCAGACCGCGTCACGCCTGGCGCTCGGTGCCGATGACGTCGTGGTCGGGATCAGCGCCAGCGGAAGGACGCCGTTCGTGCTGGGTGCGATGGAGCGCGCATCAGAAGACGGCGCGCTGCGCCTCGCCATCACCTGCAACCCGGGCTCGCCGCTCGGCAGGACTGCGGACATCGCGATCGAGGTCGAGAAAGGTCCCGAGGTGATCGCGGGCTCGACTCGCCTCAAGGCGGGCACCGTCCAGAAGCTGATCCTCAACATGCTGAGCACCGCCGTCTTCACCCAACTCGCGTACACGCATCGCGGGCGAATGGTCGGCGTGGTCGCCTCGAACGACAAGCAGCGAGCCCGGGCGGCAGGCGTGGTGGCCGACCTTGGCGGCGTCTCGCGCGAGGCCGCGGCGGGCGCGCTCGAAGCCGCCGGCGGAAACGTGAAGGTCGCCATCGTCATGCTGACCCGCGGCATGACGGCGGACGAAGCACGCAAGCGTTTGGAGGCTGCGGCCGGCGACCTCAAAGCCGTGGTCGAAGAGGCGCGCCGCGCGTGAGGACGCTCCTCCGTGGACACATCCACGGATTGAAGGACGCGGACGCAGTTCTCGTCGAGGGCGAGATGATCACGTGGGTCGGCCGTGGCAAGCCGCCCGAGCGCCCCGACGAGGAGCTGGTCGTCGCGCCGGGCGAAGTGATCGCGCCTGGCTTCATCGACCTCCAGGTCAACGGTTACGGCGGCAACGATGCGGCGAGCGGAGCCGACGCGATCGCGCATATCTCCGAGCAGCTGCCGGCGACCGGCGTCACCGCCTTCCTACCCACGATCATCTCGTCACCCGTCGAAGTCGCGGCCGCCTTTGCGGCGGCCGTCGGCGCGGCGTCGGAAGCGCAGGGCGCGCGAGTCCTCGGCGCGCACGTCGAAGGACCGTTCCTCAACCCCGCCTTCAGGGGCGCGCACCTCGAATCGAACCTTTTCCAACCGACCCGCGAAAACGTGGACGTGATCGAAGCCGCACGGCCGCGCCTGGTCACGCTCGCGCCGGAGCTGCCCGGCGCTCTGGAGGCGATCGAGCGACTCCATCGCGCGGGCGTCGTCGTGTCCGCGGGACATACGGGCGGCGACTTCGACCAGGGGCGTAAGGCGATCGAGGCCGGCGTGCGCTTCGCAACGCACATCTACAACGCGATGTCGCCCGTGCACCACCGAAAGCCCGGGGTGGCGCTGGCGATGCTCCTCGACCCACGCGTGACGATCGGCTTGATCGCCGACGGCGAGCACGTGCACCCGGCGATGTGCGAGCAGGTGCTCCGGGTCGCGGGACCGATGCGCGTCGCCCTGACCACCGATCAGACATCCGCGGCCGGCTCGCCGGCCGGCACGTACGAGCTGGGAGGCCGCACGGTGGTGAGCGACGGTCACGTCGTGAAGCTCGAAGACGGCACCCTGGCGGGAAGCGCCGCAATGATGACCGAACTCGTCCGGTTGACCTCACGCCTGCCCGGGATGGCCACCGCCCTGGCGGTCAGCATGGCGTCGGAGGTGCCGGCACGAGCGCTCGGCGAGAAACGCCTGGGTCACATCGGCGAGGGTGCGTGCGCGGACATCGTCATCCTCGATAGCGACCTGCACGTCCGGCTGACCATGATCCGAGGTGTGGTCAAATTCCGCCAACCCTCTTAGGACTCGACATCGGAGGCTCCTCCAGCCGGGCCAGGTTGCGGGCAGATGGGCACGGGGTCGTCGATGCCGAGGGACCAGGTGCGAATGTCGCCGTCCTCGAAGCTCGGCTCGTCGACGATCGGCTGTCGGCGCTGCTGGCGAGGCTCGGGACGATTCATCCCGATGCATGCTGCGCCGGAGCCGCCGGCGCGGAGGTTCCTGACGCGCGGAGGCGACTGCAGGCCCTGCTCGAGAGGATGCTTCCGGGCTGCCGACTCTCGGTCGTGCACGATGCGCGGCTCGTGCTCGCGGCGGCCGGAATCAACGCAGGCATCGCACTGATCGCGGGCACCGGCTCGGTCGCGTACGGCCGGACCGCGAACGGTCGCGAGACGCAGCGGGGAGGATGGGGATGGATGATCGGCGACGACGGAGGCGGCGCGTGGATCACACGCGAGGCGTCCCGCGAGGTGATCGGCCGGGCGGAGTCCGGCCGGCCGGTGGGGCCGCTGGGCGAGGCGATCCTGGCCGCGTGCGGCGCGCGGGATTCACGTGAGCTGATCGCCAACCTGCACGCGATGCACGAGCCGATGCAGTGGGCGGGCGTGGCATCGGCGGTTTTCGCGAGCGCGAACGCAGACCCCGCCGCGAGTGAGGTCGTTTACCGCGCGGCCGCGGCGCTGGCGCAACTCGCCCGCCAGGTCCAGGACGCGCTCGGACTCGAAGGTCCGGTCGTGCTGGCCGGCGGTTTGCTCCTCAACCAGCCGCTCCTCGAGGCGGAGGTCCGGGAGCGAACCAGCGCCCAGTGCATCCGCCTGGAGGAGCCACCGGTGGAAGGCGCGGTGCGCCTGGCCGAGGGGCTGATCCGCCAGTGAGCAAGTTCCGCGCGGAGATCGCCGAGCAACCCGAGGTCGCGGCCCGCCTGCTCGAGCAAGGCCGCCGGCGGGCCGTCTCGATCGCGGTGCGCATCAAAGACGCAGCGCCGCGTGGCTTCGCCATCGCCGCGCGCGGCAGCTCGGACAACGCAGCGCTCTACGCGAAGTACCTCTTCGGGATCCGCAACCAGGCCCTTGTGGCGCTGGCCGCGCCCTCCCTGTTCACGCACTACGGCAAGCCGCCGCGAGTCGAGGGCCAATGCGTGATCGGGATCTCGCAATCAGGCGAGTCGCCGGACGTGATCGCGGTCGTCGAAGAGGCTCGGCGCCAGGGCTCGTTGACGCTTGCGATCACCAATGAGCCGGGCTCCAGGCTTGCCGCCGCCGCCGAGCTCGTCTTACCGCTCGAGGCCGGGCTTGAGGTCAGCGTGCCGGCATCGAAGACCTACACGGCCAGCGTGCTTGCGCTCGCGCTGATCTCGGAGGCTCTCGACCCAGACCCAGGGTTCAGCTCTGCGCTCGACGGGGTTCCTCACGCGATCACGCGCACGCTCGAAAGAGAAGGCGAGCTGGAGGCGCTCGTCCCTGGACTGATGGGACCGCGCGCGATCGTGCTCGGACGAGGATTCAACTTCTCGACCGCGGAGGAGATTGCGCTCAAGCTCAGCGAGACCAGCTACGTCCTCGCGCGCGCATGGTCGGTCGCGGACTTCGAGCATGGACCGATCGCGATCATGGAGGCCGGCCTGCCCGCGCTGATCGTCGACGGCGGCGGCATGGTGGCCGCCAACCTGGAGTCGGTGAAAACTAAGCTCGAGGCGAAGGGCTGCCCGGTCCTCCACCTGTTTGACGTCACGGGGCTCCCCGAAGAGCTGACTCCCATCACGCTCGCGGTCTCGGGCCAGCTGCTCGCTCACCACGTGGCGGTCGCTCGCGGATTCGACCCCGACCGCCCGCGGACCATCCAGAAGGTGACGCGTACCTGGTAGCGCCGGTCGGCCCCTATGCCGCGGTCAGCCGTTCCACCTCTGACTGCAGCAGCGCAAGGTCGACCGGCTTTGTGATGTAGCTGTCGATGCCGCTTCCCGCGAGGGCTTGCCGGACCTCGTCGGACAGGTCGCCCGTGAGCGCGATCACCTTGATCGGGTGCAGGACGTATCGCTTGCGAAGGAGCTGCAGGAGCTCGACGCCGTCGTACAGCGGCATATGCACGTCGAGAATCACGAGGTCGTAGTCACCGGTCGCGCCGAGCTCGAGCGCGCGGTTTCCGTCGGCCGCGCTGGACACCTGGAACCCGTGCGACTCGAGGAAATAGCTCAGCAGCTCGACGCTCGCAGGATCGTCGTCGGCGACAAGGATCCGACGGCTCACTGAGCAGTTGGAAGAAACTGCCTGACCTGCGTGCCGAGTGTACGGGTGTCGATCGGTTTCGAGATGTAGCCCACGCAGCCCGCGCTCAACGCCTGATCGCGGTCGCCGTTCATCGCGTGCGCGGTCAGCGCGACCACGGGAATCGAGGAGGTGGCCGGGTCGGACTTCAACACTCGCGTGAACGAGAGCCCGTCCTGGCCCGGCAGCTGGACGTCCATGAGGATCAGATCCGGCACGCACCCGCGCAGCTCCTCGCTCGCCGCAGGCGCAGATCCTGTGACGCGAACCTCGTAGCCCTCGAGCTCGAGGACGGCGCGCGCGAGGATCTGGTTGGCTTCGTTGTCTTCGACGAGCAGGATCAGCGGGTTCTGCCTCATGTCGCTCCGTTCCGATGGGCGACCACGCGCCGCAGCAAGCCCACGATGTCGGAGGACGCGACCGAGCCGCGGCTCAAGATCTCCGACACCCGGCCGTTGAGCAACCGTTTGTCTGCTTCGGTGAGGTTCGTCGCGGTGAGCACCATGATCGGCGTCTCGCGCGTCCGCTCATCGGCGCGGAGCGCCTCGACCACGTCGAAACCGGTCACCTCGGGCATCATCAGGTCGAGCAGCACGAAGTCGGGCTTCATCGACCGGGCAAGCTCGATCGCCTCCCGACCTCCGGATGCAGGGAGGACGGTGAAGCCCGCCGGCTCGAGCGCTTTGGCGAGCCACTGCCTGTTCGCGGGCTCGTCGTCGACCACCAGGACGCGCACCTCGTCGTCGCCGGGCTCGTGCTTGAAGTCGAATCGATTCAATCGTTTGATCAGCTCCCGTGCGTCGACCGGCTTGACGAAGTAATCCATCGCGCCGAGCGCGAGACCGAGCTCGGGGTTATCGACCACGCTCACGATGACGATCGGGATCGTGCTCGTGGCCTGGTCGCTCTTGAGCCTCGTGATCACCTCCCAGCCGTCGATGTCGGGCAGGATGATGTCCAGCGTGATCGCGGCGGGCTGCAGCTCGCGAGCGCGCGCCAGGCCCTGGTTGCCCGTCCGTGCGAGCTCGGTCCGGTACCCTGCCGACACGAGCTGGCGTGTCAGGAGCTCGGCCGCCGCGGGGTCGTCCTCGACGACCAGGACGAGCGGCCCGGCCGCGTGCCGGCCGTTGACGGCCTCAAGTGGCCGTGGCTCCGCCGGTCGCGCGACGTCTTTCTCGAGCGGAAGGACGAGCGTGAAGACGCTGCCCTTGTCGGGACGGCTGCTCACCCGCACGTCTCCTCCGTGGAGCAGCGCGAACCGCTTGGTCAGGGCGAGGCCGAGGCCGGTCCCTTCGTGCTTGCGGCCCGGTCCCTGGTCGACCTGGTGGAACTCGTGGAAGATCAGCTTCTGGTCTGCCTCGGCGATGCCGATGCCGGTGTCGGCGACCCAGATCTCGATGGTTTGCTTCTTACGCTCCGCGCCGATCGTCACCGTGCCGCCGTCGGGCGTGAACTTGATCGCGTTCGAGACCAGGTTCAGCAGCATCTGCTTCAACTTGCTCGCGTCCGCCTGAATCACTCCTGGCCGGTCGAGGTCGGTGGCGAGCTTGATCTCCTTCTTCGACGCCAGCACCTCCACGGTCTTGACCACCTGGTCGACGGCTTCGTCCACCTGCACCGGCTGGAGGCGAAGCTCCATCTGGCCCGCCTCGACCTTGGAAAGGTCGAGGATGTCGTTGATCAGGCCCAGCAGGTGCCGGCCGCTGGTCAGGATCTGGCCCATGAATCGTTTGCGGGTCGCATCGTCGAACTGGTCCTCGCGCGAGTCGGTGAGCAGCTCGGAGAAACCGATGATCGCGTTGAGCGGGGTGCGAAGCTCGTGGCTCATGTTGGCGAGGAAGACACTCTTGTGCCGGTTCGCCTCGGTCAATGCCCGGTTGCTCTCCTCGAGCTCTGTGATGAGGTGGCGCCGGTCGAGCGCGGTCACGAACGCGCTCATCAGCTGCTGCATCCGGTTGATCTCGTCGCCGCCGAAGCCTGGCGTGAAGGGTCCGGCGAGAAGGATCAGCGTTCCCGACGCCGACAGGCCGGCCACCGGCAGCGCCATGACTGTGCTGTCCGCCCCACCCAGCGCGGTCCGGCTCACGCCGCGCGGAAGGCTCGCCATGCGTTCCTTCAGCTCGGCGACCTGTTCGGCTTTCAGCCCGCGGGAGGTGGTCGCGGCGCCGGACGAGTCGAAGAGCGCGCCGGACGATGCGCCGACCAGGCGAGCCGCCCACTCGAGGGCGCGGCTCGCGAGCGCGTCGCGGTCCTCGCTGAGGAGTAGCTCTTCCATGAACGCCCGCAGGCCTTCTTCCTCGGGCGCGCGCCACTGACGGCGCAGCCATGACGGCGGCGAGAAGCTGGCGTAGAGAAGCGGGACGATCGCGAGGGCGAGCAGCTCGAACCCGAACTGCACCACCGGTTCCCTGACCAGCAAGGCCACGGGGACCGCGACCACCAGCAGCGCTACGAACCCGCCGAAGCCGAGGCTCAGCGAGCGCAGGCGCCATGCCTGGACGGCAGGCAGATCGCGCGCGACGAGCCAGAACCGGACGGTGGGCTCGCCGACGCAGGCGCACCACACGGCGATCAGAAAGATCAGGGTGGCGCCCAGCACCCATCGCGGAGCGGACAGCGCCTGTGCCACAAGGGGTAAGACGCTGGCAGAGGCCAGGGCGACGATCGCGACGACATGCCAGCGCCGAGGGAGGGGGATGATGGTGCCTCGATAGAGGAGAAGGGCGTAGGCCGAGGCCATGAAGCCGGCCAGGTTGACGAGGCCGAGCCAGGGCAGCAAGAAAGGCAGATGCGCCTGGAGCCGGCCCAATCCGGAAACCGCCGCCAGCAGGACGATCGCCAGCGCGAGAAAGCCCATCGAGCGGTCGCGGCGGCGCATCCAGCCGATCGCCGTCACCACGCCGAGGGCGACGAACGCAACCGCGACTGCGTCCTGCAGGTAGGGAACCAGGTCTTTCAACTGTTCAGCTCAGGCCGCGCCCAGGCTTGAGAATCGGTGAGCGTCACTCAGGAAGATGTCGACGACCTCGGGGTCCCACTGCCGATTGGCTCCGACTCTCAAAGTCGCCAGCGCCTCGTCGAGCGACTTGCGACGCCGGTAGGGCCGGTCGTTGACCAGGGCGTCGAACGCGTCGCAGACGGCGACGATGCGCGCCAGTCGCGGGATGCTCTGGCCCGCGAGGCGGTCCGGATACCCGGTGCCGTCGAAGTGCTCGTGGTGATGCCGAATGACCGCCAGCAGACTGGCCGCCGAGCGGAGCGGCGCCACGATGTTCTCGCCGATGTTCGGGTGGAGCTGCATGGCCGCGGTCTCCATGGATGAGGCCGCCTCGATAGAGGGCGTCGAGGTCTGAAGCCGGCAGGTCGAGCCGGACGCCGATCCGTCGCGCCGACTCGGCGACTCGTTGGGTGTGCGCTTCGGTGAACGGGTCCTTGGCCTCGACGGCCGCGGCGAGGGCGAAGATCACCTGCTCGGCGCTGTCGAGGGAGTCGTAGACGCTCTTCAGCCGGAGCGCGGAGCGGACGCGCGCGACGAGCTCGACGCGGTCCACGGGCTTGGTCATGTAGTCGTCAGCGCCGCAATCCAGCGCCTGCACGCGGTCGGACGTCCTGTCCAGCGACGTGATCATCACGACGGGGACGAGTCGCGTGGCCCCAGACGCCTTGATCCGCCGGCACACCTCGTAGCCGTCCATGCCGGGCATGTGCACGTCGAGCAGGACGAGGTCTGGCGGCGAGGCCTGGATCGCCTTCAGGGCGGAGGTGCCGTCCTCGGCGCTCCGGACCTGGCAGTCGACACCCGCAAGGCATGCCTCGATGAGCTCGCGGTTGGCCGGTCCGTCGTCGACCACGAGCACGACAGGTACGCGAGCGGCAGGCGCCAGCCGCCGCGTGACCGGCAGCCCAGGCTGCGACTCTCCTTTTGACGCGCTCGGCCAGGCGGCCGGCTTCAGGGCGGCGACGAACGCCGCGGCTGAGGCATACCGCTCCTCCGGCCGCTTGGCGAGGGCCCGCCGCAGCACCTCCTCGATGTGCGCGGAGAGCTCGCCCCTCAGCTCGCGGGTTGCGGGCATCGCTTTGGTGACGTGCGAGAGGAGGGTGGCGGCGGGGGTTTCGGCCTGAAACGGGACGCGACCGGTCAGCATCTCGTACGCGACGACGGCAAACGAATAGATGTCGGAGGCGGGACCCATCGCTTCATCCGACGCCTGTTCCGGCGACATGTACTCAGGCGTGCCCATCACCGTGCCTCCCTGCGTCATCCGGTGCAGCGAGCCCAACATCCGGGCCAGGCCGAAGTCCGCCAGGACCGGCGTGCCGTCCTCGCGCAGAAGGATGTTGGAGGGCTTGAGGTCACGGTGCAGGATCCCGCGCGAGTGCGCGTGGTCGAGCGCGCCGGCCAGCTGCTCCAGCAGTCCGACCGTCTCGCGCAGCTCCATGGGCCTTCCGACCCGGTCAGCAAGCGTTCCGCCCTCGACCAGCTCGAGCACCAGGTAGGCGAGGCCGTCCTCGTAACCGAAGTCGAAGACCTCGAGGATGTTCGGGTGCTTGAGCCGCGCGACGGAGCGCGCCTCCTGCTGGAACCGTTCCTGATAGCCGGGGTCGTCGGCGAGCAAGTCGGGCAGGACCTTGATCGCGACATAGCGGTCGAGGCCCGGATGGTAGGCACGGTAGACGGTCGCCATGCCGCCGCGGCCGATCTTGGCGACGACGTGGTACGAACCGATGGTCACCCCCTCGCGGACGTGCATCTCAGACCACGCCGAGAAGGACGAGGACCCCCACTACCGGAGGCAACGCCATCAGCCCGCAGGTCACCGCGAGCACCGCGGCAATGGCGGCACGCCGCGGCGCGGACACGGGACTTCCGGCGTCCTGTTCAGCTAAACGGCCGGCGAGGCGCTCCATGTAAAGCAATCCACCCTTCCGGCGTACAGCCTAAGAAGCAATTGCTTATCAGCTCACTCCCCGAAGGACGAATTCACTACCCAACCGGGTAGTTTTGTTAATCCAACCGGTTAAAGCCAGCCTTCCTTGGTCACCTGGTGCGCCAGCTCGGTCCGGTTGGACGCGCCTGTCTTCTCCAGGATCTGGCGCATGTGGAACTTGACGGTGTTCTGGCTGAGGTGGATCTCGGCCGCGACCTCTCGGTTGGTGCGTCCCGCGACGACCAGGCGGATGATCTGCTTTTCGAGCGGGCTCAGGGCCGGGCCCACGCTCGAGGTCCTCGGGCCACCGGGACGGCTCGCGGCCGTTCGGAGCCGCTCCTGCATCGAGGCGTTGTCGATGGCTATGGCCGCGACGCTGCCAAGCGCGTCGAGGAACGAAAGCCACTCCTGGTCCGGCGTCAGGGACGAGCGGTGGAAGACCTCGAGCGCGCCGAGCAGCTTGCCTCGCGTGATGAGCGGCACGGCGCCGTAGGCCTTGAAGCCCTCGCGTGCGAACAGGGAGCGCCGGCGAAACTGGGAGAACGCGCCGAGGGCGGTCACCGTCTCGATCCGACGGCTGCTCACGGTTCGCCCGGGAAGCGAATCGTCGAGCGGCAGGCGGTAATCGGGTACCGCCGTCGCGAGGAAGCCGGTGCTCGCCGCGAACGAGAGCATGTTGTCGCTGTCGTCGAGCAGGAGCACGTCCGCGGCGTCGGTCTTGAGCTGGACCATGACCTGGTCGAGGATGATCTTCAGCGTCACTCGGAGGTCGGGGCTCGCCGAGATCGCCAGGCTCACGCTCTGAAGCGCGCTGAGGCGCTCGAGGCGTTGCACCGCGTCCTGATAGAGCTGCGCATTTTCAACCGCCAGACCCGTACGGTCGGCGATCGCCTGCAGCCAGAAGATGTCCTTGTCGGTCAGCGGGTTCGAGCCTCGCCGCTCGAAAAGCCCGAGAGTGCCGATGGTCGCCCCCCGCGCGCGCATCGGGACCACCATGATCCCGAGGTACGGCATCCCTTTGATTTGCACTGGGTGCTGGTCGAGATACGACCGGAGCTCGTCGTTGAGCATGTCCCTCACGCCATCGGCGGCGAGGCTCGGAATCAAAAGCGGTTCGCCGGACTCGATCACCCGACTGGAGATGGGGGCTGACGACACGGCGCCGGATCCCTGCATCGCCTCGATGTATCTCGCGAAGGTCGGGTCGGCGTCGTCGATCGCGATCACGCGCATCATGTCTGGGTCTTTGCCCATGAGCGACGCCACCCAGATGCCCGGCCGCAGCTTGCTGAGGGAGCGTGTGACCGTGGTCAGGATTGCCTCAGCGTCGAGACGTGCATGGGCGAGGCGCTCGGCCACCTCGTCCACGATGTGGTCGCCGGCGCTGCGCCCGCTCATGCGGCTGTGGGTGATGAGATGCGTGACGTCGGTGAGCATCGCCATCACGCGACTTACGTCGCCCGACGTCGAAAAATCCGGGATGGCATCGACCTGGAGCCAGACGTCGGCTCCGTCCGGGCGGCGAACTCGCGCCAGGGCGCCGCGCACGTCGTGCCGGCCCTTGAGCGCGGCGACCACCGGGTGGACGGAGATGGGCCCGTCGCGTGCATCGGTGACCAGCCAGTCCGCTTCCTCGGCCAGCGACCCCAGCACGTCCTGCGGGCTCGCTCCGAGCATCGCTGCCGCCGCGTCGTTGACCTCGATCACCGCCCCCGTCGAGTCGTACGTCATCACCGCCCCGGGAAAGTCGGTCCACGTGGAGCCGGGGGGCGCGGGCACGCCCGAAATTATCGTGACGGGGCCTTGACTTTTGTTAAGTAACTCGCCTAAAGGCTGCCCATGGTCTCGGTGACCGCGTCACCGGCCGGGGAGGCGTGGGTGTGTCAGGTGGCCGTGAACCATGGCGGCGAGCACACCCGGCACACGGTCACGGTCACCGCACGCGACCTGGCCCGCTGGGCCAGGGGCAACGAGAAAGACGACGTGGAAGATCTGGTCGCACGGAGCTTCGACTTCCTGCTCGAGCGTGAGCCGCCTGGCTCGATCCTCAATCGCTTCGACCTCTCGGTCATCCAGCGCTACTTCCCCGACTACGATCAGCAGTTCAAGCGATGACGCGCAAGGTGCAGGCCTACGGGATCGCGATCGTCGAAGGCGACGACATCGCAGCGATAGACGCCGTGATCGACTCGATCCCGGAGCTCGACGGCGTCCTCGACACCGACTCCAAGGGTCGTTCGCTGGATCGACTGAGCGCGCTCTGATTTGCCCGGTCATAATCGACGGACTTTGCGCGGCACGATCGAGCACATTCACATCGCCGAGGCTGCGGGCGGCCCGATGCGGTCCCTCGCCTCGGTCGAAGCACTCGCAGGTGTCGGACTGGCCGGAGACCGCTACGCACGGCGCGAGGGTTTCTGGCCCGACGACAGGCAGGAAAGTCGCGACGTCACGTTGATCGAGGCCGAGGTGGTAGAGAGCCTGTCCGAACGAGGCATCGAGCTTGCGCCCGGCGCGAGCAGGCGAAACATCACCACGCGTGGAATCCGTCTCAACGAGCTGGTCGGCAAGGAGTTCTGGATCGGCGGGGTGCTGGCGCGAGCCACTGAGCTGTGCGAGCCCTGCGCCCACCTCGTCGCCCTGACAGCCAAGCCCCTGATCAAGCCTCTCGCGCACCGCGGAGGCCTGCGCGCCGACCTGCTGACCAGCGGCCGGCTCAGCGTCGGCGATCGGGTCGAGGTCAGAGAGCCGGCGGCAAGACAGCCTTCACACTGACCGACCACGTCTCAATTTCGCTTCAGCCAGGCCCTCAGGTCATCGATGACCGGCTGCAGGAACAGGATCGCCAGCAGGGGCGCCCCGATCAGGTTGATCACCTGCCACAGCTCGATCGGCGCGCCGGTCCCGCCGGCCGTGTGATGGCCGGCGAATCCTCCGCTGGTGGCAACTATCGCGGCGAGGAGCAAAGACATCTACTTCCTTTATTTATGTGAACGTCTGGCTCGGGCTAATCTGTCCGGCGTGGCGGGCAGGTTTACGGGCTGGACGGGCGATTTCAGGGGGTTCTTCCTGGGTCTTCGGGCAAACAACAACAAGGCGTACTTCGAAGCGCACCGGCGCCAGTACGAGAACGAGGTCAAGGCCCCGATGCTTGCGCTCCTGGCCGACCTGGAGGCGGAGTTCGGGCCGCCGCATCGCGTTTCGCGTCCCAACCGCGACATCCGCTTTTCGGCTGACAAGTCGCCGTACAAGCTGAACATCTATGCCGACCTGGACCGCGGGGGCTACGTGGCCCTCGACGCCGAAGGTCTGGTCGCCGCCGGCGGTCGCTACATGGTTGATGACGTCCAGCTCAAGAAGCTGCGTGAAGCAATCGCGGCCGACGCTTCAGGCAAGCAGCTGGTCGCCATCGTCGCCGACCTGCGCAAGAAGGGCTACGAGGTCGAGGGGCAGGAGCTCAAGCGCGTTCCACCGCCCTATCCGCAGGACCACGCGCGCGCCGACCTGCTCCGCCACAAGCGATTGATCTACTGGAAGCGCTGGGCGGTCGAGCCGTGGATCGCGACACCGAAAGCTCGTGAGCGGGTCGTCAAAGCCTGGCGGGACGGAGAGGCCTTGCACGCGTGGTGCGCGAGGTACATGGACCCGAGGCGCTAGGCCTGCATCTCCGCCAGCAACCGCGCGGCCTCACGCGCGTTCGTGGTCCCGTAGTTCGAGAAGCAGTTGTTGTAGACGACGTGCGTCTGCTTCGTGCTCCTGGCCACGGTCGCGATCTTCGGCGTCCAGTCCGCGAGCTCGTCCTCGTCATAGAGGTACCGGAACCGCTCCGCCGGGGTGATTTCTTTCTTCTCCCAGTTGTCCTTGTTGCGGCCGTGAAACCGGAACACCGCGAGATCGTCGTTGGTCTGGATGACGACAGGCGGGACGGAGCTCTTGAAACCCTGCGGCTCGTCGACTGCGACATATGGGATCTTGTTGTCCTGCAGGAACCGCACCGTACGTTCGGCGTTCTTCTCGTTGAACCAGCTGCCGTGCCGGAACTCGACCGCGATCGGAAGATCTAGCCGCCGGCGCGTCTCGAGGATCAGCTCCCGCGCCTCGTTCGACGGAAAGACCCACTTCGGAAACTGGACGAAGATCGCCCCCAGCTTGCCCGCGTCGATCAGCGGCTCGATCCCTTCGCGAAACTGGGCGTACACGGCGTCGAGCAGCTCCGCCGGCATGTCCTTCCGGTAGATCCGCTTTTTCTCTTTGAGCTCGGCGGTCAGCTCTTCCCGGATCGCCTTGGGCAGCCGCGCCACCTCGGTCGGCTGGCCGGTCATCAGGGCGTGCGCCTTGACGTCGAAGACGAAGTCCTTCGGCGTCCGCTCCACCCAGGTCTCGGCGACGCGCTTGTAGGGCACGGCGTAGTAGGTCGAGTCGACCTCCACCACCGGGAACTGGCTGGCGTAGAAACGCAGCCGCTCCTCGGCGGTGTCCGCCCCTTTCGGATAAAAGACGCCCGGCGCCGTCATTGTCGGGTCGGTCCAGCTGGCGGTGCCGAAGCGAGCCTCGCCCTTGCCGACCTTGAGCGGCGAGCGGGCGGCGTCGCCCGCCTCCTCGGCCCGCTTTCTTGCCGGTTCCACCCCGGGGTCGTGCGGATCGATGCGCGGCATCTGGCTAGGCCAGCCACTCCGTGATGAAACGAGGGCTGAGGTGTATGTCGACCTGCCGCAGCCTGCCCGTGCCGGAGTTGACGAAACCATGCGGCTGACCTGCGTCGACGACCGCGAACTCGCCGGCGCCCACCTCGTGTTTCGATTCGGCGTCGTCATACGTCGCGGTTCCTTCCAGCACGATCAGGATCTCCACGTAAGGGTGACGGTGAAGGCGCGGACCCTCGCCTGGCCCCGCGTCGACGAAGAGGATGCACGCGTCGATTCGGCCGTGCTTCTCGCCGACGAAGTCCCGCGAGACCACGTCTTTGGGCAGCTCGTCCTGCCGAAAAAACCGCACCGCCACCAAACGCGGATGTTAGTTGCCGGCGAGAGCCGAGATGAGCTGCGCCTGCTCGATCAGGTAGCAGGGCGAGATGAACTTGCGCGTGACGCGAGCTCGGGCGGCGGCGCCCAGCTTCGCGGCGCGCGGCTCGTCGCGGAGAAGGTCGACCACCGCGCGGCCGAAGGTGGCCAGGTCCCGCGGGTCGTCGATGAGCACGCCGCTCCTGCCGTCCTGGATCTGGTCTTCGATCCCGCCGACGCGGCTCGCGACCACGGGCCGGCTCTTCCACATCGCTTCCGCGACCGTAAGGCCGAATCCCTCGGCCACGCTCTTCTGCACGACCACGTCGGCTCGCCGCTGCAGGGCGTTGACGATCGCTGCGTTCTCCTCTCCGTCCTGCATCGGAAGCTGAGCAAGCACGATGCGTTGACGCACGATCGAGGGCAACGCCTCACGACGGCGGTTCAGGTCGGCAAGCACCTCGGGCTGCTCGGGGTCGTCATCAACCGACGTCGCTGCGGGACCGGCAAGCACGAGCCAGGCTTGGCTCATTGGCGCGACGTGCTCGGCAAATGCGTCGAGGACGCCGGCCGGATCCTTGAGGCGGTCCCAGCGCGAGACCTGCACGACGATGCGCGAGTCGTCGGGCAGCGCAGGCTCCGTCATGTCCGCCCGCCGCGAGACGTGACCGCGCGTCCCGTCGTGGCGCGTGAACGACGCATCAGCGCCGCTTGCTCCGTTCAAGACTCCGGCCGCATGCAGGATCGCGTGCACGGAGACCTCATCGAGGTCCGCGTTCTTGGCTGAGAACGGATCGATGCACGGAGCGATGACGCGGACCCGCGCCGCCTCCAGGCCTTCCCACACGTATGAGGCGCGAGAAAAGACATAGGCTCCGGCCGTGTCGAGATAAGGCCGCAGAAATTTCCATGCGCCTCGAACGATGTCGTTGGGCGTGTCGACACCGATGTGCGACCGCCATACGACATGAGCGCCGCGTTCGGTCAGCGACGGGATCAAGCCAATCGTCTGCGGGTCGTGGAGGATCACGACGTCGCCCGGATGGATCAACTCGACGAGTGGTCCCGCGTTGTTCGCCGTCGCCAGCTCGTACTGGTGCTGCTCCTCCGCCGACAGTCGCGCGCCATCGGACGCGACGCCGTGCAGCATGCCGTGGATCTTCTTGGTGACCTTGAAGAAATTCGGCGAGCCCTCAATCACGACCCAGCGCTCGTCGATCCCGGCGCCCCGGTCGTACGGGATCAGAGAACCGAGCAGCTCGGCCACCCCGCCCCCCCGCGCAGTCGAGTTGACGTTCCAGAGCACTCGGTTGCGCATCCTGTGGGCCACCTCGGCCAGCGCGCCATTGAGCGCGCTCCACACGTCACGATCGAGCAGCGGACGAAAGCGCTCGATCGGCGCTGATCCGGTTTGGACCTGGTCCAGCCTCGCTTTCACATCATCCACACGGGTCAGGAACGCCTGGGGCGCTCCTACGCCGGCCGAGGCTCAGGCGACCCGGGCGACAAGGTCGTCCCCGGCGACCAGGTCTGAGATCGATCCGAGCAGCAATGAGGCAGCGACCTCGGCCTCGCTGGGAGGCAGGTGCGCAGGCGAACGGCCCTCGAAGACGAGCCGCACGGGTTCGCCGGGCGTGCGGTTCGAGATCGCGCGGACGACTCCTCCGAGGCGCGGTACGACCTCGCCGTCAGCATGCAGCGCGACCGCCACCAGCACAGCCCGTGCGGCCGAGATGGGCACGCCGAGCACCAAGCTCTGCGCGTGGTCGAGGTCCAGTGTCTGTCCGCGATGCCGGGACAGCCAGCCGTGCACGCGTGCCAGGTCGGTCGTCCCTTCAGTCTCCTGCCGGATGGGATCCATCCTCCGAAGAAACCGCTTGCGCGCGACCTTTATTCGTGTGTCCGGACGTTGCTAAGCTGCATGTGATCCGTCAGCTCGCGATGTAGGGGGGTAAGCGATGCGGAGAGCCCTTAGTTTCGTGCGTTCGCGCACGCGCGCGTTGCTTGTGCTGGGTTCGTTGCTCGTTCTCAGCGCACCGGTCGTGCCGGTGCAGGCGGCGACGACCGGCGCGGTGGAGACATACATCGTCACGTACCAGAGCAACGCGTCGTCGCAGAACGCGGCCGCGTTGATCCAGGGTGCGGGCGGGCAGCTGGTGGCCAACTACCAGGAGATCGGCGTGGTCATCGCCCGCTCCAATCGGAGCGACTTTGCCGCCAACGTCAGGTCGGCGGCCGGTATCGACGGTGCCGCGGCGACGACGAAGTTCGCCACTCGTCTCGACGGCGGACAGCTGGACGCCGGCGGCACCGACCCCACGCCCACGGTAACGGCCCTTGCTGGCGACAACCTGTCGGGGCTGCAGTGGGATATGCCACAGATCCACGCCTTCGAGGCGCAGGCGATCACAAGCGGAAGCCGGTCGGTCCTGGTCGGTGACATCGACACCGGGGCTGATCCGACGCATCCCGATCTCGCGCCGAACATCGACTTCGCCAACAGCGTTGGCTGCGTGAGCGGCGCACCGAACACTAGTCCAGCCGCATGGAAAGACGACAACGGCCATGGCACACACACCGCGGGCACAATTGCCGCCGCGCGCAATACGATCGGCATCGTAGGGGTGGCGCCAAACGTCAGGCTGGCCGCGATCAAGGCCGGTGACGCTGACGGGTTCTTTTTCCCGGAATCGGTCGTGTGCGCCTTCGTTTGGGCCGGCACGCACCACTTCAACGTGACCAACAACAGCTACTTCGCCGACCCGTTTCTCTTCAACTGCAAAAACGACCCGACCCAGCGCGCCATCTGGAAGGCGGAGTCCCGCGCGATCACGTTTGCAATACGGCAAGGAGTGAGCGTCGTCGCGGCCGAGGGCAACCAGGCGGACGACCTTGCGCATCCGACCCAGGACTCCACCAGCCCGGACAACACAACTCCCGTCGTTCGGACGGTGCACAACGACTGCGCCGTAATCCCTGTTGAGGTGCCTGGTGTCATTGGGGTCACCGCAGACGGCAACCTGAAGATGAAGTCGTTCTACTCCAGCTACGGCGTAGGCACGGTGCAGGTCGTCGCGCCGGGAGGCGACAGCATCCTGCAAAAGACGGCTCAGGCACCGAATGGGCGTGTGCTCTCCACGTTCCCCTCATATCCCGTGACCATCAACTGCCTTCGAGTCGTGTTCGATGGATCCGCCAAGTACTGCTACCTGCAGGGAACCTCGATGGCCTCGCCACACGTGGCAGGCGTCGTGGCCCTGATCGAGAGCATGGGCATCACCAACCCTGGCCAGGTGACGGCACGAATCAACAACACCGCCGACCCGCAGGCGTGCCCAAGTGCGTCCGACGTGGCGCTGTACGCGTTCTTCCCGGCGCTGGACAACGGGGCGGCGCAGGCATGCGAGGGCGGCGCGGGCTACAACTCGTGGTTCGGCCACGGGCAGGTCAACGCGCTCGCGGCGGTCAGCTAGGACAACTTGAGGGCGGCCGGTGGTACCGGCCGCCCTTGCTCCCCCGGCACTCGTACCGCACGATTTAGCCCACTTTGCAACCTGGGGCACAAATACAGCTGCTCGAACGCTCCGCCGAGCTCGCGCTGCTGGCAGATCACGTCAAGGTGGTCGAGGGCGGCGCCGGACGGCTGGTCTTCCTCGCCGGTGAGGCCGGTATAGGCAAGACCGAGCTGGTGCACCGCTTCACCGCAAACGTGCCGGCCCGGGTCCAGGTGATCCACGGCGCATGCGACGCGTTGGT